>Ga0209542_10008859_pt1 | contig 18643 bp, 17 predicted proteins | sample RifCSPhighO2_01_FD_184028 | JGI IMG/M metagenome (GOLD analysis project Ga0209542, IMG submission 184028) | Soil microbial communities from Rifle, Colorado - Rifle CSP2_plank highO2_0.1 (SPAdes) (version 2) | ecosystem: Environmental > Terrestrial > Deep subsurface > Rock core/Sediment ...
ATTAGTTTTGTTGCGGGAGATGGATAATAATCACTTGCTTGAAAAGAAGCTTGCCTACGAAAATCCGCGGGAAGTTTTTCATGCCGTAGCTAAACCGCCTTATTATCCGCACTTTGCGCCTTTGAAGGCTCGTGTGCCGGACGAAAGCGGACGTTACCGCCTGGGGAAGAAAACTGCGGGAGAGGGGTATGAGACTGTAAAGGTAGGGTGAAGGGTTGACACGGAACATGAAATTAGTTAAGATGCTTACATAATAGTAGGTATCTTTTTTGTTATGTCGAAAAAACGAAAACAACTTATTGAAGAAATATCTGCGGATTTTCACGCCATAGAAAATAAAATGCATGGCTTGATGATGCGCGGCCACAAGGGCGGTATTACCCACTCCCAGCGTTTTGCGTTATTTTTGATATCAGAAAATAAAGATGCTAGCGTCAAAGAAATTGCCAATAGATTGTGTACTACTTCAAGTGCCGCTACTCAATTGGTAAGCGAATTGGCAAAACAAGGATTTGTGTTACGCAAAACCAACCCAAGGGACCGAAGGGAACTGGACTTGGCCATTTCAAAAAGGGGGCGAAAGCAAATTTTAGAAATAAAAAAGGGGCACCGCCAAATGATGTCATTGTTATTTTCAGCTTTAAGTGGAAAGGAATTAGAGCAGTTTATGAAGTTAAATAAAAAAATATTATCAAATATATAAAGCTATGAAAATTAAATCATTGTTGAAAAGAAAATATATTGTTTGGGCGGTTGTGGTATTAGTGGTAGCTGGTGGGATTTGGTTTATATTTTTTAAGGGTGGCAACGGCGAAAAAGAACCTCTAGTAATACAAAAGGGGGATTTTTTACAGCAAGTTTCAGTTTCCGGCAAGATAATTGCTATGGAAAATGTTGACTTGTCATTTGAGCAATCAGGCCAAGTACGCGGAGTGTACGCTAAAGAAGGGGACAAGGTGTGGGCGGGAAAGCTTCTTGCCAGCCAAGACACGGCCCAGCTTAATGCCCAACTGGCAGAAATGCAGGCCGGCATTGATTTGCAGCAGGCAAAGTTAGACCAATTGTTAGATGGCGCCAGCAGTGAAGATATTAGAATTTCAGAAAATGATGTGACCAGCGCCAAGCAGGATTTGGACAATGCTTACGATGACGCTGTAACTGTTTTAGATAGCGCTTATATTAAAACGTACAACGCCAGCACCGCGGTGCTTTATCTGCAAAATAATTATTTTACCAGTCAAGACCAGGAAGGGGTGAAAGTTTCCGAAAATAAAAACATCATTGATCAAAGCGTTACTGATGCAAAAAAATACTTGGGGTATGTAAGTGTTTCAGGAGACGCCGGCATGATGATTATCATTGACCATATTATTGCCGGTTTAAACGACACGTATAATGCATTGAATGTAATAAGAAATCAGTGCGATGTCGGCGCTTACTACGCAAAAGTTTCCTCAACTGATAAAGCTTCATTGGATACCCACAAAGCCAACATCAACACGGTGTTAACAAGTGTGAAGTCAGCCAAACAAGATATTTTAGATTATAAAATAGCTTTAGAGCAGGCAGAAAATAAATTAGCGCTAACCAAAGCTCCTGCCAGAACCGCTGATATTGCGGTGTACCAAGCCCAGATTGCCCAAGCCAAAGCTGCCGCCCAGAACGTATTGGCCCAGCTAAGAAAAAGACAAATATATTCTCCGATGAATGGTATTGTCACAAAAGTAGATGCCAAAGCAGGTGCCAGTATGAGTGCGGGGCAGCTTGCAATATCTGTCATAAGTGACGACCCTCTTTTGATTGAAAGTTATATCCCTGAAATTTATGTTTCTTTAGTGAAGGTGGGCCATGAAGCAACTGTCATTCTTGATGCTTATGGAGACCAGGCGCCGTTTATGGCTGAGGTTGCTTCTATTGATCCCGCTGAAACCATGCGCGAAGGGGTTTCCATGTACCGGGCGAAATTGCAGTTTGTTGATAAAGATGAACGCATAAGGTCAGGGATATAACTTTACGTGGTAATTACTACGGACAAGCGCGAAAACACCATTGCCATTCCCCAGGGGATTATCATCAACAAAGATGGTAAAAAGTTTGTAAAAGTGCAGGAAATCAAAAATATTATTGAAAGAGAAGTTGCTGCCGGTCTTATTTCATCGTTGGGGAAAATTGAGATAATTTCTGGGTTGAAGGAGGGGGATGTGGTTGTGGAGTAGTTTTTCGCGAATATATTGTGTCTGCGCTTGGCAATTATTTCCCAATTAGACGGATGTCGAAAATTCCAGCGAATTTTCGCACCGCTGCGCTCTCGGCGATTTGCCCCGCCAAAGGCGGGGACCGTGCCAAATCGCCTCCGAGAGCCAATTGGGAAGTGATTACTTCGCTTCGGCACTTTTGACGCCCATATCTCGCTTATTTATTTTTTATCAAATGTTGTTTTCAATTACGGACATAAAAATTGGTTATTTTTTGGCAACCAGGCAAATAAAAAAGGCCAGTTTTTGGACAACCGGCTTGATTGTGTTTGTGATGGTGCTGACGTTTTTGAATTTGGTGGTGGTAAGCGGAATTTTGGTGGGGTTGATTGAAGGTTCCATTGCTGCGCATCATAACCAGTACACCAGCGACATTATGATTTCCAGTCTGGATACTAAAGATTATATAGAAAACAGCGCCAGTATTGTTTCTATTTTAAAAACCCTGCCGGAAATTGAACAGTTTTCCGCCCGGTTTGCCAAGGGCGTACAACTGGAGGCAAATTACCAAACCAAGCGGGAAACTGACAAGCCCAACGTGGCTTCGGCTCAAATGATCGGCATCAATCCGCAAGCGGAAAACCAAATTACCGGGCTGGCCAGCCATGTGGTGGATGGGGAGTATTTAACCCCCTATGATTATGATAAAGTGTTGATTGGACAGTTTTTATTGGACCAGTATTTACCGGTGGAAAGCCCCGGTTTTACCACCTTAAAAAATGTGGGGGTTGGCACTAAGATAAGAATTAAGCTGGGTGACATTAATCGTGAAGTTACCGTAAAAGGGATTTTGAAAAGCAAGGTGGATAGCGTAAGCATGGGCATGTATATGATAGACAGCCAAGTGCGCGAGTTAATTGGCAGGCAGGACAATAATGTTTCGCAGATTGCTATCAAATTAAAAGAGGGGCAGGACCCATTGCAGGTTAAAAGCCAGTTGTTGTTGCGGGGCATGGACAAGCTGGCAAAAGTGCAAACCTATGTGGATGCCCAGCCCAAGTTTTTGAAAGATATTATTACTACCTTTGCCATTTTGGGTAATGCGTTAAGTTCTATTGGGTTGGTGGTGGCTAGCATTACGATTTTTATTGTGATTTTTATTAATGCGCTAACCCGCCGGAAATTCATTGGTATTTTAAAGGGTATTGGCATTAACGGCCGGGCGATTGAATATTCGTATATTTTTCAGTCAATGTTTTATGCGTTATTAGGCAGCGGCATAGGATTGTTTGTTGTGTATTTTGGGTTGGTGCCGCTGTTTGCCGCCCACCCGATTGACTTTCCTTTTTCAGACGGAATTTTAGTGGCGCCTTTAGTAGAAACGCTGATTCGTGTTGGCTTATTGGTGCTTGCCACGTTGATTGCAGGATATATACCTGCCAGAATGATTGTGCGGAAAAATACGTTGGATAGTATTTTGGGAAGAAACTAAGATGATCCAAGTAACTAATTTAATTAAAACATTTAAAGACGGCGAAACCGAAACGAAGGTGCTTAAAGGCATTGATTTTAGGGTTGAGAACGGCCAGTTTATTGCCATTATGGGCAGGTCTGGCGCGGGAAAAAGCACGTTGCTGTACCAAATGAGTTTGCTGGATGAACCAACCAGCGGTGAAATTATTATTGATAGCCAGCATGCGCATGCTATGACTGGCGATCAAAAAACAAAGTTCCGTTTGGTTAACTGCGGATACGTTTTTCAAGATTACGCATTGTTGCCGGAATTAACTGCTATTGAAAATGTGGTGTTGCCGCTATTAATGCAAAAAATTGACAAAAAAACCGCATACGCAAAAGCGCAGGAAGCGTTGGAAAAAATAAAACTGGGGCACCGGTTAAAAAATATTCCGAGCCAATTATCCGGCGGGGAACAACAGCGTGTGAGCATTGCCCGGGCTATTGCCAACCACCCCAAGATTTTATTTGCTGATGAACCGACAGCAAACTTAGATAACGAATCTTCAAAAATAGTTATGGAATTCTTTTTGCAACTTCACAAAGAAGGCCAGACCATCATTATGGTTACCCACGAAGAGCAATACGCCAAGCTGGCCCAAAAAATTGTGAAGATTGATGATGGGAAAATTATTTCCATTACGGAAAACAAAGTGTAGTATTAAGGCATGCATACTCAAAAAGAGTTAAGGCCAAAAGTTGGCATCGGAGTACTGATATTTAAAGAGGGCAAGTTGCTTTTGGGTAAGCGCACAAGTGTTTTGGGTTTGGGCGAATATTCTATACCTGGCGGACATATGGAATATAATGAGTCTTTTGAAGAGTGTGCGAGGCGCGAAGTAAAAGAAGAAACCGGGCTGGCGGTAGATAATGTGCGTTTTTTGACGCTTTCCAATAATAAAAAATATTTGCCCAAGCATTACGTTGAAATACAGTTTGCCGCTGATTGGAAAAGTGGGGAGCCGCAAACTCTTGAGCCGGATAAAATAGGTGATTGGGATTGGTATGATTTGGATAAATTACCCAAGCCACTGTTTGCGCTTTTGGCAAATTCGTTGGATGCGTTAAAAACGGGAAAGAATTTTTACGACGCATAATTTATATGTCAGTGATATTAACAAAAACAGATTATATTTTGTATCGCGAATGCGCCAAGAATGTTTGGTATAAAATACACAAACCGGAGGTTTGGAATGAGTCGGAGTTGTCTGAATTCGAAAAAGCTATTATTGAAACCGGAAATGAAGTTGAATTAGTCGCCAGAAAATTATTTCCATCCGGCTTTTTGATTGAAGGCAGAGACTTGGAAGCCCAAGAAAAAACCCAGTTTTTGATTGAGAAAAAAGAGAGGGTACTTTTCCAGCCAATTTTTGTAAAAGACAACTTCTTAGCAGCGGTGGATATTTTAGAATTACAGGATGATGGCAGCTATGCTATTTACGAAGTAAAATCTACTACTGATGTTGATACTAAAAAGCATTACCACGATTTAGCATTTCAAGTAAACTTGTTGGAAAAATTTGGCCTGAAAATAAAAAAAGCACATGTTGTTCATTTAAATTCTGAATATATAAAACGGGGCGAGTTAAATATATCTCAACTTTTTAAAACAGTTGATGTCAGCGACCAAGTGTTTAGCATCAAAGAAGCGGTGGCGGCGGAAATGGAAACGGCTTTAACATATATTGGGCAAGAAGAGGAGCCGAAAGGGTATTGCAGTTGTGTATATAAGGGAAGGTCAAACCATTGTTCAACGTTTGCTTATTCAAACCCCAAGGTTCCCGAATATGGCGTGCATGATATTTCAAGGATCGGGGCCAGCCGCGGAAAGTTGCAGGAATTAATTGATGTTGGGATTTTTAAATTAGATGATGTATCCGAAGAGTTTATAAATAAGTTAACGTTGCCCCAAAAAAACCAAATTGAAGCATATGTCTTTGACAGGATTTTACAAGATAAGCGTAAAATTAACGAAGAACTGGGTGCTTTGGTTTTTCCATTGTATTTTTTGGACTATGAAACATTTCCTCCGGCTATTCCAAGGTTTGATGGATTTTCACCGTATCAGCAAATTCCGTTTCAGTATTCGTTATACGTTTTAGATAAGCCGGGTGACGAACTAAAACATTTTGAGTTTTTATTTTCAGAAACTGGTGACCCAAGTTTAGATTTATTAAAATCTTTACAGGCAAATATCGGGGACAAGGGCAGCATTATTGTTTGGAATAAAAAATTTGAATGTAAAATAAATGAAGAGTTAGCCGCGCGCAACAAAGATTTTGAATTGTTTATAAAAGAGGCGAACGCGCGCGTGTATGATTTGATGGATATTTTCGGAAACCAGTATTACGTGCATAAGGATTTTAAGGGAAAAATTTCCATTAAAAATGTGCTGCCGGTGTTGGTGCCGGAATTAAGTTATAAAAATTTGGAAATTAAAGAGGGTGGTACGGCCAGTCAAAAATGGAATGAAGCGGTAAACGGCAATGTTTCACCCGGGGAAAAACAAAAAATACTTGATAACTTAAAAGCGTATTGCAAACTGGACACGTTGGCGATGGTAAAAATTTGGGAACACCTTCACCAATTAGTTAATTGAAAATTCTCAACTGAAAAAAGTTATCCACTCTTACTATATTTTTTGTAGGTTGTTATACTAAATGTATAACAATGATTAAAGGTCGAAGAAAAACTCTAATTAAAAAATTCACCCAGTTAAATAATTTCGCTTTGCGAAATTAAAATCTTACAGATTTTATTTAACCAGGGTAAAAAAATTATGGCAAAAAAGAAGAAGACATCAAAAAAGAAGGTAGGGAAAAAGAAGAAAAAGAGATAGTAGTTTCTTTGTCAAAGAATCGGTTTTGTAAATGCTAGCCGATTTTTTGATGAGTAAATTATTGAAAAAACAATGAAATCCCGTTAGAAGTTTGGCTGAACAGGTAAAAACTTTAATGGGATAAACATTTAGCAAATAATAACAATTAATAAGTGTAAGCAAAAAATAATTTTTATAAAAATTATTTTTTGCCCAGACTTCTAACGGGATGAAAACGGCGCAAATCAAAATTTTTGGGGGAATAGAAGTTATAGAAATTGTTGATATTGAAAAACCTAAGCCGCAGAAAGGCCAGGTTTTAGTTAAAATCTACGCCACAAGTATTAACCCGATTGATTACAAAATACGACAGGGGCTTTTGCCTGGCATACAGCTTCCGATTACATTGGGTTCTGATGTAGCTGGTGTGGTTACACAAGTTGGTGAGGGGGTGGAGAGTGTGAGTGTGGGCAACAAGGTATATGGCCAGGCCATTGTGCTAGGTGGAGGGTCGGGGGCATTTGCAGAGTTTGCGGTGGTCATGGCAGATACCATTGCAAAAATGCCCGAGGGAGTTGATTTTAACCAAGCTGCGTCCATGGTGCTGGCGGGTTGCAGCGCTGTCCAAGCTTTATTAGAACATATTAAATTGAAAAAAGGCCAGAAGATTTTAATTCACGGTGGAGCAGGGGGAATTGGCAGTATAGCCATTCAGATTGCAAAAAGCATTGGCGCGCATGTGGCAACAACAGCCACTGGTAATGGCATTGATTTTGTAAAAAAGCTGGGTGCTGACGAAGTTATTGATTACCAAAAAGAACATTTTGAAGAAAAGCTAAGCGGTTACGATACTGTGTTTGATACGGTGGGCGGCGAAACTTATCGGAAATCTTTTGGCGTGTTAAAAACCGGGGGTATGATTGTGTCGATGGTAGCTAAAGATGAGGTTAAAATGGGCCAGTATGGAGTAGTTGCCATAAGTCAGTGGACAAAAGTGAATGCTGAAAATCTTACGGTATTAACGTCACTCATTGAAAGTAAAAAAGTAAAACCGCAGGTTGATAAAATTTATACGCTTGATAGAATAAAGGAGGCCTTTGAAGCCAAAGAGAAGGGGGAGGTTTTGGGTAAGATTGTTATTCAAATAGCGAACTAATATTATTAAATACGTTCAAAACCATGGAAACAAACTTCAATACAAATGTGAATACTAATTTGGAAACTACCCATACCATAGATCTTTCTGACAGGTTGTATAAATTACCAGTTGCGATGATTGCCGTGGTTGGTTTAGTGGGCGCGGGCTGGGTGTTTTCACAGTTTGGAGCATTGCCACAAAACCAGCCGCATGAAATTCAGGTCAGTGGCGAAGGTAAAGCATACTTGAAACCGGACGTGGCTATGATTAGCTTTGGTGTGACGAGTGAAGCCACAAAAAGCCAAGATGCCGTGAATAAAAACAATGAAAAAATGAATGCCGTCATTGCGGCTATAAAAAGTTTAGGCGTTGAAGGTAAAGATATCCAAACAACCCTTTATAACTTAACACCTTTGTATGATTATCCGGTTTATCCTGTGAAGGGTTCGGCGGGTTCAATGGCTCCAGCCAGGGATTCCGTGGGAGTATCTTCAGCCTCGCCTATTTATGTGCAGGGCGGAAGAGTGCTTAGCGGATATTCTTTAGAACAACAAGTTTCAGTAAAAATTAGGAATTTTGACAATATCAATGCTATTTTAGATAAGGCAACTTTTGCTGGGGCTACCAATGTTGGCCAGCTTAGCTTTACGGTAGATGACCCAGAAATGGCGCGTTCACAAGCCCGAGAAGAAGCTATCAAAAATGCCAAAGAAAAGTTGGCTATTATTGCCAAGCAATCAGGTTTGAGAGTTGGAAAATTAGTAAATGTTTCAGAAGGTTACAATAACTACCCACAGCCAATGTATGCTTCAATGGCAAAAGATGCCGGAGTTGAAAGCACTGCTCCACAAATCCAAACAGGGCAAATGGAAATTAGCTCAAGCATAACATTGACCTACCAAGTTAAATAGATGGAAGATTGCATATTCTGCAAAATTGTAAAAGGGGAAATTCCGAGCTTCAGAATTTATGAAGATAGTGATGTGCTTTCGTTTTTGGATATCAAGCCTTTTAGTAAGGGGCATGTTTTGGTAATTCCCAAACAGCATTTTGAAAACGTATTTGATATCAATGAGGATGCATTGCAAAAAGTTTCTGTTGTTGCAAAAAAACTTTCTGGCAAAATAAAAGATGTTTTGAAGGCGGATGGTATTCGGTTATCTCAATCTAATGGTGTGGCGGCGGGCCAAGAGGTGATGCATTTTCATTTACACGTTATTCCTAGGTACGAAAACGATGGACTTGGCACTAATCCCACGGCAACAGCTCATTTGCCACAGGCGGATTTTGAGGAACTTAAAAAAATCGCTGAAAAATTAACATAATCTTCATAAAAACTAGAAATCGGCGGAAGCCGGTTTTTGGGTTGATTTTTACAGTTTTTGTGGTAGAATTACGCTAATTTAGTTCTCCCTTTACTATGGATTCTCAAATTGAAGAAATAAAAAATAAGCTTTCGGTGATTGATGTGGTGGGAAGCTATTTGAAACTGACAAAAACAGGGATTAATTATAGGGGAGTTTGCCCTTTTCATTCTGAAAAATCGCCGTCTTTTTTTGTTTCGCCCACCCGGCAAATGTGGCATTGTTTCGGTTGCGGGGCCGGGTCAAGCATATTTGATTTTGTGATGAAAATTGAGGGGGTAGAATTTGGCGATGCCCTGCGAATTTTAGCGGCTAAAGCCGGCATTGAATTAAAGCGCGAGAATGTACAGTTGCGCACCGAACGCCAAAGACTTTATGAAATTTGCGAACTGGCGACAAAGTTCTATGAAAAGCAATTGGAAGGAAGCGCGGCGGGAAAAGAAGTTCAAGAATATTTACAAAAACGCGGAATTAATAAGGATTCTGTAAAAAAATGGAGGTTGGGCTATTCGCCTGACACGTGGAATAGTTTAACGGATTTTTTAATTGGCAAGGGATATCAACGCCAAGAAGTGGTAAAAGCTGGGTTGGCGATTGAAAAAGAGGGGAAGAATGACTCGTATGACAGATTCCGCGGCAGGATTATTTTCCCGGTGTTTGATTTAAATGGTCAGCCAGTTGGTTTCGGCGGAAGGGTTTTTAAGCAACAAAACGAAACAGCAAAATATATTAATACGCCCCAAACGCTGTTGTATGATAAAAGCGGTGTAATGTACGGGTTGCATAATGCAAAATTGGCTGTGCGGAAAAAGAACGAGTGCGTAGTGACCGAAGGATATACAGATGTGATTATGTGCCATCAGGCCGGGTTTGAAAATACGGTGGCGGCAAGCGGAACGGCATTAACCAGCCAGCACTTAACTATTTTAAAACGATATTCTGAAAATTTGGTATTGGCATTTGATATGGATGTGGCGGGAGATTCGGCCACCAAGCGGGGAATCAGTTTGGCCCAAGAACAGGGCTTTAACATAAAGATTATTGAGAGCTATGGACAAGACGCGAGCGAGGCCGGCTCTGCCGGATCGCCCGTCTCGAGAGGAGATAAGAAGTCGGATCCGGCGGATATTATTTTAAAAGATGTAAAGATTTGGGAGGAGAGTGTTCAGAAAGCAAAATCCATAATGGATTATTATGTAGATTCGGCTTTTGCTAAATTTGATAAAACCACTCCGGACGGAAAGAAAGAGATAAGTAAAGTTGTTCTGCCCCCTGTAAAATTGATTTCTAATAAAATAGAGCAGTCGTACTGGATTCAAAAGTTATCGGGAGACTTGGGAATAAATGAAGAGGCGATTGTGGCTGAATTGGCCAAGATAAAAACTAATATAAGTGTTGTCCATGCCGTTGAGACTGGTAAAAAGACAGATTTCGGCAAAGAAAATTTGGGGGCGGAAGGAAGAAAGAAGATGCTGGAAGAAAAAATTATTTCGTTAATTTTAAAAAACCCCGAATATATAAAACTAATAGAATTGCCTCAATATGCCTTGTTCTCTGAAAAAATACAGCACTTTTTGGGGGAAATTAAAGATATTGTCCAAAAACATAAACCGGCTGAAGAAGGTGAGCTGAAAAAGGATTTTAAGACGATTTTTAATGAGATAGGGTCTTCTAATAGTCAAATCGATAATAGCGAGAGCAATTCTGAATTCAAGAATTTCATTGCGGCAATAACTTTAACCGGTGAAGTTGAGTTTGCTGAAGATGGGAAAGAAGAAATGGAACTTTGCCTTTTACAGTTAAAAACCATAGAATTAAAAAATAAGTTGCAGAAAATCTCGGAAGACATTAAAGAGGCTGAAAGCAAAAAAGATTCCCAGAAAGTGAGCACATTGGTTGAAGAGTTCAATAAGTTATCAAAAGAGCTTTAAAAAACAAGTAACCCGTTTAAATATCGCAAAGCGATAACCTCGCTTTAGCGAAATTGTTTGAAAGGGCATATATTAAAAGGAGGTAATCTTATCAAACTAAATGCCAAACAAAGTAAAAAGTAAAAAAGTTGCAGACGGGAAATCCGGCAGAGCCGGTCTTTCTCGCGTTTCGTTGAAAAAAAAGAAGATTAAAAAAGCCGCTAAGCTGAAGAAGGTTTCAAAAAAGAAAAAACCTTTAAAAAAGAAGCTTTCAAACAAGAAGAAATCATCGAAGAAAAAGAAAGGTAAAAAGGCCAAAAGACCCCAACCGCGAAGAAAAAAGACAAAAATAACCCAAGAACAGATAGATACTCTTTTAAAGAAGGGGGGCGAAAGAGGGTTTTTAACCACGTCTGAAATCTTATACACGATTCCCGATATAGAAAATAACATTGAGGAACTGGAAAAGATTTACGATGTATTGAAAGAAGACGGCATTGAAGTAAAAGAGGTCAGGGAGTTTTTAGAGATAAAATCCAAAAAAGAGAAGAAAGCCAAAAAAGTCCCTCTGGATAAAATTGACCCAATCCAAATTTATTTAAAAGAAATCGGACGGGCCTCTTTCTTGTCTGCTAAAGAGGAAAAGGAATTAGCAAAAAGAATTGAGCACGGTGAAGAAGACGCGAAAAATAAACTAGCATTGGCTAATTTAAGGTTGGTGGTTTCCATTGCTAAAAAATATATCGGCAGGTCGCCGAATTTAACCTTGCTTGATTTAATTCAAGAAGGAAACCTGGGGCTTTTTAAAGCGGTGAAAAAGTTTGATTGGCGTAAAGGGTATAAATTTTCCACCTATGCAACCTGGTGGATCCGTCAATCTATTACCCGCGCCTTGGCTGACCAGGCCAGAACCATCAGAATTCCGGTGCACATGATTGAAACCATTTCAAAATATACAAAATTGAGAAGGAACCTTTTGCAGGAACTTGGGAGAGAACCTTTGGCTGAAGAGATTGCCGCAGAAATGGGGCTTGAAGTTGATAAAGTGCATCACATACGAAAAATCGCCCAGAAGGCGGTATCTTTGGAAACTCCAATTGGAGAAGATAAAGACAAACAAGATAGTGTATTGGCTGAATTTATCAAAGACGATAAAAGTATCGCTCCAAATACCGAAGCTTCCAGGAATCTGTTAAAAGAACGGTTGCACCAAATTTCAAGCGAACTTACCCAACGGGAATTAAAAATTCTTGGGATGAGGTTCGGTTTGGAAGACGGGGTTATGCATACCCTTGAAGAAACCGGAGAAGAATTTGGCGTAACTCGTGAAAGAATCAGGCAGATTCAAGCAAAGGCGTTAGAAAAGTTACGCAGACATGCGGATCTGAAAAAAGTAAAAGATTACTATTAAGGCGAATTTTTCTAACAAAAAACCGGCTTAAGCCGGTTTTTTTGTTGTTTTATAGTGGATTTTAAAAGAGTAGATGGTACATGTCGGTTACAAAGTTCATGACGAAAACCAAGAGAGAGGCAAAAAATATAAATGCTGAATTGAGCCTTGCTTTGGAAGTGAGACTGGTTTTTGTTAAGTATAACAGAGCCGATTTTTGGTCATCGCCAATGCTACTTTTTTCAAGAGCATTAATTAAATCATAGTCCTTTACCATTTTTGCTCTTTTGCCTTCAATAATTGAACGATGGCCGAAGTACAACATAAACCCTATGGTTCCGGTGTACCAGGCAACTTCTATCCAAAAAGGGTCAAGTAAAAAAATGATGCGATAGGCAATAGTTGCTATTACTCCCGCTAAAAAGAAAAACCAACGCCAAAACGAGGGACTGGGCTTGGTGTCGGTCAAGACGCGAGAGTTGCTGGCTTCGCCGGAACTCCCGTCTCTGGTAATATTACTTTTGTTAAGTTCCATGAATATGGGTCCAGTAACTCTATTATATCATATATATCATACTTTTCACGATGCATTTTACATCTCCAAATTTGGTTACGGTTATCCACAGGCAAGGTACTGCTACTATGGTACAATAAAGGAAACTATTACCAAAAATCATATGGAAGAAAACATCATGAAACCAAAAATTAACAGCGATAGCTTTGATGCAGTTTTGGGTTCAGGAAATAAAAAAAAGATTTTGATAATCATCGCCGTGGTTTTGGGCTTAGCGTTGTTTGCGGGCGGATACTTTTTTTACCGGAGCGTTAAGAACGTCCAAGATTTAACTGATAGCCAACAAGCCGCACAAGAGGCGACCAAGGGGGTTTTGCCGCCGGTTTCCAATAATCCGTTGGAAAGCAGGCCGAATTTAAATCCGGTTGACAATACTAATCCCATAACAGAAATTAAAACTAATCCTTTTGAATAATATATGAAAGCAAAATTTTTTAATTTCGTTGTCGTTCTAGCAGTCTCTTTAACATCTGTTGTTACCTATCAAACCATTCAGGCGCTGGTTTTGGAAGATGTGCAATACCCCGTTGAAGAGTTGGGCAGCTGCCAAAGCGAGGCCGATTGTAAAAATTATTGTAGCCAGCCCGATAATGCCGATAGGTGCTTGGATTTTGCGGTAAAAGAAGGCCTTATGTCTAGCCAAGAAGTTGATACTGCCAGAAAGTTTTTAACGGGTCAAATACAGGGCCCCGGCGGTTGCAGCGATAAAGCCACTTGCGAAGACTATTGCAACGACATCAGCAAGGCCGATGAGTGCATTTCGTTTGCCGAAGAAAATAATCTTTTGCCGCCGGCTGAATTGCAAGAATTCAAACAGGTGCAGGCCGCCATTAAAAGGGGCGTAACACCGCCGGCGTGCAAAAACAAAGAGGAATGCGAAGCGTACTGTGAAGAGCCCAGCCACATGGAAGAATGCGTTAACTTTGGTGTTGAAGCGGGCTTCTTGACCGGCCAGGAAAAAGAAGATGCCCAAAAAATGCTTCAGGCAATAAAGCGTGGCGTAAAACCGCCTCCTTGCCGCGGCCGTTCCCAGTGCGAAGAATTTTGCAGTGAGCCCGAAAACATGGAGCAGTGCATGGCGTTCGCCTTGGAAGCCGGTTTTATGTCGGAGGTGGAACGGGAAAATGCCCAAAAAATGGTGGAGGCCCTTAAAAAAGGTGTAAAGCCCCTGCCCTGCAAGGGGAAGGAAACTTGTGAAGCTTATTGCTCGGTAGAAGAACACCTTGAAGAGTGCTTCACCTTTGCCCAAGCTGCCGGTTTTATGACTGAAGAAGAGGCCCAAATGGCCCGCAAAACCGGTGGAAAGGGCCCCGGCAATTGCAAAGGAAAGGAAGAATGCGAATCCTTTTGCCAAGACCCGGCCAACCAGGAAACGTGCATGAATTTTGCCAAAGAACATGGTTTGCTTTCTGAAGAAGACGCCAGGATGATGGAAGAAGGTGGGCGGGAATTTTCCCGTAGCATGGAGCAGGCGCCTCCGGAAGTTTTAAGCTGCCTTGAAGGCAAAGTGGGCAGTGAGATGGCGGAAAAAATAAAACAAGGGGTCCAACCCACCCGTGAAATTGGAGAAGTGTTGAAAGAGTGTTTCTCGCAAATGCAAGGCCAGCAAATGCAGGGCCAAGAGGGCGATGGTTCAAGGCCAATGCCGCCGGAGGGTTTTGGCAGCTGCAATAGCCCGGAAGAATGCGAAAAATTTATGATGCAAAATCGCGAGGGTATGAACCCGGAAATGATGCGCCAGGAGGGCCAGATGCCTTCTTTTGACCAACCGATACCGCAAGAATATCAACAACATCCGGAAGAATATAAACAGCAACTTGATGAGCAATTCCGCCAGCAATACGAACAACAGCCTCAACAAATGGAAGAGCAGCAGCGTTTTGAGTCAGAACAGCAGTATCAACAACAACCGCAACTGCAGTCAGGAGAGCCGTACCAAGAGCCAGTACACCAGGAGGAAACCAAAGAAAGCCAATCTGCCAGTTTTAAATTCGGCTCTGGCCAGTTATTGGGAGCGCTCGTCTATACCTTCTTTGATTTGTTATTTGGCAGGTAAATTGTAGGCCAACAAAAAATCCGCCAGAAGGGCGGATTTTTTGTTATGTGAATGCTCCGCAGGTAGGATTCCGCCACTTCGTGGCTAGAACCTTATCTTTCCACCCCGATCCCCGGCTTAAGAAACCCGCGGTTTCTTACGTCTCCGCTTCGCGGGACTATTTTCCTGCACGGGGTGAAAAGGGTTCGAATCCTTACTGCAAAGTCAGTCAAAATTAAAAACACTCTTTGCTACGAGTGTTTTTAATTTCGTATGCTCCTCCTATTGGATGCATTCAGAACTTTGGATTGGGATAAAATCAAATTAGAAATGAGTAGTTTGAGCTTTGTGAAATAAAAAAGAACCCTTGCGCTCTCAACGAAGTGAGGGGGTTCTAACGTTTTACTCAAGCGAGGGATTACCCCGCCATCATAGTCGAAGCGAGTTCGGCCAGATTACTGGTTTGTGAATCGCCGTGCCGGGTAGTCAGCAACCAGCCGGAGAATTGGAGGTTGCTTGTCTTTGGGCCGCCAAAATTCTGGAAGCACCGAATTTCGATGTCCTGGTCTACGACGCTTTCTCGATTTGGGCGTAGCAGCTTTCCGATACAGTAAACAATGGGAAGCTGTCGGTGCTTTGCCCATACCCAGAATTCGTAAGCGCCCCGCATACGATCGGCGGCCGTCGTGATTTCACATCCGTGTGACTCAAGGAATTCCTTTGCTACAGTGTACGATATCATCGAAAGTTCCCCCGAGAAGTTGGGTTGCATGAACTAAAAACATCATACTATAATCATAGTATGATGTCAATAGTTGGCTCCGCAGGTAGGATTCGAACCTACGACCCGCTCCTTAACAGGGAGCCGCTCTGCCGCTGAGCTACTGCGGAATGTAGAGTTATAATACCCATATTTTGCATTTTTTTCAATAAGCGGGGTATAATTCAACATATGGTTGCCACTGTAATCGCCTCGTTTTTGCTTATAGTTCCGTTTTTGGCACTAGGCCTCTTTAAAGATAAAAAAAGAGGTTTTATTTACGTACTATTTTTTCTATTGCTATTCCACACTGCTTTAGCATTTTTTACCCAGCTGTTTGGCATATTTTATTACCAAGTCATATTAGCAGCAACCGTATTGGCAGACTTGGCAGTTACAGGTTATTGCCTTTATGCAACAAAATTTTGGCAGTTTAATTTTAAAAGTATCAATGTTGCCAAAATATTATCAAAAACATTGTTAATAGACTGGATGTTACTGGCCATAGTTATTATTTCAGTTTTAAGCTTATACCAAGTCCACTATAACTATACAGGCAAGATAAGTTTGACGCGCGACGCGCCCAATGAGTATCACGATGTTAAAAATATGAAGTACGCGTACCCATATTTTTCAGACGAGTGGTATGCGGTATCTCTTATTAACAGCTCTATTGATTCCCACCACTTGCCATTAAATAGCGCATTTAATAGTAATTTCTTTATTAATTTGGGAATATTCAGCCACTCTTTTTTAGCTGAATTGATGGTTCTTTTCGGGTTTAATCCCTTATTACATTACACGGTTCTTTCAATCGTTATAAACACACTGGTAATAGTCTTAGCATACACGCTTTTAAGGGTACATGCTGTTTCTAAGATATCTTCGGCAGTAGCCGTGTTATCAATGTTATATATTACTTCGGGTGTAAACTTGCCGGGCGTATGGAACTTATTGCCGGTGACTTTTGGAGTATTATTTTGTTTACTAATATTTTGTTTTATTTCTTTTAATGACTCAAAAATGGTATTTTTATCTTTTATAATGGCCTCTTTGTTTTATGGGCTACTCATTCCCTTCTACGGTTTGGCGACAGCAGTATTTTTACTTTCTCAATTGTATAAAAATAAAGAGGCCATTTTTAAAATTGCAGGGTGTGGCGCCGCATTTTTGTTTTTAGTAGTCCCCGTGGGTTTGATTTTGTTAATACTTTCTCCCTTTGGCTGGATTGTGGAGTATTTAATAGGAAAGTTATTTTATGTCCCATTATCGGGTAGTTTTATTCCCCAACTTAATGTGTTTTATATTATTCCTATCCCCATCATGTTATTGGCTATTATCGGCCTGCCGTTTATTCTTAGAAATAAAAGATGGTTGTCGGCCACACTTATGATAGGATGCCTTTATTGGGCAACGTATTTTTTTATTTCGTATAGGATTATTATAGAGTTTGAACGAGTGGTATTTTTTACTTCGATTACCATCTCCCTTATTGCCGGTTTTGGCTTGGACAGGGTCCTTTGGTATATGAGTTTAAAATTCAAATATCTGGAGCCGATGATTTTTAGGTATGGCGGGGTTTTAGTTATCGCGTTATTTTTATTATTGATACCTTTTTATACAAACCATAATAATTGGTCAAAACTCATATCGATTGATTCTGCAAATGGGGCACAGGGAGTGCCACGGGCCCCCGCGAACAATTATTTAACTGAAGATGATATGAGAATTTTTAAAGATATCAAACATAAGAGATTTTTAAGTGTTCCTTGGAAGGGGACGGTCATGGGCGTTGCCACGGGGAACTACCCCTTAGTAGTGAAAGCGGGAACAATTTACTTCGGTTTTGATAGCGATGTGGATCTTTTTTTACAGTCAGATTGCAAGAGTAAAAACCAGATGGCGCAAGCCAAAAACTTGGATTATATCTATTTATACGGATTTAATTGCCCGGGTTTTCAAAAAATGGATGAGAGCCGGGAGGGGTTTATTTTATATAAATTTATCAGGTAACCGACATGGATTTTAGCAGTCGTTTTTATAAGTTAAAAAATATCTTAGAATTAAGTCTGGCATTGGCAAGAGCAGAGTTTAAGTTGCGTAATGAGGGCAGTTATCTTGGAGTTTTGTGGTACCTTTTGTACCCGCTCGCTTTATTTGGAGTGATATTATTTGTTGGTCCGCTTGCGTTTGCCCAAATTAAGATTGCCTACTACCCACTGTATCTTATTTTAGGTATCGTGATGGCTAATTTTTTTATTCAGACACTATATGGCTCAATCCATGTAGTGCAAAATAACTCGGGACTTATCAAGTCAGTGAAAATTAATTACGAATCTTTGGTAATATCAAAAGTAATCCAGTCGGTTTTTTCCCATGCATTTGAGGTTGTAGTTATCTTCGCTTTAATGGTTTACTATGGGATACCGTTGATGGGAGTGGCATGGTACGCGCTGATTTTTTGCTTTTTTGTTACATTTATTCTTGGAGCTTCATTTATTTTTGCCTCATTGGGGGCGTATATAAATGACTTGGGCAATGTTTGGATGGTGGCAGGTCAGTTGCTTTTTTTTATTACCCCCACTTTTTATGTTGTGGAAAAATCGCAAGTCCATTACGCGGTAAATATGTTTAACCCGCTCTTTTATTTTTTGACCGTAACTAGAGAAGTGGTGATTTACCAAAGAGTCCCCGAGGCGTGGCTGATGGCAGCTGCCCTTATTTTAAGCATTACCTCTTTGACGGTGGGAATATTAGTATTTGAGAAGTACAAAAATAAATTTGCAGAACTGGTATGAAAAGAATACATATCGAAGGCCTTTGGAAAACATTTGACATGGGTTTCAAAAAAAGAGAAGGTCTTTTGCCGAGAATGTTTTCCTTGATTTCCGGTAAAGAGACTAAAAGAGAAGTTCGGGTTTTAGATAATATTTCATTTCAAGCT
>Ga0209542_10008862_pt1 | contig 18641 bp, 14 predicted proteins | sample RifCSPhighO2_01_FD_184028 | JGI IMG/M metagenome (GOLD analysis project Ga0209542, IMG submission 184028) | Soil microbial communities from Rifle, Colorado - Rifle CSP2_plank highO2_0.1 (SPAdes) (version 2) | ecosystem: Environmental > Terrestrial > Deep subsurface > Rock core/Sediment ...
TTTGAGGCGGAGGATGTGTCGCGCGGAGATTTCGATTTCTACCGCTTGTCCCTCGATGCCGCCCGCCATGACCTGGTGGATCATGATTTCGGAGTTGGAAAGAGCGAAGCGCTTTTTTTCTGCTCCCGCGGCCAAAAGAAGTGCGGCGCCCGAGGCCGCCATTCCGACGCAGATCGTCGAGACGTCCGGTTTTACGTACTGCATCGTGTCGTAGATTGCAAGAGTTGCCGGGACCGATCCGCCGGGCGAATTAACGTAGAGTTTTATGTCTTTTTTTTCATCTTGCGACTCGAGAAACAAAAACTGGGCGATAACGGCGTTTGCGAGAGCGTCTGAGATCGGCCCGCCCAAAAATATGATCCGGTCTTTCAGGAGCCGCGAATAGATGTCGTAGGCCCGTTCACCGTATTGGGATTTTTCTATGACGGTCGGGATCAGAAATTGATTGTGTACTTGGTTCATGAATTTATTTTTCTCAATTCGTAAGGGAGCCAATATGTTTTTGAGACAATCATTTTTTCGCTCCATGCTCCAGCGAGCCAATATGCTTTTGAAACAATGGGAGGAAAAATTTGCTTGGTCTCGAGCATGCGAGAGAAATTTTTCCGACCCTTAGCGAGGCCGCCGCAGGAGCGGCCGAGTGTGTTTCAAAAGCATAGTGGCGAGCACTCATTCCTCGATTTTCTCAAGAAACTCAAACACTTTTTCGTTCCGTAATACCCCCCTAGTATATTCTTTGAGTGTTTCTGGGTCAATTTCTTTCTCTGCTTCACGCGTGGTCTTATATCGCGCGAGGAATTCGTTTGCGCGCGCCGTGACGTCGTTTTCCGAGGGCTCGATCGACTCACGCGCCGCGATTTCTCGGAGGGTGAGCGCGACCCGCGCACGCGTGTCGGCCTCGGTGCGCCAATCAGTGCGGAGTTCGGCCACCGTCTTTTTGATGTTGGCGAGATACTCGTCCCATTTCATTCCCATCTGTTCGATTCCCGATTTGAGTTCGGTAAACATTTTGTCGAGCTCCGCCTCGATTAAAAGGTCGGGAATGTCGATAGTCGCGGATATTGCTATGTCTTTTATGATTTGCATGCGGATTCGCTCGCGCTCTTTTTCTCTCCGTTCTTGGGTGAGTCCCTGACGGACGTTTTCCGTGAGTTCTTCTTTTGTCTTGAATGTTCCGAGGCCGCGCGCGAATTCATCCGTGAAGTCAGGGACCGCGCGTTCGCGCACGTGCTTCATGGACGCGCTGACGTCAAGGGTTTTTCCGCGCAGATTCCCATCATGCCACGATTCGGGAACGACAAGCGTAAATTTTTTCTCGGTTCCCGTTGCCATGCCGATGAGATGATCCTCGAATCCCGGAATAAATTTTTTTTGGCCGATGACGAGAGGGTGATTATGCGAATTTCCTCCGTCGATCACGTTGTTACTCGAGCGGATTTCAAAATCAATATCCACCGCGTCTCCCTCTCGCGCCGGGCGCATGACCGCGATTTCTTTTGTTCGTGATTCTCGGAGCCAGTCAATTGCGCGGGAAATTTCCGAGTCCGTGACAACGACGTCTTTTTTTTCCTTTTTCCGGGTACGCGTCGCGATTTTTGCGTAATCCGGAAGTCCGACTTCCGGGAGGAGGGATACGGTCGCCTTATACAAAAGTTCGTTCTTGGGCGCGAGTTTTGTTATCGTGATTTCCGGATGCCCGATCGGGGTTCGATTTTTCCCCGGCTCTTCGCGTGCGCGCGCGAGCGCGGTTTGGAACGCGTCGGGGTAGGTGCGCCGCACCGCGAGATCAGCCGCGCGTTCGTATATCGCCTGCTCTCCGATTTCTTTTTTTACTATTTCATAGGGCGCTTTTCCTTTTCGAAATCCTTCGAAATCGCGTTCCTCGGAGATGAGTACGGCCGCGCGTTTTACCGAGGGCTCGAACTCTTCAAACGGTACGGTGACGGAAAATTCGATTTGTGATTTATGAACGGGAGAAACGGCAACATTCATGATTCGTGTGGTTTAGAATGATTATTAAATGTAAGAAACCACCGCGTTGTTTACACTTCTCCACCCCGCTTTTTGTAAATAAGGTATCGCGGGCACCCCCTCGCCCCTCACGCGGCGGAAAGACGCTCGGCGGGGTACATACGTTCTTCTTTGTTCTCTCCGCCTCGCTAAGCGTCCGTGCCGCTTTGCGGGTGTTTCTCATTCCGGTTTCTCACAGGCAGTGGCACTTCCGATTCTTTCCTCCACGTGAGGGGCTCGACCCCGCATATCTATACACAAAAAGCAGGGCGGAGAGGGATGAGAGCGCGGTCGAGGTATTTCGTTTTTCGCGACAATAGAAATCGCGGTTTGCTCGGTTTCGAGTCCCGCTCAAAGCGGGACGAAGAAAACCGCGATTTCTCTTAGTGAGGCGGCCGCTGGAGCCGCCGATACGGGTCGCGAAAACGAAATATCGAGGGAACCGCGCTTTCAGAAGTGTAAACAACGCTCGGGTTTCCTACATATTAAACTTCTGAAGTCCGACTTCAGAAGTTTAGAGTAACGGCGTTCGGACAATTAAAAGAGCGACGATATTCACGATTTTTATCATCGGATTTATCGCGGGCCCCGCAGTGTCTTTATACGGATCGCCCACGGTGTCTCCGGTTATAGCCGCTTGATGCGCGGGAGATTTTTTCCCTCCGTAATTTCCTTCTTCAATATACTTTTTTGCGTTGTCCCATGCGGCACCCCCGGACGTCATTGAGATCGCGACAAAAAGTCCGGTAATTATGGATCCCATCAAGAGGCCGCCCAAGGCCTCTGCGGCGTGTCCGCGGAGGAGGAGAACCAAGAGAATCGGGATCGCGACGGGGATAAGCGCGGGAAGAATCATCTCGCGGAGCGCGGCTTTGGTCACGATATCAACCGTGCGGTCGTATTCCGGTTTTGCCGTTCCCTCCATGATTCCCGTGATTTCCTTAAATTGACGTCTGACTTCATCAACGACTTTTTGGGCGGTTTTTCCAACTGCGCGCATCGCAATTGATCCGAAAAAATAAGGCATCATGCCGCCGACAAAAAGCCCGACGATGACGTAGGGATCGGACAAGTCAAAAAATACCGCCTTGCCGAAATTTTTTAATTCTTCGGTGTAGGACGCAAAAAGTACGAGCGCGGCAAGGCCCGCGGAGGCAATGGCGTATCCTTTGGTAACCGCTTTTGTCGTGTTCCCGACGGCGTCCAACGGATCAGTGACATCGCGCACCGACTCCGGAAGCCCGGCCATTTCGGCAATGCCGCCCGCGTTATCCGTAATCGGGCCGAACGCGTCGATCGCGACAATGATTCCCGCCATTGCAAGCATAGTCATCGCGGCAAGCGCAATGCCGTAGAGTCCTGCCGCGATAAATGCGGCAAGCATGCCCGCAGAGATGATGATAATTGGGAGAGCGGTCGCCTCGAGCGAAAATGCAAGTCCCATGATGATATTTGTCCCGTGCCCGGAAAGCGAGGACTTTGCGATCGTCTGGACAGGCCGGAAACGCTTTGAGGTGTAGTATTCTGTTGCAAGTACCATGAGTGCGGTTACGAGAAGCCCCATGACCGCGGCCGTATAGTAGGGATTTACGAGTTCGCGCTCGTCCGCGAGGATTGTCGCAAACGCGAACCACAAAAATACTGCGGTGATTCCCGCTGATGCGATGAGTCCGCGATAGAGACCCCCCATAATTTTTGTTTTGTCCGATACGCGGACCGCAAACGTTCCGATGATTGACGCAAGGATGGTAACGCCGCCGATGAAAAGCGGCAGGAGGACCGCAGTTTCATTTCCCGGATACAGGAGCGAGCCCAAGAGCATTGCTGCAATCGCGGTGACGGCGTAGGTCTCAAAAAGGTCTGCGGCCATGCCCGCGCAGTCGCCGACATTGTCACCGACGTTATCCGCGATAACCGCGGGGTTTCGCGGATCGTCTTCGGGAATTCCCGCTTCCACTTTCCCCACGAGGTCAGCTCCAACGTCCGCGGCTTTTGTATAGATTCCGCCGCCGAGGCGCGCGAATACGGACACCAAGGATCCGCCGAACGCAAGGCCGATGAGAGAAGAGGCGTCGCGCGTGAAATAGTAAAATACGCTTACCGAAAAAAGTCCGAGCCCGACAACAAGAAATCCCGTTACCGATCCTCCCAAAAATGCGACCCGGAATGCTTTCGGAAGTCCGATTTTCGCGGCTTCGGTCGTGCGCACGTTTGTGTCAACGGCAGCCATCATGCCAAGATATCCCGCCAAGAGTGATGCCGCGGCTCCGGCAAGAAATCCGACAGCGGTCGGAGAATCAAATAGCCACCAGATCGCGGCGCCGAGGACGACGGCGACAATCGCGACCGTCTTGTTTTGGCGGCGTAGATACGCGCGGGATCCGGCTTTGATCGCTTCCCAAATTTCTATTTGTTTTCCCGTGCCCGTCGGATACTTCTTTATGAATGCGATGAGGACGACCGAAAACGCGATTGAAATGAGGGACGCAATAATGGGAAAGAGAATCATAGAGAGTTGTTATGGAATAATGGATTCTTCGTCTGATCCAGCTTTTTCATTCTCGGGTTCCTCGGTATGCTCTGCGGAATTTTTTTCTTTGTCTGTTTCTTTTGGTTCTTCGATTTTTTTGTCTGATCGAACGTCGATTTTCCATCCCGTGAGCTTTGCGGCAAGCCGGACATTTTGTCCGCCCTTGCCGATTGCAAGGGAAAGCTGGTCGTCCGGTACGATTGCGCGGGCTTCACGTTTTCGTTCGTCGACAAAAACGTCGATTACTTTTGCGGGGGAGAGTGAATTTGAGATGAAGCGCTTGGGATCGTCGGACCACTCGATGATGTCGATTTTCTCTCCGCCGATTTCCGCGATCACGGTTGTCACGCGCACTCCCTTTTGTCCAACGAGGGCTCCCACGGGATCAACGCCTCCCTCGTGCGAGACCGCGGCGATTTTCGAGCGGGATCCCGCTTCCCGGGCGATTGCTTTTATCTCGACCGCTCCGGTCGCGATCTCCGGCACCTCGATTTCGAAAAGTTTTTTCAAGAGCCGGGGGTGCGCGCGCGAAAGAAATATCCCCGATCCCCGCGGGTTTTTTTCAACAAGGAAAATAAGAGTTTTGATGCGCTCGCCGATCCTGAGGCGCTCCATCGAGATTTGTTCTTCGGGCGGCATGATGCCCACGGTCCTTCCTATATCTATATAGGCATTCCGGCCCTCGAGGCGCTGGACGATCCCGGAAACGATCTCGCCTTCCCGCGATTTGAATTCATTGAATATCGCCTCCCGTTCTGCCTCGCGGATCCGCTGGATGATGACTTGTTTTGCGGTTTGCGCTGCGATCCTGCCGTATTCGTATACCGACTCTTCCGGAAGATCAAACTCCATTTCATCTTCCACGTTTGCGTCGCGTTTTATCTTTCGCGCCTCGTCGAGCATAATATGTTTTTCCGGATTGAAGCGGACTTTTTTGACGCCCCCGGTTCCTTCAACATCGGCGTCTTCCAGATCGCCGTCGTCCTTTTTTATTCGCACGCGCTTGTCTTCTTCGAACTCGCCCGCCGCACGCTTTCGTTCCTCCTCGAGGATCTCTTCCTCGGATTTGATCATTGATTCGTCGACGACAATTTTAATTTGCCGGAATGATACTTTTCCGGTTGTTGCGTTGAGGCGAGCGCGCACGATCTGGCCTCTGCGGCCGTAGTCGCGTTTGTAGGCGGCCGCGAGAGCCGCTTCGATCGTCTCGATGATCGCGTCTTTCGCGATTCCCTTTTCGTCCGCGAGCTGTTCGATTGATTGGGCGAATGCTTTGAGATCCACAGTGCAAAAATCCTAAATGTTAAATCACAAATCCCAAACAAATTCCAAACAATATTCAATGATCGAAATTCAAATGACCAAAAACGTGTTTGGAATTTTGAATTTTGGATTTCGAATTTGTTTGGGATTTGTGATTTGGAATTTGGATTTTCTTAAATAAAGAGGTCCGTTTCCACGGACCAATCAAACCGTATTCAGTATACCCGTTTTTCTATATTCTTGTCAAGCGTGTTCTATGGTATAGTAGAAAGAAGCTGTATACGCCCATGGGAGGCATATCTCAAGAGCAAAAAAGAATTCCCTATTTTGGCCTGTTTTCTGAATGCGGACGTTTCGGACTCCACTGGTGGCAGTGCCCGCCGTTTTTGTTTGTTGCGATGGGGATTTTTTCCATTACCACCATGGTCGTGACTGCGGTTCTTACCGCGCGCTATTTCGAGGACCCTGAGATTCCAACCGTCATCGCTGTGTCATTCGTGTCCGGACTTTTTTTTACCATCGGCAATCTCATTATTCGGGGATTTGAGAAGATCGCGCAAGCAAACCGAATGAAGACGGAGTTTATTTCAATCGCGTCCCACCAGCTTCGGACCCCTCTGTCGGTCTTCAAGTGGACGCTCGATCTTATGATACGGGATATCTCGAACGTCGAGAAAAAAACCGGCATCCGTCAGGAAGAATTTGAGCGGCTCGTGGGAGCGCTTACGGATTCGACCGAAAGAATGGCGCGTATGGTAAACGCGCTTTTGGACGTTTCGCGGATCGAAGCGGGCACGATCGTCTTTGACGTGCAGCAGTTTTCACTTCTAGATCTTACGCAGCAAGAAGTTGGAAATTTTCGCGAGCTTGCCGACGGGGCGAAAGTAAAGATTAATTTTGATGCTCCATCCGCGGTACGGCCCGTTAAGGCGGATAAGCTTCGGGTGATTATGGTTATCCAAAATCTTCTTGATAACGCGATGCGCTATACGCCCGGAGAAGGAACTATCACTGTTCGTATTGAGGATTCCGGCGGGCCCTCTATCACATGGAGCGTGTCAGACCAAGGGCTCGGGATACCGAAGGGCGAGCAGACGCGTATATTCGGAAAATTTTTCCGTGCAGACAACGTGAAAAAGGAGAAAATCGTCGGCTCCGGCATCGGGCTTTACATTGCACGTACGATTATTGAAAAGTCAGGGGGCACAATCGGGTTTGAATCTGAAGAGGGGAAGGGATCTACGTTTTGGTTTACGCTGCCGGCAGTAGAATAGTGACCGCTTGCCCCGACACCACAATTTCGACCCGCCTGCCATACGCCTGCGCATGGAGGTATGACGCAGTTGGACATAGGTACAGAAGTTCGAGCGGTTCCTTGATTCGTGAACAGGCATATGGCGGGCAGGCCGATTCTTTGCTGCCATCGGGAATCTGGCGGGAGATGCATGGAACTGCAGATGAGCTTGTTTTCTCAACCATCAGGGAATCGAAAGCAGTAGTCCTTCGGCTTCGCTCAGGACAAGTATTCTGAACAGAAGTAATGAGTATGCACTAGCTTCATTTCAGATCATCTTGTGGTGAGCGTATCGAACCATCGAAATTTGGTACGGGGCTTGCCAGCATCTCTCTGTATGTTGGATACTTAATATATACATACTATACCTAATTATTAATTAACTTTTTTTATGAAAAAAGTACTTGTTATCGAGGACGAATTAAACCTCTGCAAATCAATTGAAGAGATTTTGTCTGCTGAGGGATATACGGTTGTGACGGCTTCCGACGGAGAGGAGGGGCTCCGGCTCGCCGTTTCTGAAACCCCGGATCTTGTTCTTTTAGACCTTATTTTGCCCAAAAAAGACGGTTTTTCTGTTTTAAAAGAGCTTCGCGAAAACGAGGCGACGTCAAAGATTCCTGTTATTGTTTTGTCAAATCTCGGCGAGATGGAAGACGTGGGGCGCGTTTTGGAGCTCGGCGCGAACCGGTATCTGGTAAAGACCGACTATAAGCTTGCAGAGGTCGTTGAGAAGGTAAAGGAGACGCTCAATAAAAAATAGGGCTCGCCACTATGCTCTCCGCTCAAGAGTTGCGGCGGAGACACATTCTACTCGTTTCGCTCGGGGAGCCCTCCGGCAGAGCCGGTCTCCCTTTTCGCGAAACTTCGTGAATTTGTATCTCCGCCTCCACATTTCGCGGGAGAACATATTGGCTTGCTAGGGCATGAAAGCGAAAGATGATTGTTTCAAACATATATTGGCTCGCTGGGGCATGGGAGAAGTAGTGCTCGCCCCGCGCCAAATTTCGACATCCGCAGCTGGTTTCATCGATGGTTGGAAAACATCATTGGCGGAATCAGGCCTGTTCCCGCCAGCTTCGCGAGGGCGGCACGAAACCAGTCGAAATTGTGGTGACGGGGCTCGCTGGGGCATGGAATTGAATAAATAATCTTCATTGCCTAGAAAGCATATTCGTCCGCTTTAAGTGTTTAATTTGAATTAGCGGATAAAAGATTTTTCGCTGTGCGTGTTGAGGAGGGACAACTAAAGGCTTTTTTGCTGGATTCAGGGCTCGTAAAGCCCGCGGACCTGAAAAAAGCTGAGGAAGAAACGAAAACCGGAAAGAAATCCTTCCGCGATGTTTTGGTTGCCAAGGGGCACGTAAAAGAGACAGATCTCAAGCGTCTCGAGGCCTATATTCTTGGCATCCCATTTGTTGATCTTTCCAAAGAGACGATTGATCCCGAGGTGTTGCGGGTTATTCCGGAAGCGATCGCGCGCAAAAATAATATTATTGCGTTCAAGCGTTCGGGCAAGGATCTTCAAGTTGCGATGCTTGACCCCGACGATATTCAGTCGATCGAATTCATAAGGAAAAAAACAGGTCTTCGCGTGTTGGTGCGCCTGACAACGCCGGAGTCGATGAAGCACATACTTCAACAGTATCAGAAATCGCTCGAAGCGGAATTCGGAGAAATAATAAAAAAAGAGGCGGACGCCACGCTCGAAGTCGCGCGCGAAGGCGGCGAGGCGGTTGAGGTGGACGAGCTGAAAAAGCTTGCCGAGGATTTGCCGGTTGTCCGCATCGTTGATACGCTCCTTCGCCATGCTATTTTGCAATTAGCATCTGACATCCACATCGAGCCCATGGAAAAAGAAGTGCTCGTTCGCTACCGCCTCGACGGGATTTTGCATGACGCGATGACCTTACCGAAGCAGATTGCTCCGGGTATTGTCGCGCGCATAAAGGTCATGTCGAATCTCAAGCTCGACGAGCATCGGCTTCCCCAGGATGGGCGATTCAAAATTGAAACGTCCGAGTATAAACTTTCTTTTCGCGTTTCCATTCTGCCGGTTTTTGAAGGCGAGAAAATCGTCATGCGCCTCTTGCCGGAAAACACCAAGGGGTTTTCTTTGGAAGAACTCGGATTTTTGGGGATCAATCTTGAGCGGATCCACCGCGCAATGAAGCGTCCGACGGGAATACTTCTTGCAACTGGTCCGACGGGATCCGGAAAAACAACAACGCTCTACACAATCCTCGAAATGTTAAATACTCCGGGCGTCAATATCTCAACGGTCGAGGACCCGATTGAATATCGTATCCCGCGGATTAATCAGACGCAGGTCAGGCCGGATATCGGGCTTTCGTTTGCGTCGGGCCTCAGGTCCCTCCTTCGCCAGGATCCCGATATTCTTATGGTTGGTGAGATCCGCGATAACGAGACCGCGTCTCTCGCGATCAATGCGGCGCTCACCGGACACCTCGTTCTTTCAACCCTGCACACAAACTCCGCCGCTGGTGCCCTGCCGCGGCTTATTGATATGAAGATTGAGCCCTTTTTGATCGCGTCGACCGTAACCGCAATCATCGCCCAACGCTTGGTGCGCCGCGTCTGTCCTGAGCATGAGACGTACCGTTTGAACGCCGACGAAGCAAAGAATCTCGGATCCGACGTGAATCTCGCGCGGGTTCTTGAAATCCTCAAAGAGGATAAGATCGTTTCTTCGTCAGCGGATATCGGCGATATCGAATGGGCGCGGCCGAAAAAAACCGAAGAATGCGCGGACGGATATAAAGGGCGTATCGGAATTCACGAGGTGCTTACGGTGTCCGAATCGATCAAAGAGCTTATCATGAAAAATGCGACGTCCGATGACATTGAGCGCCGCGCCCGCGAGGAAGGGATGCTCACCATGCTCGAGGAGGGATTTATCCGCGCCGCGCAGAGGACGACGACGATAGAGGAGGTACTCCGCGTGACGAGCGAATAGGCGAGTATTCCGTATCCTGTATAAGGTATAAAGTTTGAAGAGGAATATTTTTTCGTCCTATCTCCTTAATACGTAATACAAAATACATAATACACGTTTGATTAGTGTGCGAACGTTATCGCCCATACTCGTTTGACACCCGCTTTTTTGAGCGCGCGGGCGGCCTCGTCAAGCGTTGCCCCGGTTGTTTTCACGTCGTCGACGAGGATCGCAAGTGTATGTCTTGTGTTTGTATGTGCAGAAAATGCGTTTTCTACATTTGCGCGTCGCGCTGTATAGTCGAGTGACGTCTGGGGGTGCGTCGGCCGCGAACGGAAAAGGAGGGATTCAAAAGGAATCCCGAGGATCGCGCCGAGGTCTCGGGCAATGAGTTCTGATTGGTTGAATCCGCGCAACCGCTTGCGGCGCGGATGGAGCGGGATTGGCACGAAAACCGCGCCCGCGGGTATTGAGACGCGGAAACGCAAAAGGTAATCTCCGAGAATCTCCGCCGTTACGCTCGCAAGCGAATGAACGCGTTTATATTTGAGAGAATGTATGATTGCGCTTGCGGGTTTTGATTGATAGGAAAACGGCGAGAAAAAGTGCGAGATTACGGTTTTTTTTCTGCAGGGAGGGCATGTTCGCCCCGCCGGGGAGCGGTTTTTCCCCGGAGAGAACTTTTTACAAACAATGCAGGTCGGCGGAATAGGCGTAAGGAGATTTTTGCATAAAGAGCATACGCTCGGTCCCTCGCGCGCGCACGAGACGCATGACTCGGGAAAGAGAAGGTCGAGAGCGAACACCCGGACGCGAGAGAGGAATTTCATACCCAGTATATCAACTTCGACCATTAACGAATGGCCTCGGCATCAGACACTAGTTTGTAATGTTTCGGGCAGATTGTTGTCATCTCGGATTTTCTCTTTGGACTTTGTCCAGTCGAAGTTGTATTACTGGGCATAGGCAAATTTTCAACCGGTTTTATTTTTTTGTCAATTTTGGGGATCGCTGTCGGAGAACGTTTGGATTATCGCCGAAAGGTGATACACTATTTATTAGACATGGATATCCAATCGTTTTTCAAGAATCTGAAGATTCCGGAATTCTCTATTCCGTTTTTCGGTGCATCACGCCGCGTCGTGGGAATTGATATTGGCGTCTACTCCGTGAAAGTGGTTGAGCTCGAGGCGGATCGGGGCCGAGCGGTTCTCGCGACCTACGGTGAGCTTCTCGCGAGCACGTATCTGAAAGAAGGAGGCGGCGGAGGCGGAGGATTTCTTCAGTACCACGATGATGAAATTCTCCAGATTCTCACAGAGGTTTTGCGTTCTTCCAACGTCCGCGCGAAAGACGCGGTTATCGGCATTCCATCGGCGGCGTCATTCGTGACAACGCTCACGATGCCTCGTCTTCCCAAGTCAGAGCTCGAGCAAGCGATTCCTTTTGAAGCGAGAAAATATATTCCCGTTCCGGTGAAAGACGTGCTTCTTGACTGGCAGATTCTTGAGGGAACGGGAGCAAGCGAAGAAATTGAAATCCTTCTAGTCGCCGTTCCCAAGGAGATTCTCGAGCGCATCACGAACATAGTGGAGCGCTCCGGCCTTCGGCTTCGCGGAATGGAAATTGAGTCCTTCAGCATTATGCGCTCGGTTCTCAAAAATGAGTTTATTCCGATTTCGATTGTTCACATCGGGCATCAGTCGAGTACGGTTCTCGTCGCCGATAATGGAGAACTTCACGTGTCCCATACTATTATGCGCGGATCGCACGAGTGGACGCGCGCGCTCGAGCGGGGACTCGGAGTTTCCCAAGAGCGCGCCGAATCGATGAAGAAGGAAGTCGGGCTTTCTGATCGCGTTGAGGAGCGCGAGATATCTGCGGTGGTCTCTCCGCTTGTCGATGCGTTTTTTCTCGACGTCGACCGCATTTTTTCTTTTTATCACCGCAAAACCGGCCGGCGGGTTCAGAAGCTTGAGTTTTCCGGAAACGGGGCGGGCCTAAAGGGGCTTGTCGAAGCCGCAGTTTCCCATTTTGAAATAGAGACGAAGCGCGCAAACCCGTTTGTCAAAGTTGTGACGCCGCCCGAGATGGAGGGCGTGCTTTCTGAAATCGGGCCGTCGTTTGTCATCGCGGTCGGGCTTGCGCTTCGGGAGATCGCAACGCGTTGATTTTACAGCCACTACGAAGGTACGAATACATACGAAAAATACGAATCATATCTTAATCAATATTCGTACGTTCGTACATATTCGTAACTTCGTAGTTGTATAGGTGTGTAAAACCCATTTCGCATTCGCGACTTCTCCGCGTATAATATGCCTATGCAAAGGATTATTCCCCGCGAGTTCGGCCAGAAAAATCCTCCTGAAAATACCCAGGTCGCTAATTCGCTTTTTTTTATCGGCGGGATTTTAGTGTTTTCCCTTGTCGTCCTTGCGGGTGCCTTATTTTTCTTCTTGATTAGTTCCGAAAAAGGGAAGCAGGAGGATCTCCGGAGCAAGATCAGAGAGAAGGCGGACGAGCTTCGCGCGTCGGAAGTCATTGAGCGGGCGGTTGATCTTGAGGCGCGGCTTGCTTCTGTGCGCGAGACACTCGGCGGGCACGTGTTCGGTACAAACGCCATCCGCCTTATGGAGAACGTTGTTCACCCGCGGGTTCGGTTCGGCGGATTTTCATTCTCCGCGGAAAAGCGCACGGTTGTAACCACCGCGACGGCAAAGGGATTCTCCGCAGTCACCCAGCAGATCGAAATTATGAAAAGGGATTCGAATATCGAGCGAGTTGACTTCGGCGGATTGAGCGCTGATGAAAAAGGGGACGTTGCTTTTTCCCTTAGCATCACGTTGACGCCTGCGTTTGTAACAACGCTTTTGGGGTCTGATTTCGGCCTCCCGGTTTCGTCGTCGCGCGGATCTTCTGCGACTTCGTCGCCGTCAGGAGCCACCCCGTAATAATTTGTAATTTGTAATTTGTAATTTGTAATTTGTAATTTGTAATTTGTAATTTGTAATTTGTAATTTGTAATTTGTAATTTGTAATTTGTAATTTGTAATTTGAATTTCATGCCTCGAATTCTCCTTACGTTAATTCTTTTCCTCACTGCGATTGCTGGCGCGATTTTTTACGTTTTGCCACAGTCGAATATCTATATGGCAATGCGCTCGGACACCGGGGCGCTCGATCGCATTTCAAAAGAGCTTGACGGTGCAGGGGAAACACGAGATCTTTTGAGGAATAAAATAGCGAGCGTCTCAAAGGCGGATCTCGAACGCGTCGAGCTCGCGCTTCCGAAGGGATCCGGAAGGGAGGGTTTGATTCGCGCGATCGATTATTACGGCGCCGTAAACGGCGTTCTGGTCAAATCGATTGCGCTTGCCGAGCAAGAAGGCGACGAGGCGGCGCGATCAGGAGTTCGCGACCTTAGCGTTCCGCGCCCGGGCGGCGCGCCGGAGGCAGCCGTGGGCAAGAGCCGGAAAGAGATGACGATTAATCTCGAAGGCGTCGGGAATTACGACAGCATGAAACGTTTTCTTGATGCGCTCGAGAAGCACATCCGGATTATTGACGTCGAGAGCGTGATGTTTTCCGCGATGCAGTCGCCCGCAGAGGCGGTCAAATTTTCAATAAAAGCAAAGACGTATTATCAATAATGTGCGTACACGTATGAGCGGTAATCGCGAGATTCTCTTTATCGGAATAATTCTCATTGCGGCTTTCGTCGCGGTCTATTTTTGGTTCGGCGATTCCCTTCCGTTTGTTCCGGCAGTAGGCGAGAGTCAGATTGACGCAGAATATGCCGGTATTATTGCTGAGGTCGGGCGCCTCAAAGGAATCACGCTTGACACCGAAATCGTGAAGAGCGATACGTTCACGCGTTTACTCATTCCGGTGCTACCTACTCTTCCCGATGTGAAGCCGGGCGGCCGAAACCCCTATCTTCCGCTGTGACCCGGTAATACAACTTCGGCCATCTGTATGAGCGTGCCGCCAAAGGCGGCAGCCGAAGTTGATATACCGGGTGTGATCCAGGAGATACTGTCTAAGTCGTTAATGTATTAGCCATGGCAAAAACGCTTGCAGATATCCTTGCCTCAAAAGGCATTATCGGTCTTCCCGATGTTTCCGGAATAAAAAAAGAGGCGAAGGAAAAGCGAACGTCTGTCGAAACAGTGCTCTACGAGCGCGGCGTCTCAGAGGTTGATGTTGCAGAGGCAAAGAGCGCTCTTTCGGGCTACCCCGTGCGCTATCTCGAAGGCCGCGCGCTTGAAGGAGACATTTTAAAAACACTTCCCGAGGAATCAGCTCGGACGTACCGCATTGTCCCTCTTGGTAAAGACGAGGGTTATATTGATATTGGCATGCTTGATCCCGATGACGTTTCAAGCCAGGAAGCGGTAAAATTTCTTGCGACAAAATTGCATATCCCCGCGCGCATCTTCATCATTACGCCGTCTGATTTTGATAAGGTGCTCCGGCAGTACCAGAACGCCGGCGGAGAAATTACTCAAGCGCTTGGCGAATTCAAAAAAGAATTTGGGAAAGCTCCGGCGCGCGACACGTACCAAGCATCCGCCGAGAGCGCGCGGGAGAGCATAAAGATTACTGAGGAGGCGCCGGTAACGAAGATCGTCTCCGTTATTATTCGTCATGCCGTTGAAGGCCGCGCATCCGACATCCACATCGAGCCGTCAAAAGACAAGCTTCGGGTGCGGTTTCGCGTTGACGGGGTGCTGCATACAAGCTTGACCCTTCCCGCAGATACCCACCCCGCGATTGTCGCGCGCATAAAGGTTATGACGAATTTGAAAATTGACGAAACGCGGATTCCCCAAGACGGCAGGTTCAATATCGAGCTCATGGGCCACGATATTGATTTTCGCGTATCAACATTCCCGACGTCGTACGGCGAAAAGGTGGTTATCCGCATTTTGAATCCCGCGGAAGGCGTTTCGGGTTTTGCGGAGCTCGGATTTGACGGGCGCAACCTAGACATTCTCAAGGAAAATATCAACCGTCCGTACGGGCTCATCCTTATTACCGGGCCTACGGGATCAGGGAAATCCACGACTCTCTATACGATTCTTCAGACATTGAACGAAGAAGGGTCGAATATCGTAAGTTTGGAGGATCCGATTGAATACTATATTCCTGGCGTCAACCAATCGCAGATCAGGCCGGAGATCGGATACGATTTTGCGACCGGCCTCCGGCACATTTTGCGCCAAGACCCGGATATCATCATGGTGGGCGAGATCCGCGACAAGGAAACCGCAGCAATGGCGATTCACTCCGCGCTCACCGGGCATTTGGTCCTCTCGACACTGCACACAAATAACGCGATCGGCGTTATTCCGCGGCTCATCGATATGGGCGTTGATCCGTATCTCATCCCTCCGACGCTCATTCTTGTTGTTGGGCAGCGTCTCGCGCGGCGCCTCTGCCCCGACTCGAGAAAAACAGTGAAGATTTCCGGACGTCCGAAAGAAATTATTTCGCAGGAACTTGCCGCAATGCCGGAGACGATCCGCAAGGAGGTGGAAGCGTCATTCCCGAAGGAAATTTATCAGCCGGAGGTTTCCTCTATGTGTCCAAAAGGCACGCGCGGCAGGATCGGCGTTTTTGAGATTCTTATTATGACGCCGGAGCTTGAAAAAATAATTCTGACCGCGCCGTCCGATGCCGCAATTGCCGAAGAAGCGCGCCGCCAGGGAATGGTTACCATGCGCCAAGACGGGATTCAGAAGGTCTTGAAGGGAACCATTGGCCTTGAGGAGTTACTCGAAGTGATATAAGATGCCAATACGAAAAGCAGTTATGCCAATCTACAAATATGATGCGAATCTACAAATTGCGAATACGTTCGTAAGTAATTCGTAGATTAGCATTTCATTCGCATTATTAGCATCATTTTTCATGTCCACCATCACAAAAAGTTTTGACGAGTTATTTACCCAAGTCGTAAAAAATGGCGCATCAGACCTCCATATCGCAGTCGCGCGGCACCCCACGATTCGAATTGACGGAGAGCTCATGCCGCTTACGAAATTTGACGTCGTGACTCCGCCGGAAGCAGAGGCGTTTGTCCGAATGATTGTGCCCGAAGCCGATTTCGAACGCTTTCTCAAAGAAAAGGAGTTAGATCTTTCGTATATGTTCCAGGATTTGGTGCGCTTTCGCGTAAACGTGTTTCGCGAGCGAGGATCGCTAGCTGTTGCGCTTCGCGTAATTCCTACAAAGATACGGACGTTTGAGGAGTTGAATCTTCCCGGTGACGTGTTCAAAGAATTCTCCACGAAGCAGCAGGGGTTTTTCCTTGTGGTCGGACCCACGGGCCATGGAAAATCAACAACCCTTGCGGCAATGGTCGACTATATGAATCATCTGCGGGCGGAGCACATTATTACGATTGAGGATCCGATTGAGTATTTGTTTTCATCCGATAAATCGCTCATTGTCCAGCGTGAGATCGGCGTTGATACGTTTGAATTCCATAAAGCGCTTCGATCGATGTTTCGCGAAGACGTGGACATCGCGATGATCGGCGAAATGCGCGATCCGGAAACGATCGCGACCGCGGTGACCGCCGCGGAGACCGGGCATCTTGTTCTCTCGACCCTGCATACGAATAACGCCGCGCAAACAGTTGACCGCATCATTGATTCGTTTCCCCCGGGCCAACAGCCGCAAATCAGGGCGCAGCTCGCCGCGACCTTGATCGCGATTGTTTCCCAGCGCCTTGTTCCGAGGATTTCCGGCGGGCTTATTCCCGCGGTTGAGATTTTGATTGCGACCTCCGCGGTGCGTACCGTGATCCGGGAAAACAAGGTCCACGAAGTTGATATGCTCATAGAGACCGGGCTTGAATACGGCATGGCGAGTTTGAACCGTTCTCTCGCGGAACTTGTGAAGAAGGGCGAAGTCACCTTAGAAACCGCGATGCTCTACTCGTTGAGGCCCGAAGAGCTTCAGGTCCTTCTTCGCTAAAATCACAAATTCCAAGCATCCCCGAAGGAGTCGCTGGGCGACCCTACGGGGCAGGCAAATTCCAAACAACATCGAATGACCAAAATCCAAATGACCACATCAGTGTTTCGAATTTCGAATATTAGAATTTTGAATTTGTTTGTGATTTGGAATTTGTAATTTTGCGATATGGCTTCTTTTGAATATCAGGTTCGCGACCGCCAAGGGGTCCTTGAAACCGGGACCATTGAAGCGTCTTCCAACGACTCGGTTCTTGATATTCTCCAGCGCCGGGGGTATACGGTTCTTTCGGTCCGCGAAAAGAAAAAAAACGCATTCTCTTTTTCTCTCCGCGGCAGGGCGACGGTAAAGGACGTCGTGATTCTTTCGCGCCAGCTCTCGACTCTGTTCGAGGCGCAGGTCCCGATCATTGAGTCCCTGCGCACTCTTGCCGAGGAAACGTCAAAGCCGGCGTTAAAAGACGCGTTGGGCCAGATTCTTGCTGACGTAACGGGCGGCCTCGCGCTTTCGCAGGCGTTTGCCAAGCACCCGAAGTTTTTCTCGGCGTTTTACGTAAATCTGATTCGTTCCGGCGAGGAGTCGGGAAAGCTCCAGGAAGTGTTTCTCTATCTTGCGGATTACGTCGAGCGCTCATATTACCTCACCATGAAGGCGCGCAACGCCATGATCTATCCCGCATTTATTCTTGTTGCGTTTGTCGCGGTCATTGTCTTAATGCTTACGGTCGTAATTCCCGGGCTCTTGGAAATTTTCGAGGAAACCGGCCAGCAACTCCCGATCTATACGCGCGCACTCTTATATCTCTCGACGTTTCTCCGCGTTTATGGCATTTTTCTCGTCTTTTTTCTTGTCCTTGCGGCGGTTTTTCTCGTCCGGTGGAGGCGGACTCCGGATGGAGCCATGTTTTTTGCGCGAGTTCAGATTCATATACCGCTCGTGGGGGATCTGTATAAGAAGCTTTTCATCGCGCGTCTTGCGGATAATCTCCAGATTCTCATTTCTTCCGGCATACCGATCTTGCGCGCGCTTGAGATAACGCGGGACGTCGTGGGAAATCTCGTGTTTGCGGCAGCGCTCGAAGGTGCGTATAAAGCCGTGCGCGGAGGAGGCACAATCTCTTCGGCGTTCAAAAATACCCCGGAGATTCCGACGCTTGTGACGTCTATGATGCGGATTGGCGAGGCAACGGGCCGCTTGGATTTCATTCTCCAGAAGATTTCAAAATTCTACCAGCAGGAAGTGAATTCCGCCGTGGATAACCTCGTCTCCCTCATTGAGCCAATTCTCATTATTGTCCTTGGCCTTGGAATCGGATTTTTGCTCATGTCGGTATTGGTGCCTTTGTATAATCTCGTGGGGTCTCTATAATAGTATTGTAGAGTTCCACGGGCTTGTCCGCGGGTATCTACGAAATACAACCGCGAAGGTACGGGTACAACTACGAAGTTACGATACAACTACGAAATTACGAATATATACGAACATACGAATACTACCATAATTACCATTCGTACTTTCGTACATATTCGTACCTTCGTAGTGATTATACTCGTACATTCGTAGTGGTTACTGTGGATAACCCCTTTATTGCGTTGTTTTCC
>Ga0209542_10008868_pt1 | contig 18633 bp, 15 predicted proteins | sample RifCSPhighO2_01_FD_184028 | JGI IMG/M metagenome (GOLD analysis project Ga0209542, IMG submission 184028) | Soil microbial communities from Rifle, Colorado - Rifle CSP2_plank highO2_0.1 (SPAdes) (version 2) | ecosystem: Environmental > Terrestrial > Deep subsurface > Rock core/Sediment ...
TTTATAGATCTCTTATCTAAAAGGAGGGTTACCCAATGAAAAAATAATACAGGAATAAATAAAGAACCAAAAGAAAGTAATCTAATCCAAAAAAATGCCATATCATACTCTGAAGAAAGAAGCCATTGCCAATAGCTGAAAGACCACACAGCTAAAGATATTGTCATGAGAAAATAGATTTGATTAGCCCTTTCTCTCCAATTTTTTCCTATAATGAGAATTCCAAAAGCACTCGAGACAATTCCATTTATAAGACCAGAGGTAGCGAATATTTCCATCATTGTTTTTGTGCTATAGCAATACAGTGAACATTCAGTGGTTCAATTATTATATCATTTTTGTATTTAAAACCAGAGACTCTTAAAAGTTCTAATAATTCTTCTGGTTTTCTGTAATACATTTTTGGCCATCCTGTTTTTTGTACAAATTTATATTCATTATTAGGTATTACATTCGCAATGATTAAGAATCCTTTCTCGTTCATTATTCTGTAACTTAGATTAAGTAATCTTATTAATCGATCGGATTCAAAATAATCTAATAGACCTACGATCTCTATGATATCGAATTTTTTCTGTGGTAATAATTGTTCGATGTCTCTAGCATTTCCATTAATCCATTCGAAATTATTTTGTAGACCATATTCTTTTGCTACTCCCATCCCTACCTCTAATGCAGATTTATCTTTGTCTATTGTTACTATATTAATTTGGTGATTCACACCACAATTCTTCAGATCATTTATTGCATATATAATTGATCTTGATGACCCACCAGCAATACTTAATACAAATATAACTCTATGGTTAGATCCTTTATGATTGTTAATAAGATCAATTATTTTTTCTCTTAATACAGTTCTCACTATTTTTAATCTATTACGAAGAGCTTTTGGTTGTGATACTATATGGTGCCAAAACATATCAGCGATACCTTTAATATATCCTCGTGAGAAGATTTTACGATCATAGCGTGTATACATGACCTCTAAAGCATGAGTAGTACCACCCTTTTTGACTACAGTCGAAGCATCTTGACTCGATTTTATCATAAAGGATTTGATAATTTTGTGTGGTAAGATATTTAAGATTAGTACTGATATTGTTCTTATCATTCTTATTAAGATGTTATGATTTTCTAGTTCGACTTTAGATCTTAATATAGAGTATTGTTTCATAATATAACTATTACCATAAGTTTACCATAATCTTTGGTTATTGATTTATCCATATTAACAATGGAGATAACTATCTATACAATATTAAATTGGTTTATAAGTATAATAGTAGGCAGTTTTTCTATGATTATTTTTTATTTAGGTGACAAGAATAATTCCACTAGATCTTTTTCTGTTCTTCTATTATTAACATCGATTTGGAGTTTTTCAGTATCAATTAATATACTCACAAATAATTCATCTCTTCTTATGGTAAATATTGCATCGATTGTAATAAGGTCCAGTTATTTCCTAGGGATAATGATAGCTACCGTCCTTCTTTTCTTTTCATTTCTATATCCACACAATAAAAAAATTGAAAATCCCGTCATCATTATATTAGTATCAATAACAGCTATTTTATCATATCTACTTTTTTTTACTGATTTAATTATCTTTAAATTGAAAATAATTTCAGAAGTACAACATTTTGTCTGGTCCTACGGCTCACTTTGGTTCCTATTTGATTTTTATTTTATCTTTTGTTGGGTTCTTGGAATAACGATTATTTTTAGAAAATTTTTGAGGGAAAAAGATGTCATACTGCGACGACATTTGAAGTTTCTATATATCGCTTTGATTATCGGCGTAGCTCCGCCAACTATCTTAAGCATACTTCTTCCCCGTCTTGGCATGTATGACTATGACTGGCTTGGACCCGCCTCCGGTCTCGTCTGGGTTGCAATCATCGCTTATTCCATAGCCAAGCACCATCTCTTCAATGTTAAAATCATCGCTATTCAGATAGTGACATTTGGACTATGGATATTTTTATTGATTAGAGTGTTTCTAGCGGAAAATTCTCACGATTTATTGATTGAAAGCAGTCTGCTTTCCATTACTGTCATCTTTGGAGTCTTGCTTATTCGCGGGACGCTTCATGAAATAAAACAAAGGAGAAAAATGAGTGAATTGACAAATAATCTGGAAAGGGCTTATGGACAGATAAAAGAACTTAGCGAGGAAATTATGGAGAAAGAGGTTATGGAAGATGTTGAAAATAGAATAAGAAAAAGAATATAAAATACTCAATGATGTCAAGGATTTCAAAAGAATTTAAATAAGATTTATTTTAGACATATTTCAACTGGCTTTTTCTTGCAGTATTTCTCTTATTTTATCCATAATATAATTGGCTTCTTCTCTGTAGACATTTCCTCCTATTTCAATATTGCGAGTTACATTTTCCTGAAATTCTTTTTTATATATTGGTTTTCCAAAACATACTTTAATATGCCTTTTTCTTAAGAAAAAATCTTTATTTCTCATACCATATACTCCAAATATGGCGACGGGAACTATTGGACGACTGCTATATTCTGCGAGATACGCCACCCCGCCTCTGGCGGGTTGAATATTGCCGTCAAGAGTGATTCTTCCTTCAGGGAAGACAAAAAGATTTTTATTATCATTTAGTAGTTTCATTTGGTTTACCAATGACATTCCATAATCTTTAAAACCAGTATAGACAGGATGAGCTCCCCAAAGCTTGAAAAATGTTCCGCCATAAAAATGTTGTCTCCAACCGCTATTTACATATTTGCTTTTAGATAGCGAAGCGTAAAAGATGGGAGAAAAAGGCGACCAAAAAGGCAGAGAAGCGGGAAGAAGTATTGGGTCAAGTTCGCTTGAATGGTTGGAGGCAAAAATAGCGTTGCTTTTTATATCTTTTAGATTTTCCAATCCGTAAACCTTGAAATGACCGAAAAATGAAAGAATGACCCGCGTTTGCACCCAGATGATTTTCTGAAGTATAAGAGGAGTCATGTAAAAGAAATTCATAAAGTTGAATTGGAGACAAAGAAAAATTAAAACGGAAATGTTACTAAATCAAACAGGCCATTCTTCTATCATCAACAGATTTTTGCCTTTGGGTTCTTCATTTTTCTCTTGCCTCCCTTTTTTTGATTTTTTATCGTCTTTCTCATTCTCTGTAGAATTTGCAGATAGTTCTAACCATATTTCTTCTGTCACAAAAGGCATAAATGGATGAAGAACTTTCAAGATAATGTGAAGCGCATAAAGCAGGAATTGCATACGAGAAGTTTTCTCTTCGTCAGAGATAATCTCAATATGATCGGCAAAGATTGCTTTGCTTTCCTCAATTATCTTGTCTGCAAGTTCGTGCCAAATATATTGATAGAGTTTCTCTGCTACTATATAGAATTTGTACTCGTCCATTTCTTTTGTGATTTCTATGACGAGGGTTTGCAAGTTCTTGATATGCTCTTTGTCGGTTTCTGTCCATCTCTTGAATGAAGGATCATGCGCATTTTCTTTTTTAGTAAGTTTTTGAGATGTCTTCTGATAAACATCTGCTGAAGTCAGTATAAAACGAGTGATGTTCCAAAGTTTATTTGCGAAGTTCTTATATGCTTTCACTTTATCTTCTCCAACCTTACTATCATTTCCTGGACCTACTCCGACAATAAGAGACATGCGCACAGCGTCTGCGCCGTATTTTGAAATAAGGTCAAGAGGGTCAAGATTGTTTCCAAGCGACTTGCTTATTTTCCTTCCCTGCCCGTCTCTTACAAGACCATGAAGATAAACAGTCTTGAAAGGCGCTTCGCCTAGAAGATATGTGCTCATGAGAATCATGCGCGCAATCCAGAAGAAAAGAATATCGGAGCCAGTTTCAAGAATAGTCGTCGGATGATAATTTGCCAAATCATTTTCTGGTCCTGATTTGCCTGTTGTGGCAGTTTCTGTATATATAGGCCAACCAAGGGTGGAAAATGTCCAAAGTCCCGATGAAAACCATGTATCCAAAGTGTCTTCATCTTGAATCCAGCCATCTCCTTCGGGTGGATTGATATCGCAGTAAATTTCTTCATCACTGATTTTTTCTTTCCCTTCCATTTTCTTATTATTTTTATACCACACAGGAATTTTATGTCCGTACCACACTTGTCTTGAAATGCACCAATCTTTTAGATTGTCTATCCAATTGAAATATACTTTTTCAAAACGGTCAGGAATAATGTCTATATCGCCGCTAGAGACGGCTTCTATCATTAGTTTTTTGAGAGTTGTGATTTCTTCATCCTCTTTTTTTCGTCCTTTTTCTTGAGTTTTATTTTTTGTCTTATTATCTTTTTGATTCTCTCTCTCAATATTTCCTCTCTTGAATTCTTTATTTACCGCCACAAACCACTGGAGTTTTGGCAACGGTTCAACAATGCCCCCTGTGCGTTCCGCTGTGCTTATATTTTGCTCAACATCCTCTTCTTTCAGAAGAAGTCCTTCGGATTTGAGCTGTGCAACAATCGCTTCACGAGCTTCAACCGTCTTTTTTCCCTTAACCGTGTCCATTCCAACCATCATCCTAGCATGTTCATCTATAACTTGTTTTAATGGCAGACCGTGTTTTTGCGCTATTTCCCAGTCTATGGTGCTATGAGCGGGAGTAACACCGAGAGCCCCTGTTCCGAAGTCCTTTTCTACCGTATTGTCCGCTACAACTTTTAAATGGATGCTCTCACCAGCAAAAATGGCGTCATATTCTTTTCCAATATATTCTTTGTAACGAATATCATCGGGATGGACAGCGATAGCGGTATCACCAAGTTTCGTCTCTGGGCGAGTGGTGGAGATGGAGATAGGAATGTCTTTTGAATATTTGAAAGTATAGAGTTTGGCTTTTCTGGTTTCATAAACTATTTCATCGTCTGAAATAGTGGTTTGACCTTTTGGGTCCCAATTAACCACTCTGTATCCGCGATATATGAGACCATCATCGTACATTCTCTTGAAGGCGGTGCGAATTCCTAGATTTCTCTTTTCATCAAGAGTAAATGCTTCTCTAGACCAATCTATAGAACAACCCATTTTTTCTATTTGAGTCACAATAACATCATGACTTTCTTGAGCATATATTTCTATGCGTCTCACAAGTTCTTCACGACCAATATCGTACCTGGATTTCCCTTCTTTTTTTTGAATTTCTTTTTCAACTTTGGCTTGAGTTGCTATGGCGGCATGGTCTGTTCCAGGAATCCAAAGAGTTTTTTTTCCTTTCATTCTGGCATATCTGACCATAATATCTTCAATAGCAAGCATCAGAGCGCTTCCCATATGGAGAACTCCTGTTACATTTGGAGGAGGCAAGACAATGGAAAACGGTTTTTCAAAACGAGTTTTTCCATCATGTCCCTTCTGTTTCTTTGGCAAATTGTCAGGATTAAAATAACCGCTTTCTTGCCAAATCTTGCAAATACGGTCTTCGGTTTCTTTTGGATTATACGGTTTTAAAAATTTTTCATTCATATTCTTGATTTATTCAGATTTGGTTGAATAAGCATCATACATAATAGTATTGTCACTACTGTAACAAGCCAATTCTAGCATTTTTTAGGGTAAATGGAATGGCGCAATCTGATGTGTTCTTTGTTGTATGGTTATAAAAAAACTCTAATGCTTGAAGCAAAAGAGTGTGATACCAATATTATGTATAAAGAATGATTGGATTAAGAGATTATTTTAATTGATGTTCACTTATTTCGTGATACCCATCTCCTGGATTTTTGTCTGAAAATATTTCTCGTGTACTAGCGTGATACACAAAAAGAAGTTCTCTCTCTGTAAAATAGAACTGCGTTCTGTCTGTGTACCATATCCAGACTAGATGCCAAATAGAGATAGGGCGATAACTGATTGTTACCAGTTTAAATCTACGACATGGGCAAGTTGTAAATGTCAAAGTTTGAGCATCAGTTACCCACCAACGACGGTTCTTGAGTATGTCCAGTATTGATTGAGGGTTAAAGATATCAGGAGCTTTGAATTCTCCTGGAATAAGACGGATTTTGCTCACATGCTTATTTTCAAACATCTCTCCACATTTGCATTTTCTTCCGAAACGCTTGTAGAGACGATAGAAGAACCATATTATGGCTATTGCTACTAAAAACATAAAAGATCTTTGTTGGGCTGAGTGTATTGAAAAGAGCTGCTTATCATGAAGCAGTGTCTTTACAAAACTGCTTCAGCGGTTTATTTACGAATAAAATATATCACTAAAGAGATAGTATGACAATATGAATGAGAGGTATATCAAAAAAATCGCGTCTTTCGGCGCGATTATGTTTAGTCTTAACGAATCTTATTTATTCATGGAAAGAGTTTTTAAGCTTTTTGTCTCTTGTCTTTTGAACTTCTTTCCAATCTCGAAATTGCTCTTCTTTTGGCTTAAAGAAAATCATACAAGATGGTTTTCTCAATTTTCTTAATGCTTTTGCTTCAATTTGTCTGATCATCTCGCGAGTAACCTTAAATTTATACCCAATATCATCAAGCGTCATTCCTTTCCCTCCATCGTGGAGACCAAACCTCAATTCAATGACTTTTCGTTCTCGCGGTTTCAATTTCTCCAAAAGTTTTCTCACTGTACTTGTGTCAAAGTTTTTGTCAATGACCTCAGTGGGGTTTTCCGCCTTCTCGTCAACGAGAACATCTGACAACACTGAACCATCAAGCTCATCATTGAGTGGCGTATCTAGAGATATGGAATTTGACAGCTTTTGAATATTGAGCAATTTTTCCACATCTTCGGGAGATTTTTTCAGGAATTTGGCAATCTCTATCGTGGTGGGAATTCTTCCCAATTTTCCTTCAAGTTTTCCTGTTATGATTATTATTTTGCGTATTTCTCTCCTTCTGCTGGTTGGAATACGTATAGTTTGACTTGAATTTTCAATTGCACGCAAGATTCGTTGCCAAACCCACCAATGAGCGTATGTGTAAAAAGATGCTTTTTTTTGAGGATAGTATCTCTTTGCCGCTATGTCCAATCCTATCATTCCCCACTGTACAAGGTCCGTGAAATCTATCCCGAAATTGACATATATTGAAGCGTAGTGAAACGCAATCCTTATGTTATGGAATACGATTTTCTGATGCGCCATGCGAGAGCGCTCTTTTCCACTCTCATTTTTTGCATTTTTATGACGATGATAAATATATGACAGATGACTTATCTCGCATTTAGAGATAATCGGGTATTCTGTCATAATTTTTCGGTATTCGGAAAGTGTTCGGCTACCATCAGCGTCAACCGTAGAACCAAAATCAATCTTCTTTGTTTTCATTTCATATCCTTTCCATTTTCCTATTGATGTTTTTACATTTATTCTCAAGAATTTTTTATCAAAATCTAGAAATCAATTTATCATATTTATGGGTTTATGTAAAGATATTATGAGTGTTATACTTCCCTTGGAAAGAAAGTGTATTATCTATTGTGACCCTACGCGGAATCGAACCGCGCTTCTATCCTTGAGAAGGATATGTCCTAGCCGATAGACGATAGGGCCGATTTTATAAAATAATAACTAGATGAATTAGTAAAATCGTGCGAGCATCCGTCACACAGAAGTCTTTTTTTCTGACGCTTGCCGGAAGAAAAAAAGAGCTTGTGCGGGAGCAAGGATGCGAGCCGCATTTTACCTAGCCACGATTTTACTTACAATACCCTCAAAATCACTTCTTGGCAAGCCATTCCGGCTCTTGGCGCGTGAGAAGTTCTTTTGCTTTTTCTGGCTCTGCCATCAAATCCTTGACCACTCTCTCCATGCGAATGGATTGAGACCCTTTTATGAGAACGACATCTCCTTTACCGACCACTCCCCTAGCATATTCACTCGCTTCATAGGCAGTATTGAAGGATATAATATTTTCTCCCATTTTCTTCATTCTCTGTCCAACTGTGATAATAATAGAGCATGTTTGTCTGGCCATATCGCCCGCTTTTATATGTTCTACAACAGAGAATTTGCCAAGCTCCAACATGTCTCCAAGAATAGCAATTTTTCTGCCAATTGTTTTTATTTCGCCAAGAACGACCAAAGCCTGACGCAGAGCGTCAGGAGAAGAATTATAAGTGTCATCTATGATAGTGCTGTCATTTATTCCTTTTATAATATTCATCCTGCCGGGCGGAAAAATATGTTTAGCAAAAGAATTTATGATATTAGTCAAAATGATTTGACGGGAAATGCCTACAGACGCTCCTGCGAGGAGAGGATATATTTGTTGAATTCCAAGACCTCCGTATATGGTTATAGGAACGCTATTGCCTTCATAATTGAGTTTGAAAGTCATTCCTAAAGGAATCTTTAAACCGTTTCTTTCTTCATAAATAATAGAGTGATTTGAAGCGTTGACTACAGCAGAAGGATTGATTCCATAGGTCAATATTTTTTGATTTATTCCTTTTGATAGAGAAAGAACGGTTTGGTCATCATAATAAAGGATTAAAATTCCATCTTTTTTCAAAGCTCTTATAAGATGACTTTTTTCTTCAAGAATATGAGCGCTTGAAGGAAAGAATTCCACATGTACTGGCACAGCGCTTATCTTTGTCATTACAGCTATATCAAGTTTGAGCCATTTGGCGATATTTCTTATATCTCCGGGGCGGTCGGCCCCTATTTCAAGAACAAGACAATCGGGATATTTGGATTTTAGAAAAATCAATTCAAGTCCTTGCAGGATATTTTTAATCCACAGAAAAGGATTACTCCAACCGTTTTCGCATCCTAAAATTGTCAAAGGAACGCCGATTTCGCTATTGAAACTCTTCTGACTTTTGCGAACATGCCAAGAAGTGTTGGAAAGTACAGTATAAATAGCATCTTTGGTGGAAGTCTTGCCAACACTGCCAGTAATGCCAATAATAAAAGGACGATATTTCCTCAAAATTACTCGGGCTTCAATCTCAAGGATTAAACTTATGATTTTTTTAAAAAAAGATTTCATATTTTATCTATCTAATTTGTCTGCCATTTTTACTGCATGTCTCAATAGTTATCTATCTGGCGGAACTTCATAATAATTAATCAGAAACTTGGTCAATTCCATAAATGGGTCGGTAAGAGTTTCTGAAGCGTATCCTGCTCCCTTGGGATAAACATGATAAAGAAAGATGATATATTTTGGGCTATAGGCTGGAAAATAGCCGAAAAAGGAATGCAGATACCTATCACCATAATACCCGCCATTTACAGGGTCTGCAATCTGGGCTGTTCCAGTCTTGGCGGCAATACTGTAATGAGTCATTTTGACAGCGCCCTTGCGTAAGGCCTTGTCCACCACCTCCACAAGCATTTTTGTCACTTCTTCTGAAGTTTCTTTTTGTATGACTCTTATACCAGAATCAATATTTATATCTTCAATAACATCATCCGCATATTCAATTCTTTTGACTATATGTGGTTGTATAAGAAGCCCGCCATTTGCCACAATAGATAGTGCGCGTGCTGTGGCTATAGGAGAAAGAGCTATCCCTTGTCCATACGAAGCAGTGGCTTGTTCTATCTCTCTGCCAGTTTTAAGATTATTAACTTTGCCTCTGACTTCATTTGGTTGGTCAATGCCGGTAAGCTCACCCAATCCAAAACTAAGAAAATATCTGGTAAAATCATCACTGCCGACTTTCAAAGCTATATTGGCCGCTCCGATATTGAGAGATTGATTTAATATCTCTTGCATTGGTATTATTCCTCTATCCTTTCCATCCCAGTTGGCGATGCGTTTGCCGTTCAAAAGAAGAAATCCAGTGTCGTCGTATGTAGATTCTGGGGTAATGACTTTAGAATCAATGCCAACCGCCATAGTTAGAGGTTTTATGATTGAGCCCATTTCATGAACACCTTCAACCAATTGATTGGAAAAAACATGCGGGTCTTTCTCATCGTTCAAATTATTGATATCAAATGTCGGACGATTGGCCATAGCGTATATCTCTCCAGTCTTGGGATTCATGATAATACCGCCTATGGAATCTGAATTCCACATATCTTGAGTTTTCTTCAAAGTTTTTTCCAGTTCATCTTGAACGACTGGTTCTATCGTGGCTACGATATTCCCTTCTTTTCTTGGTCCTTTGAAGATATCTCCGCTTATATTGGCAAAAAGTTCAGCGAAAAAATTGATATTTGCTGATTTTTCCGTTCGTCCTAAAATATTTTCATAATACCTTTCTAATCCATATCTGCCGGCAATTTTGTCTGTCTTGTCATAGCCAACCAAACCAATAGTATGAGAAGCGAGAGAACCGCCGGGATACACTCTCCAATTTTCCTTTATTACATTTATGCCCGGAATATCAAGCTCGCCTATAGAAATTCCAGTTTTCTCGTCAAGATGTTTTTTCAATTCTTCATATTGGTCATTCAATTTTAACGCTTTCTGCATGAAAATATCTCTATCAATTTTGACATACTGTGACAACGCTTCATAAGCGAAATCAGGGTTCTTTATAAGCTTAGGATTCATAATCAAAGAGTACCCTTCTCTTATAAGAGCGGCGCTTATTCTTGTTCCATTTTTAGTCTCAAAAAATATAGAGCCCCTTTCAAAAACAGAGGAAATTGGTTTTACATATTGTTTATCAGCTTGTTTTGCATAGTTCTCTCCATTAACGATTTGCACCGAATAAAGCTTGAGCGACAGAATAAAAGCCCAAAGGAATAAGAACGCCAAGAGTATGCGGACTCGTGAGACATTAGAGTTCATTGCGAATAGCCACAGCTGTCAGAGATTTCTTTGATGAAATGTATGAAATATTTTTAGCGTCCGTAAGTCCTTTTTCCCGCGCCAATTCTAAAGTCACAGTATTTTTTAGAGATAAATATTTTTCCTCAAGCGCACCTATTTTCATAGAAATAGAACTGACTTGCTTTGATACCTGTTCCCTGTCAACCACATTAATTATGGCTTTTTGCAAAAGAAAAACATAACCAAACATGGCAATAACTATGCTGACTATAAGAATGGCAAAAATTCTTTGGCAATAAACATGTGATATTTTGTATAAAATTGTGATTGTTTTGCTCATTTTTCTATTATTCTTCCTTATTTTTTATTCATAATATTATTCTTCTTGATTTTTTTATCTTCTCACTCCGTCTTTTCCAAAATCCTCAATTTGGCGCTTCTTGAACGAGGATTGTTTCTCTCTTCTTCTTCGCTGGCTGTGATTGGTTTTTTCGTTAAAATTTTGGCGGGCGAAGTTTCTCCTTTTGATATTGTGCTTTCTTTATCTAAATCTTTATGCTCTGCTTTTTCCTTATAAAAATTCTTGACAATGCGGTCTTCCAAACTGTGAAATGAAATGACTGCCATTCTTCCTCCTTTTTCCAAACGGTCATATCCTTTCTTAAGACCTTCTTTCAAAGTGTTAAGCTCATCATTTACGGCAATGCGCAACGCTTGAAATGTTCTAGTAGCAGGATGGATTCGGCCGATTTTGTAGAAAGCTGGAACAGCTTGATTTATTATTTCAACAAGCTCATTTGTCGTCTCTATAGTTTTCTTCTTCCTATAACTGACAATCGCTTTTGCGATTCTCCTTGCGTATTTTTCTTCACCGTATCCGTATATAATGTCTGCGATGCTTGATTCTTGCCATTTGTTGACAATATATTGAGCCGTCAGGTCATCTGGTTTGACATCTCTTTCAAATGTCATCAAGAGTGGCTCGTCTTTCTTAAAAGTGAATCCCCTTCCGGATGTTTCAAATTGGTCTGAAGAGATGCCGAGGTCAAGCATTATTTTATTGACTTTCTTTATACTTAATTCATCAAGAACTTTATCCAAATCGGCATAACTTGCTTGTTTGAGAAAAATTTTGTTTTTACTATTATTCTCCCGCTCTTTCTTTTCAAGCCATTCTCTGGAATTACTGTCTTCCAAATTATTTTTAGCAAAATTATTCCTTGACCTGGCAAGCGCTTCTTTATCCTTATCGAGTCCTATGATAATGATATTTCCATGGGCTTTTTCTAAAGCGTATATCGCATGACCACCGCTTCCCAAAGTGCCATCAAGATAAATATCGCCCTCATGTATATCTAGACCATCTATTGATTCTTTTAAAAGAACAGATTTGTGAATGTTGTCCACTTTTTATATAAGTCCAACTTCCCCTATTTTTTCTCCCATCTTTTCGGCTAGAGTATTGGCTTTTCCTTCAATGTCAGCCCTGTACGCATTCCAACGCTCCTCATCCCAAATTTCCGCTCTTTCTCTGACACCAACTATGACAACATTGCGTCCCAGTTTGGCGCGAGAGATGAGATAATCTGGAATAAGCATGCGACCAAGAGCATCAACTTCTATTTCAACCGCGCCTCCGAGAAGATAACGATTGAAACCTCTGTTGTCCGCTTGCAACATTGAAGAATCGGCAGATGATAATCGTTCTGTGATGGATTCCCAAGATTTCGTTGTAAAGACGAATAAACAGGAATCTAATCCAGAAGTTATGACTACTCGCTTGCCTGTTTCGCGACGAAATTTTGCCGGAAGAGACAAACGATTCTTGTCATCGATTACATGTCTGTATTCCCCAATAAGCATATGCTGATGGGCAGAGAGAAATTTTGTTCAATTCATTTAGGTTTTATCTAAATTAATTTGGTACGAACATTATTTTCCACTTCTTCCCACTTAATGGATATTGTATACCACTTCTATATTTTAAGTAAAAGAAAGACTGTGGATAAACAGTGGATAACTTGTGGATAGTGTGGAAACAGTTAAATGATTACTTTCCCTTTGGTCTCATCAGTGGAAACATTTGCAATTCGCGAAGTGATTTGTCGGCAAGAAAAGCAAAGAAGCGTTCTCCAAATCCAAAACCGCATGTCGGTGGCATGCCATATTCAAGCATTTCTACAAATTCGTCATCCAACATCATGGCTTCAGTATCTCCCGCGTCAATTAATTTCTTCTGTTCATCAAAGCGTTTTCTCTGGTCAATTGGGTCATTGAGTTCAGAATATCCTCGTCCTATTTCGCTTCCAGCGATGATTGGTTGAAACATTTGAGTGGTTTCTGTTCCAAATATTTTTTTTGAAAGAGGCGCGACAAGGACAGGATGGTTTATGAGGAATGCTGGACCAGAAATATTCTTTCTGCAATATTTCCAAAGAGTGTCTACGAGTCTTTCTTTGGATGTGCCTTCATACGCCACTTTTAACGACTTGAGTTTATCCGCTATCTCTTTATTAGAAGCTGTCAAAATGTCTATTTTCACCTGTCTCTTTATTTCTTGAACATAATCTATGTTATTCCATTCATTTGCCAAATCAAAGGTGTGTCCGCGGGTAGTGAATTTGGTGGCGCCAAAGACTTCTTTTGCAATTTTTATATACATTTCTCTCACCAATTCCATTCCATCTTCAAAATTGGCAAAAGACCAATAAAATTCCATATTTGTAAATTCTTGAGTATGGTCGGGACTTGAACCTTCATTTCTATAGACTCTGCCAATTTCAAAAGTCTTTGGAAATCCTGCAGACATCAATCTTTTTTGCCATAATTCTCCAACCGAAATGCGAAGATAGACATCCAAATCATAGTCATTGTGGTGAGTTTTGAAAGGAGTGGCTTCGGCTCCGCCTGTGGTGATTTCCAGAGTCGGAGTTTCCACTTCAAGAAAGCCGTTTGATTTAAGAAACTCTCTTGTAACATCCCAAAATTTAGCTTTTTTTATAAAAAGTTCACGAAGTTCTTGATTCATTAAAATATCAAGATAGCGTTTGCGATAGCGTTCGTCGGTGTCTTGTATGCCATGCCATTTTTCCGGAAGAGGCAGGAGAGATTTGGCGGCAATAGTCCATTCTTTTACCAAAATGCTTTGCTCGCCCCTTTCTGTTGTAAAAAAAGTGCCAGTGACCGAAATAAAGTCGCCTATATCTACTGCGGAGGTAAAAAGTCTGAATAATTTTTCATCAATAACATCTTTTTTGAAAACCGCTTGAAATTTTGCTTTGCCATTATCCTTGCCGTCAAAGAGCACCACAAAAAGAATGGCTCCCTGCCCTCGTATAGCCATGATTCTCCCCGCCAGACTTACCTTTTTCTTATTTTTTTCATAATCAGAAAAATTAATCTTGGCGTCTTCAAGACAAAAAGTGCGCGGGACTTTGTTTGGATAAGGGTCCATACCCGCCTTTTTTAATATCTCAAGTTTGTCTAAACGCGTTGCTCGAATCTCTTCTAATGAAGCCATATTTTTATTCTATATCAATCAAGGTGTAAACGACTTTTCCTTTCGGGGTCTGAAAATCAAATGTTTCTCCCTTCTTCTTTCCGAGAAGAGAGGAACCGAAAGGAGAAAGATTGGAAACTTTGCCATTTGTCATATCAGCTTCTTCCGACCCGACGACTTTGTAAATTCTAATATTGTCTTCACCCTGTTTTTGGACTTTGACTGTGGAACCGACAGTGGCCATATCTCCATGCTGGTCATCTACAATAACAGCTGTTTTCAAAAGATTCTCAAGATGATTGATGCGGTCTTCCACTTCCGCTTGTTCTTGGCGCGCCTCGTGATATTCGGCATTTTCGGACAAGTCACCGAGCTTTTTTGCGTATTCAAGGTTTTCAGCCACCGCTTTTCTTTTGTCTGTCCGTAAAAAATCCAACTCTTTTTTAAATTCTTGCAATTTTTCTTTTGTAAGATATTGTTGCGTTTCAGTCATGACGATAGTAGACATTTAATTTTTAATTAATTATATGAATGACATCATACCATAAATGCGAATAATACGCAAAATTTTTTTACCGAGTTCAACAATGAAATGTTTTGATTAATGATCTAGTTGTATCCTTTTCAGAAACTTTTTTCGAGCAGGAGTTAATAAAAATCAACTCCGGCAACATAAAGTGCCAGAGCTGAGTGGTATTAGTCTAATTCAACCAACAAGTTTCCATTGGAGCTTAGTGCCTCCTCTGAAAACTTTGACTGAAGGAGTGCCGACGACTGCTCCACAGATAGTTTCTGGGACATCCGAAACAATCCGTTCGATTGTCATCGTTTCCGAGCTGACTTCCATGCCGTAAATGCCGAGGAGGTTTTCGGAAAGAAACGCACCGAGATGTTCAAGTGCATTGTCTTCATCAAAAACTGTCGTATACAACTCAACAGCCATTGGCGCGGTGAAAATACCAGCCGCACAACCATAACAACGCGACTTTGCACTTTCATCGTGAGGAGCAGAATCCGTTCCCGCTCCGAAGAGACGATTGCCGGAAGTCACATACTGCCGAACTTTTGCACGATGCGTTTCGCGCTTCGGCACCGGCTTGCAGTAGTGACCGGGGTTCATCCCGCCCCAGAACATGGCGTTGCGATTAATCATCAGATGATGAGCCGTCACAGTTGCGTATATATTGCGATCTGTTCCTGCGACAAAGTCAGCCGCGCGTCCATCTGTAATATGTTCAAATACCACCTGAAGTCCTGGGAATGCCTTGAGTATCGGCTTGAGGTCACGGTCAACGGAAACGATCTCACGATCGAATTCATCAACATCTTCTTCAACAGCTTCAAAGTGTCCAAGTAGAGGGATATTGTGTGCCTCCATCGCTTCAAACACTGGATAACGGCCGAGAAGATTCTTCACGCCGTGCGCCGAGCCGGTAGTTCCGCCCTGGCCTTTTTGATTTGCCATGTAGAGCTTCACCGCGCGCCAGATGCTTTCTTCAAATCCGCGCACAACTTCTTCAGGAGTGATAGTGTCCGTCAGATACAGCGTCATACACGGCACGAAGTCAGGATGACCATTGGCTCCCCACCATTTCCCTTCGGAATAAATGGGAGAGTCAAGCAACTGCTGGATTCTTTCATGATATGCCCTTGCCTTTTCGATAGTGGAAATCGGGTCTGCCAGATTCGGCATAATGATCGCCCCTGTCGCACGCTGATTTAGCGTACACGGAAGAACTGTTTTCATCATCTCGCCATCGCGGATGTGGAGGTGGCGGTCAAACCATCGAGGTATTGTGACTGATTGTTTTTCTCCGGTAACTGATTCCATTACTTCAGCATAAGACATCATAATCTTCCTTTCATTTCTTTTTGCACGATTGTTGTTGGTTTCCACGGAGTCCGCAGATGAATTGCTCCGAAGCTAATCGCTTTCGCGCCAAAGCTCCTGAGCTTTTCCATGTCTTCAAATTCCATAACGCTTGGACCTATCACGGGGAGCAATCCTTGTTTAGCTAGAGCTTCGACTGCTGCCCAGTTATGTTTCTGTGCCGGCTTGCCGGAGACGCCTCCGCCTCCTCCGCCGACTTGCCTCTCAAGCTTCACCAAAGGGGTTTGCTCGCCGTTGATGAAAACTGTCTTCCATGGCACGCTGTTGAGAGAAATCGCTTCCGCGATTCCGACAAGTCCGCGTGCAATGACGAGATAGTCCTGATCAGCCGAGACCTTGACGATGGTGGGGTGACGCGAAGAGCGTTTGACCGCCTTCACGCTGTTCACCACTATCTCCGCCTGCTTGATTGCATGACCGGTATTGGGGCACGAGACATTGACTTCAAGCGCGACGAGATTGAAGCGATTGAGCATCTCCGCCATTTCCACTAATTCCTTTTCATCACCGAATATTGATCCGGTTGTGGGAAACTTCTGGAAATCAAGATTGGGGCCAACTTCTCTGCACCATCATTCAATGCCAGGATTTGTAAGTCCCACCTTGTTGACCGAGCCGCCTGGAATAAGGCGAACACATGTCCAAGGTTTCCACCATCGCAGATTTCCGACACGCGAGGTGCGAGTCAAAGACTTGATGACGACAGTGAAGAGTTCTGGCTTGATGAGACCGAGCCACACGAGTGGTCGTTCCCATGGCCAGCCCTTGCCATCAAAAGCAAGGGCTCCGCTTGCGACCATATACTTAAATTTATGACCGTTTGCTAAAGTAATCATAGAAAAATTCTTTCTCCTGCTGGTTAATTTCAATGTTCGTTTACTGACAACACACTACTTCAAAAATAGAATAAAGTAAAGAAAAAATGAAGAGAGCCAAGCCACTTTCACATACCCTAAGTCAAAAATACTGGTGGCATCCTTCAATTTTGCTCTAGAAAAAATTCGAGCAAATGATATCATTGGTGACTCTACAGGGAGTCGAACCCTGATTTAGTGCTTGAAAAGCACTCGTCCTAACCGCTAGACGATAGAGCCATTTACAAAAGCAATACAAATATAATATAGCATTTTTTGAAGAAATGGCAAAAAATGCTATGATTTTATAGATACTACAATGTATAATATGGAGGCGTGGGTGAGTGGTTTAAATCACCGCTTTCGAAAAGCGGCATACGGGAAACTGTATCGGAGGTTCAAATCCTCCCGCCTCCGCCAAAATTCGGAATCAGAAGAAACGGACAAAGCGGGGTCGCGCCGAAGGCGCGACACTAATGCATTCCCCCCGCCGAATCCAGAATCCAAAAGGGTTTTCCACGCTCCGCGTGGCTCAAAAAGTACGGTTCGATCCAAAATTTTAAAGTTCGAACCGACTTTTTTGAACAAATGAGTATTTTCCTCATTTGTTCGGTCGTTTGCCAATTCCACATTGTATTTCAAAAACTTTTCCGTAAGTTCGAACCGATTATTCGCTTTTTGCTCGAAAGCCGATAATTTCTCTTTGAGAAGCTGATTTTGATTAACTAACTTGTTTTTAGCTTCGCGATATTCTTCGAGCGACAACGCACTTTCGAGATAGGCACTCATCAGCTTCTCTATTTTGGAATCCAAAAGAGAAATATCGGCTTTTATGGAATCTGCAAAAAGCGTACTCGATTGGACTTCCGATTGCCGATCTTTTGCATTTTCGGCAATCATCCATTCTGTCCAATCGAGAGGCAAAGAAACTTTTTTGATTTCCTCTTGAATTTGAGAAGTGATGAGCTCTTCGCGGACATATCTCTGCTCACAAGGATTTTTCCGTTTGGTACATCGCAAATAGTTATGACCTTTTTGTTGCTCGGTAGTAATGAAGCAACCACATTCTCCGCATCGGAAAAATCCTCGGTAAATGTACGGCTTCAAACCTTTGCTATGCGGTTTAGATTTTCGGCTCATCACTTCGGCAACGGAATCAAAAAGTTTCTTTGTGATAATCGGTTCGTGCTTTCCCTCAAAAATCTCTCCGTTATACCTCATCAGTCCAGTGTAAATAGGATTTTTGAGAAGTTTTTGATAATTCGACACCGCAAGCTCTCTGCCGCTTTTTCGCTTCAATCCAAGCGCGTTAAATTTGTCGCGGACTTGGCGCAAAGTGAAGTTTCCAGTTGCGTATGCCTCAAATGTCTTTCTCACTAAAATCGAAAGTTCGGGATGTGGCACGATACCTTTTCCTTTCTCGTTCACATATCCAATCGGAGACATTTGAGGCCATATTCCTTCCTTCACTTTGTTTCTATGTCCGCGCTTGATATTCTCGCTTAAATTGTCCACATAATACTTGGATTGCGAAAAAGCGATTGAGAGCATGAATTTGCCTTGCGGTGTCGGATCAAACCAAAAAGTTGGGAATTTCATTTCAGAAATTACGCCAGTATCAACGAGGTAGATAATTTTTCCGCCATCTACCGAGTTTCTCGCAAGTCTATCGGGA
>Ga0209542_10008870_pt1 | contig 18630 bp, 27 predicted proteins | sample RifCSPhighO2_01_FD_184028 | JGI IMG/M metagenome (GOLD analysis project Ga0209542, IMG submission 184028) | Soil microbial communities from Rifle, Colorado - Rifle CSP2_plank highO2_0.1 (SPAdes) (version 2) | ecosystem: Environmental > Terrestrial > Deep subsurface > Rock core/Sediment ...
TGGCATGTTAACAGGAAGCAGCAAGTTGTTTAATTTACTGAAAGAAAAGAAGGCCTTAAATTATTACACTACTGTTAAAAAAACAAGGACTAAACTATTGGAGAAAAAATGGCAGATACGATTAATTTAGATGAGTTGAGAAGGATAGGCGCTGAAACAGGATTTTCTTCTAAGCTATTAGAGAAAGATTATCATTTAACAAAAATACTTCAGATAATAAGTGAGAAGAAAATCAAGGATCTTGTTTTTAAGGGCGGGACTTGTTTGAATAAATGTTATCTTGGATTTTACAGATTAAGCGAGGATTTAGATTTTGTTTATAATCAAGATGTTAAGGGCAAAACAAAATTGCAGATTAAGAAAATTCTTGATAGCTTGAGAAGAGAGTTGTTTGCAATTTTGAACGAGATGGAGTTTAAGACAAACAAGGAATTAGGAAAAGGATGGAAAATGCTAACTTCCAAAGAAGATCCTAAGATTGTTGGTCTTGAAATAATTATAACTTATAACTCTATGATCGATAATTCTGTTCAGACAATTAAACTGGAAATTTCATTTAGAAAGAAATTAATAAATCCAACAAAAATGAAAGCAATAAAGCATGGATTTATTGATGCGTTAGGAGAGCCAATCTTGAGAAAAGATGCTGAGATTGAAGTAATTGACTTAACAGAGAACTTTGCAGAGAAATTCAGAGCTCTTGTAATAAGAAAGAATGTTGCCATAAGGGATATTTACGATATCTATTTTATTCTGAAGAATAATCTTGTTAAAATAGATAAAAAGCTTATAGATTTGATATTAACAAAAATAAATGAGAATGCAGAAAAGAAGTTCACAAGAAAAGACTTTATTGATTTTATCAAAGGTTTAGAGTCTAAGCTTTCAGATCTAAACGAGAAAGAGATATCTTCTTTGCTAAAGTCTGGGGAGGAAGTTAATGTCAAGGAAATGACTCAGGCAATTGTAAAGGAGTTTGCGAATGAAACATAGTTGCAGAAATTCTTAAGGAGTATAACTTTTTATAGAACCGTTTTCTTAATTATTTATGGTAAAATCAAATGATAAAATTGAAGGAGTAATCTATGCTTTGCCTGAAGAAATTGCTATGAATATTTTGGAGAGGAATAAAAAGATATTTGTTAAATATCTTCCTCATGAACCAACAAGAAAGACTGAAGTTAGATTGGAAAAAGGTAAAAAGTTGTATATTTATGCTTCAGGATTAAATAAAAGTGTTATTGGTGAAGCAAAAATTAGAAAAATAGAGTATTTAGATTTGTATGGTATATTAAAGAAGTATAAAAAGAATCTTATGATTTCTGAATCTGAACTTATACTTTATGCTGAAGGTAGAGAACTAAAAAAAGCACAGGTCTTAGAACTTGAAAATCCTGTTTTGTATCCTACCGAAATAAAAGTATCAGTGCCCATAACTATGCAGGGAACTTATATCACAAATAAAAATAAGAAGATTATTTTTGGAAAAAATAAGATTCGCTAAAATGAACACTCAAATAAAACACAAGAAGAGAGTAACTGATCATGGGGAAGTATTTACTCATGAGCGCGAAGTCAATGCAATGTTGGATTTGGTTAAACAAGAAACTGAAAGATTGGATTCAAGATTTTTAGAACCTGCCTGTGGAAATGGAAATTTTCTTGTCGAAGTATTAAATAGAAAGTTAAGAATATTAAAAGATAGATATAGTAAAAATCAATATGATTACGAAAGGTATTCTGTTGTTGTTATTTCCAGTATTTATGGGATAGACATCCTTGAAGATAATGTTGAAGAGTGCAGAGGGAGATTACTCAGTATCTTTTTAGAAAACTATAAGAAAATTTTTAAAAAAGCTATAAACGAAAGATTTTTGGAAGTTTTGAAAATTATACTTGAAAAGAATATTGTTTGTGGGGATGCTTTAACAATGAAAGATAAAAAGGGGAGCCCATTAGTTTTTTCTGAATGGTCAATGCCGTACGATGATGCAAGATTAAAGCAAAAAGAGTATTCCTTTAAGGATATTTTTACACCGTCTGTTAATTGGACACTCGATAGGATTTATACAACAGATAAGAAAACTGGAGAAAGAGTAGTTTTGCCAAATGTTTTAAAAGATTATCCCCTCATAAATTATATGGATTTGAAAAGATGATAAGTGTCAATTACAACCCAGATATTTTAACTTGCCTTGCGAGTTTAAGTAACGATGAAGTTTTTACTCCTCCAAAAATAGTTAATGAGATGTTGGATTTGTTGCCAGAAGAAATTTGGAGTGATAAAAATATCAAATTTTTAGACCCTGTTTCAAAGACAGGAGTTTTTTTAAGAGAAATCGCAAAAAGATTAAATAATGGTTTAGAAAAGAAAATACCCAATAAACAGAAAAGGATAAATCATATCTTAAAAAATCAACTCTATTCAATTGCCATAACAGAGTTAACTTCTCTTACGTCAAGAAGAAGTGTTTATTGTTCAAAAAATGCAAAGGGGAAGTATTCGGTATGCACAGAGTTTAGAAATCCTGAAGGAAATGTAAAGTTTTATAATATAAAACATATTTGGAAGAATGGGAGATGTATCTATTGTGGAGCCAGTGAAGAAGTTTATAGTAGGGGAGATGAACTTGAATCACACGCCTATGAATTTATACACACCCTAAAACCAGAGGAAATATTCAAAATGAAATTCGATGTAATTGTTGGAAATCCGCCTTATCAGTTGAGCGATGAAGGTCATGGGAGAAGCGCGAGCCCAATATATCACAAATTTATAGAACAAGCTAAGAAGCTTAAACCAAGATTTCTGACCATGATTATCCCTGCACGATGGTATGCTGGAGGGAAAGGGTTAGATGAATTTAGAGAAAAAATGTTAAATGACAAAAATATTCGTAAACTTGTAGATTTTGAAAATTCAAACGAGGTATTTCCAGGGGTAGATGTTGCGGGAGGAGTATGTTACTTTTTGTGGGATAGGGATAATGAGGGGTCGTGTGAAATAAAAAGTCATTCTAAAGAAGAGGAATTGAAATCAGAGAGAGCATTAAACGAGTTTCCAATTTTTATAAGGCAAAGCAAGGCAATACCTATTATAAGAAAAATTGAGGCTGTTAGAGAAAATGGCGGTAAACGATTAAGTGAGGCTGTTTCTCCATCTAAGCCATTTGGTATAAGGGGGCATTATGAACCTAAAGAAAATGGCATACCTTGTTGGTTTACGCAGAAAATAGGTAAGAAATATGCTTCTAAAGAAGATATTAACGACGAAAACAAATTATTAAACAAGTGGAAATTACTTATTCCTCGCGCACCTATAGCTGGTCAGACTGATTTCTCTAAGCCTGTTGGTTTTTATTATGATGGAAATACTAGAATTGCAAAACCAGGCGAATGTTGCACTGAATCTTGGATTGTCGCTGGCGCATTCTCATCAGAAGAAGAGGCAGTATCTTTCAAATCTTACTTATTTACTAAAATTGTTAGATTCCTTTTACTTCAAACTGTTGTGTCGCAAGATGTGACCCGAGAAAAATTTTATTTTATTCCTCATCTGGGAAAATACGAAGGAACATATACCGATGAGTCATTAAAAAAACGTTGGGGTATTACAGATAAGGAATGGGAGTATATTGACTCAAGAATAAAATCAATTGATTCTATGACTGATAAAGTCGAAGAGGAAGAAAATGGCTTTGAAGACGAGTAAAGAATTATTTTCTGAAAGGCCAAAAATAAATCCCACAATTTATGCTTATACAGATGACAATCCAAAATATGCTAGACTTCTAAAAATTGGTTATACTACAACCAATGCAGAAAAGAGAGTTTCTGAACAGTATCCTACAAAAAGACCTGGAGAAAAACCCTGGAAGATTGTATTTGAAGATTCTGCAATGAGAAATGATGGAACTTCTTTTGATGACCACGAAGTTCATAGGTTTCTTAGAAGAAAAGGAGTAAAAAACCCAAGTGGAGAGTGGTTTGAATGTTCTATTGAGCAATTAGAAGCAGTAACTCTTTCCCTTAAAACTGGAATTGATAATAAAGAAGATAGAACACAGAATCACAAAATGAGGCCTGAACAGGAAGAAGCTGTAAAAAGAGCAGCTAATTATTTTAAAAATTATAAAAGAGATACTAAGAAAACTCCTCATTTTCTTTGGAATTGTAAAATGAGATTTGGAAAAACATTTGCGTCATACCAACTCGCTAAAAAAATGGGTTGGAAAAAAGTTTTAGTTATCACATTTAAACCTGCTGTTGAAGATTCCTGGGAGCAAGACTTAAAGAAGCATATTGACTTTGAAGGTTGGCAGTTCGTATCAAGACACAGCGGATTTGAGATAGGAAAATTAGATAGGAAAAAACCTTTTGTATGCTTTGGTTCTTTTCAAGACTTCTTAGGGAAAAATTCTCTTGGAGGAATTAAACCCAAAAATGAATGGGTACATAAGACTAATTGGGATTGTGTAATTTTCGACGAATACCATTATGGGGCTTGGAGAGACAGAGCTAAGAATTTATTTGAAGAAGAAGACAGTGCTGAAGAACTATCAAAAGAAGATTTATCTGAAGATGGGATAAATGAAGAAGATAAAGTAGAATATCTGGAAAGCATAATTCCAATTAAAACAAACGCTTATCTCTATCTTTCAGGAACTCCATTTAGAGCTCTTCTTTCAGGAGAATTTATTGAAGAACAAATTTATCATTGGACTTATTCAGATGAACAAAAAGCTAAGAAAAATTGGAAGAAAAAAGACAATCCTTATGAATCTTTACCTAAAATGGTTTTATTGACTTATCAATTGCCCGATTCAATTAAAAATATTGCAAGAGGTGGAGAGTTTAATAGTTTTGATTTAAATGTCTTTTTCTCTGCAAAAGGAGAAGGAAAGGAAACTAAGTTTCTTTATGAGAATGAAGTCCAAAAATGGCTCGACCTAATTAGAGGTTCTTATTTGGAAACAACATTAGATAATTTAAAGTTAGGAGCTAAAAAACCGCCCTTTCCTTTTTCAGACACACTCTTCTTAAATGTATTAATTCATACTTTTTGGTATCTTCCAAGTGTGGCTTCTTGTTATGCTATGTATAATCTTTTGCAGCAAAAACAAAATAAATTTTACCATGATTATAAAATAATTGTAGCTGCAGGGTCGAGTGCTGGAATAGGTCTTGCCGCACTTAATCCTGTTAAAGATGCGATGGACGACCCTCTAAAAACTAAAACAATCACTCTTTCTTGTGGAAAATTAACAACTGGAGTCACGATAAAGCCTTGGATGGGCGTTTTTATGTTAAGAAATTTGAATAGTCCTGAAACATATTTTCAGACTGCTTTTAGGGTTCAATCTCCTTGGGCAATTAAAAATCCAGACGGAAAATCTCCAAACAAAGAAGAAATAATAAAAAGAGAATGTTATGTTTTTGATTTTGCGCCAGATAGGGCTTTAAGACAGATTGCAGAGTACAGTTGTAATCTAAATCTTGATGAGAAAATTGATCCTGAAAAGAAAGTTAAAGAATTTATCGACTTTCTTCCTGTTTTAGCTTATGATGGAAGTGAAATGAAACAAATTGATGCGGCAGGAGTTCTTCAGATGGCTATGAGTGGAACAACATCAACTCTTTTAGCAAGAAAATGGGAAAGTGCTTTATTGGTTAATGTAGATAATCAAACATTAGAACGACTTTTGAAAAATCCAAAAGCAATGGAGGCTCTTATGAGTATAGAGGGTTTTAGAAATTTGAACAAAGATATAGAAACAATTATCAATAAATCTGAATCTGTTAAAAAGACTAAAAAGAAACTTGCGGAAAGAGAGGAAATCTCTCAAAAAGAAAAGAAAAAACTTTCGGATGAAGAAAGAGAGTATATGAGTAAACGAAAGGAGATACAACAGAAATTAATCAAATTTGCGACGAGAATTCCAATTTTTATGTATCTAACAGATTTTAGAGAAAGAACATTAAGGGACGTTATAACCAAATTGGAACCAGCTTTATTTAAAAAAGTTACAGGTTTAACAGTCAAGAATTTTGAATTATTAGTGAGTTTAGGTCTATTTAACAATACTAGAATGAATGAAGCAGTTTTTGCATTTAGAAGATATGAGGAAGCAAGTTTGTCCTATACTGGAATAAACAAACACAAAGGAGAGGATGTTGGAGGATATGATATTGTAATAACTGAAAGTGAATATGAAAGAAGATAAAATAACTTGTGATTTATGTGAACCAATTCTCAAAGAGGTTAAATTTATTGAGGACTTTGGAAAATGAGTTCTGAAATTGAGAAAGAAAAAGAGCACATTCTGAAGTTAAAAGAAGATCTTGAATTAAAGAAGAAATTTTTGGAGTTGCTTAAAGAATATGGAAGATATCCGGCAAACTCTGAAAATTCAAAAAAGAAATCAGAGATAGACGAGAAAATAAAAAAAGAATTAAATAAACATCTAGAATTAGAAGGATATTTTCATAAATTTCCTTTTGAACAACATGATAAAAAGATAGTTTATCCAATAATGAGTAAGTCTGCTCAGAATTATAGTAGTTCTAGACATTTGAATCAGATATTAGAAGATCTTGAGAGGATAAAGAAAGAAATATTAGACAGAGAATATCTTTTACAACAAAAATTATTTCTAGAAAAGCAGCAAGAATTTTTAGAAATCCAAAAGCAAGACATTGAGGAAAATAAAAAAGATAGAAAGATGATAGTTTATCTAACTATGGCTCTGGCATTTGGAGCATTGGCGAGCATAATTTTCTATATGTTCCAGACATTTGTTCAATTCAAAACTTCTCCAACATTGCATATCTTATTGGCTTCGGGCATATCCTGTTTAGCGTTAACAATTTTGTTTATTTTTGTGATTAATATTTTTAATAAAGAAATGAATTTAATGCAATTCATAAGAAAGAGTTTACTTTGGATAATCATTTTGGCTTTATTGATAGGAATTTTTAGTTTTTACCTTATGACAACCCAAGACAAACCAACAACATTTGCGAAAAATGCTGAATTGGACTTACTTAATCAGACGAACCGAGGAATCCAGGACATAAATAGCTTTCTTAACCAATCCATAGGAAATCAGGAAGAGATGAAAGGTAAATTAGATACAATCATATTAAATCAAATAAATAATTCGGAAGAAAAATGACCTTCAAACTATCTCCCTCTGCTTTATCCCTTTTTGAAGATTGCCCTCGCTGTTTTTGGCTTGATAAACATAAAGTATGGAAGAGGCCAGAAGGAATAATGGGGAGGTTGAGCGAATGAAAAGGGATAAAAAGGCGGTAATGGGAAGAAAGAAACAAATGGTACGAACGATTATATTGAATAGAAGGTCTAAGGAAAAAGAATCTATTGAAGAGGACGATGAAGAATAAAAACTGTAGTATCCGATAATTATTTCCTAACGACGAATGAAATCTCTTTTCTCTTCTATAAAATAAAATCTTATACTCTTCATTAATTTAAATTATTGCTTTATCGTCGGATAAATGATTATAAAGTTAAAATATCTATTTGGTTAATCTTAGCAGGTTAATTTTTAACAGCCTTGAGAACTAATTTTCGGATAATATAATGAAGAATAAAAACCATATATTTATATAACTTAAAAATATATATTTATATCTAAAATAGATAAAATGCAAGCTCAAATAAAACACTCGCCAACTTTAAATACCGTTGTAATGGTAGAGCAAACTCTAAAAAATGCAAGAGAGGTTATTACGTTAGCAGAACTAAAAAGAAGGTTGCCAAGAAAAGTGATGCACCAAACGCTTTTGCAAATTCTTGACTACTTACAATTTAGCGGAAAAATAATTATCGGTACAAAAGGAATTCTTTGGATTTTCGCAGAAAGAAAAGAATTTAATTCTTTAATAGAAAAGAGAATTGAAGAAAAAATAGGTTACAGGAAAAAATGAAAAAAATATTCAGAAAATCTTACATCTTTTGGCTCGTCGGAATCTTAATTTTTTTAGTTTATTTATTGTTAAATATTTTTATTAGCGGTTTTTATAACACAATTCCGTTGATATTAGTTTATGCGGCGACGGTAAATTGGTTTAAACTCGGAATCTCTCTTTTTCTGACACTTGCTATAGGAGCTTTAATAGTGTTTAATTCTGTTTTGATTTATATTAAATACAAAGAAAGAAGAAAATGTAAAAAGGAAGTTGCTTTAAGCAGTGCCGGAGCAATCGGAGGATTAGTTGCGGGCGTCTGCCCTCTTTGTGTTACGGGGCTTGTTCCTTTAATATTGGGAATTTTCGGAGTTGGTTTTTCATTTGCGTCTCTGCCTTTTCAGGGAATTGAAGTTCAGGTTTTAGTGGTTATATTTCTTTTTGTGAGCTTGATTAATTTATCCAGAAAATAGCTATAGGGAACAGAAAAGCTTAAATAAATTAATAGTTTATGTAAACTAAGGTGTCAGGGAACGCCTTAAGTCTTCGGACATCCCGCAAACCGTGCCCCCGGTTTTGCTTCGGCAACGCCGGTATTTTTAAAATGAAAATAAGAATTTGTATCTATATTGATGGAGCTAATTTTGTTTATGGAATAAAAACAATAAACAAAAGATATAGTGATTTTATGTTTGATTTTGAGAAACTTGCCAAAGAAATTTGTGGAAATGACGAACTTATCAAAGTGAATTATTATAACGCTTCTCTGAAAAGAAAGCTGAACATAAATAAATGGGAAAGGCAACAAAAACTATTCAATCGTTTGAGAAAAATTAAAAACTTTAACGTTATTTTATGCAAGAGACAAAAAAGATTTACTAAAGAAGACGAAGAGTTTTATTCAATTAAGGGAGACGACATTAATTTAGCTATTGACATGATTATGGATGCTACAAAAGACAAATACGACAAAGCAATTCTTATCTCGGGCGATGGCGATTTTGTTCCGTTGTTAAGAGCAGTAAAAACTCTGAAAAAAGATGTTGAAATTTATGCATTTAAAGAAATTTGTTCAGATGCTTTAATAAAAAAGAACAAATTTCTTTTCATTGATAAAAAATTAGTGAACAAATGTTTTTATAGAGAGAAGAAAGAATAAAAAAGAAGGCAGATTGCTTAATTATAACTTCATAGCAACATCTGCCAATTCTTCTCTTTGACATAAAACAATCAAATTTTCTCTGTCAGATAATTCTGCTGCGTTTAATAAGAGTTCTTTCGCAACTGTCTTGTAAATTCTACGACTAGCTAAAAGAGAGCTATACTCCTCTACCCAATTTTCATTGCTCATATTATCTCTACAAGAGCTACCATATGACGCGCCTGCACGAATCTCTCCTTCTTTTGGCTTTCTCTGTTCTGTATTAAACATATATGTGTGGGGATCTACAAAAGCGATTCCTTGCCATAATTTTATGGAGTTGGCGTAATCACTTACCCTTTGAAGATAAACCCCTTTATCCAATAAAACCAATTGGTTTTGAGAAGGTGCGCCAACCGACCTATCCAAATCTGTATCAATTAGTCCTTGAGGCAAATCTTCAAAATTTCCTAAAACCTTGACTTTTTTTAAAGCGTCTAAGGGATTTGCTATTTCACCGTAAATTCTATCAAACTTTATTGGCTTAACACGAGCGTTGTATGCGCCACCAAATGTCCCATCTCTGTCATGTGTCTCAAAAGCAAGATTAACAGCTTCGGTAAGTGTCATCTCTCCAAGTTGCTCCTCTGCTATATCTTCTAAATTCTTTCCGATTATTAAGGCAAATGGTAATTTCATCTTCTCATTAAACCTCCTTTCAGTTGTTCAACTATGATTTTCATTTCTCTCCTTTCTCCGTTGTTTTGATTTTCGCTTTTCATGTTCTGTTTGTACATAATTTATTTAATAGTGGTAACAATATTTGGCTATATAATATTAATTTCTCCTGTAAGGGAGAAACATTTATATACCTAAAACCCATAATTTGGTATATGGAAGAAAAACTTGAAGAATTTGGTCTGTCTTGGAATGAGGCTAAAATTTATCTATTTCTGCTTAAGCATGGAGAGAAAACAACAGGTCCGATAATCAAAGAAACAGGAATAGCAAATTCAAGAGTTTATGAGTCATTAAATAGTTTAATAGAAAAAGGGCTTGTAACTTACAAAATAGAAAAAAGAGGCAAATACTTCCAAGCTTCTGACCCTTCAAAATTCCTAGAAAATGAAGAGGAGAAACTAAACAAAATAAAATCCCTAATTCCTTCTCTTAAAGCTGTCCAAAGCAAAGAAGAAAAAGAAACGAATATTGCTATTTATGAAGGATTTGAAGGTTTCAAAACAGCTTTCAAGAAAATAGTTGATGATTGTCCAAAAGAGGAAACAATTTATATTATTGGATTTTCAGAGCAACCGTTTGCCACAGAATCTTTAAGGGTATTTATTAGTAATATGAATGTTAAAAGTGCCGAGAAAAAACAAAAATTAAAGATTTTGATGGACAGCTCGGCAAAAGAGACTCTTGGAAAAGACAGGGAAAAAGAAAAATATACCGAAGTAAAATATATGCCAAAGGGATATATTAGTCCCGGAGCGATTGATATTTTTCAGGACTATGTTTATATTTTTCTTTGGGAAGAAAAACCATTTGTATTTATGATTAAGAACGGAAAGATTGCAGAAGGATTTAAACAGTATTTCAATTTTCTTTGGAAACTCGCTAAAAGATAATCTTCGCTCCCGCAAAGACAAATTGTGCGGAGCACGGAGCAACAACTTCTTCTATTGGGTGAGCAAGAGTTGAATTTGGAAAGACAGAAATCTTTAAATACTATATGTATCTTAATAACATATGTTAAATAAGAACATATTGCATCATGTACACAGGGAAGGATTTAAGAAAGATGAAGTTTACGAAGCTTATAAAATATTTTTTGGAACATTAGTTTCTGAATCAAGATTAAAAATTATTAATCTACTTAGAAAAGAGGAAAAGAGTGTTTCTGAAATTGCTGAGAAATTAAAATTGCCGCAACCAACAGTATCGCATGACTTAGCGCGGTTAAAAAAATGCGGTTTTGTCAAAGTTAAAACTGTTAAGAACTTTAGGCATTATTCTCTCAACGAAAAAACAATAGAACCTCTTATGAGTCTGATTGATTATCACATGTCTGAATATTGCATACATATTCTTCACGAGATGAAAGATAAAAAAGAAAATGGAAAATAAAGAAAATAACTTCGTGCTTGTGGCAGTAATTGCTTTGATTGTTTTATTAGCTCTTGGCGGATTTGGCATGATGGGATTTGGCAGAATGATGAATTGGTATGGTGGATTCGGGGGCATGTGGCTCTTTGGATGGCTGATTATGGTACTGGTTGTTGTGGCTTTAGTTTTGTTTATATTGTGGCTGATTAAACAATTGCAAGGAGATAAGAAATGATGGTAAAAGAAATAATAAAAAATAATAAAAAATCTTTTATGTGCGAGGAGTGTTGTTTAAATTACAAAGATAAAAAATGGGCTGAAAAGTGTGGGGCTTGGTGTAAAAAACATAAATCGTGCAATTTGAAAATTACTCGCTGCTCGTTAGAACGCATAGGAGACCAAGAATGAAACAACAAAAAATAATTATCTTAATTTTGTCAATAGTAATTGTTTCATTCTTCCTAAATTTTATTTGGGAGGTTTCTCATAGTTTTCTTTATGATTGGAATTCACTTCCACTTGAGAACGATGTTTACTTTTATATTCTTAAAATATTTATTGCTACGTTTGGTGACGTAATGTATACTATTCTGATATTTTTTATAATCTCTATCTTTAAAAAAGATATATCCTGGATTTATTCTTCTAAAAAATCTGATTATTCTTTTTTAATAATTTTAGGATTGTTTTTTGCAATTTTCGTAGAAATAAAAGCTAAACTTTTTAATCTCTGGAGTTATAATCAATATATGCCTCAGATTTTAGGCATCGGATTAACTCCCCTGATTCAGCCGGCAGCAACATCGGCACTAACTATTTTTATTCTGAATAAATTTATTTTTAGAGCTAAAACGAAGGGAGATAGAAAATGAAGGGAGATAGAAAGTGAAGAAAGTGTTTATTGATATTAAAGAGTTGGGTTGTTCGTCTGATTCTGTAGAGACAGAAAGAATTTTAAAAAGTGGCGGCATGATGTTTGAATTTGAGGCGGAAGCATAATGGAAAATAAAGAAATTGGCTGGTTACTATTAGCGGTTTCGATTTTGATAATAGTTTTTACATTTTTTTATAGCAGTGCCTTGGATGAAGCAGTAAGAACGAGTTGCTTTTTGCAGCACGGCGATGTGGAATCGTGCGAAATGTTTGACAGTGTAACCAAGCAAACCTATTTTGCTTTAGCAATTGCCGGAATATTGGTTATAGTCAGCTTGTTTTTGTTATTCTCAAAGCAAAAAGAAAAATTAGTAGTTAAAAAAATAAAAGAAAAGAAAATTCAGAAAAATATTGACTTGTCAGGATTCAGAAGAGAAGAAAAGGAAGTTTACAATCTTGTCAAAAAAAATGGAGCTATTTTTCAGGCAGATTTAATTGATAAGACTGGTTTTAGTAAAGCACGCATGACGAGAATTATAGATAAATTAGAGGGGCATGGATTGGTAGAAAGAAAAAGAAGAGGCATGACAAATGTTGTTGTGCTGAAGGAGGATTAATAAGTCAAGATGAATATAAAAAATGGTATGAAAGGAGGTGAAAAATGAAAACGCGTAAGATTGGTGTTGCTTTTGGCGTCCTGTTTTTGTTTGCTTTAAGCGCGGTTTCTGCTCAACAATACGGAATGATGGATGGTAATGGGCAATTTTACCGATATGGCATGATGGGCGACGACGACCAATTCTATCCTGTAAACTCCGGCTATGGCGGAATGATGGGTGGAGGTTATGGCATGATGGGAATGATGAATATGATGACCGGTTATGGTGGATATGGTTCCGGAGCAGTCATATTGGGCTGGATAACTTATCTGCTGACAATTGCTTTAATGGTTGCAGGAACTTATTGGCTTGTTAAAACAGCGAACAGGAAAAGATAAACATAAAATTTATTTTTTAATTTTTTATAATTAAAAGAATGTGAAAATAATGAAGCAGAATTTAGGAAAAACAGACAGGATTTTGAGATTTGCATTGGCATTCTGGTGGCTTGGTCCATGGGCATTAAGATTTAGTGCAGAGTGGGCAAATTGGATTGTGATTATTATCGGCTGGATTGCTCTAATAGAAAGTTTTACAGGCTGGTGCTGGTTGCATGATTTGTTTGGAATAAAAAATAAAAATCAATAATCTTAAATGAAAGGAGGTGAAAAATAAATGGGACATAAATTGAATGCAATAAAAGTAGCAAACAGCTTGGCAGTTACAACAGCGATAGTTTATCTGGTTTGTATTATTGCGGTTTGGATAACTCCAGAAATTACAACAACAATCGGAAATTATTTGCTTCACGGAGTAGATGTAAGCAGATTAGTTGAGGCGAGAACATTTAGCTATTCCTTAACCTCGTTGATAATTGGAACAATTGCGGGCTGGCTTACTGGTGCTTTGTTTGCGACGGTGTATAATAAACTTGGATAATTTTAAAATTGTTTTTTAACCCAAAAGAAAGTTTCATAAATATGGACTTTCTTAATTTGACATGGGCAAAAAAGAAGAAAAGTATAGGGGTTTATTAAAAGCAGACAAAATAACTACTATTGTAACAGATTTAGATGGAACACTCTGGAAGGGAATTATTGCAGAAAAACAAAAGCCAGTTTTAAACAAAGACTATTTTGAGCTTCTTAAAAATCTTTATAAAAAAGGTATCCAGATTTTTGTAGTTTCTAAAAATGACAAAGAAGACGTGATTAAATCATTTAGTGAATTAGGCATAACCAAAGAACTGTTCGTAGAAATTATTTCTAATTGGGATGCAAAATATCTCAATATTGAAAAGTTGCTATCGCAAACAGGCATTAGGCAAGAAACAGTAATTTTTATAGATGATAATCTATTGGAATTAACAGAAGTAGCTACCAGTATGAAATCTATTTTTTGTGTCAATGCATTAGATTGGCAAATCATAAAACAAATTAATTATTTGAATAATAAAGAAATTCAACCCGAAGAAGAAATCAAAGAAAGAATAAATAGATATAGAACAGCAATTTGGGCAAACCAAATAAAGAAAAACTTTCAAAAAGAAGATAAAGAGTTTTTGCACTCGCTCAAAAGAGAACTAAGTATAGGGGAAATATCATTTGAAAATATCGATAGGTTTACACGTTTATTGGTCGTTACGCATAGAATCAATTTTAATCCAGAGAAGTTTAAGGATTATGATAATGCCCTCGATTATCTTTACAAAAAAGTTAATGAAGGATATAAACTCTATGCTGTATCCACAAGAGAAAATAATATCCCTCTCGGTTTAACTGGGGCGATAGTCGTTAGGTTTAACAAAAATAAAGCCATCGTGGAAGATGCTACATTTTCCTGCGGGATTATAGGAAGAGATTTCGAGCAACGTTCGTTATTGGCTTTGCTGGAGTTATTAGAAAAAGCAGGAGTAAAAGAAGTTGAATTTATTGTTAAATTGACATCGACCAATAAAAGAGTCCGAGAAATTTTTGAAGAATTAAACTTCAATATTAAAAAAGAAAACGGTAGAGAAGTTTTCTATAATGTGACTCTCAAAGGATATAAACCGAGTAAGAATTATGAATGGATAAAAATTTCATCGACGCCACCAGAAATGGATTATACGGGAATACCTTCAATCATGGAGTTCTTAGATAAATTGGTAAAGCCACTGATAAAGAAGAATTATGCTATCATAAATCTTGGTGCCGCAAAAGGAGAGGTATTGGGACATTTGAAGAAGGATACTCGTAAACTATTTTATGATTTTATACAAAAGAATAATATAAAGTACACAAAGGTAGACATAGAAAAATTACCAGAAGAAAAAATTGTGGTCGCTAATGCAGAAGATATGACAAGAGTTATAGAGAACAATTCTCAAGATATTGTAATGGCTATTGAGCTATTAGAGCATACTGAACATTTTTGGAAAGTTGTAAATGAAACAATCAGAATATGCAAGGTGGGCGGTTACATTTTCATCACAGTTCCTTCTTATCAATATCCAAAACACGAGTATCCAATAGATTTATGGAGAATCGGCGAGAAAACTCTTTCTTCATTTTTTCCAAAGAGCAGTTTTGAAATAATTCATATTGAGAAAGAAGGGAATTCTCAATTCCCACGTAGAACAATGATATTAGTTAAAAAAATATCTGAATTTAAGGCAAGTTATTCTTTGCCTGAAGGCGGAAAAACAGACTGGCAAACTGGACTTACCATATTTGATTAGCAAACCACCCAGCCAGAAATAAGATTTTCAAAAAGAATACTTCATTATAATTTTTTAGGTTCAGTTATCTCAATAAAAATATAAGCAAAGGAATTAAAATAAATCCTATTAAGATAGAAAAGGAAATTAAATTAGCCGCAAATTCTTTGTCAAGGTTTTCCAACGACGAAAAAGTTAAAGTATTATAGCAAATCGGGGCGGCTGAGCCAATCAGAACAATCATTTTGTCCAGTCCATCAAGACCAAATATCTTAATTAACGCAAAACCCGAGATTAATCCGATAAACATTCTTACAAATACCGCTGAAAAAGTAGGTAAAATCTTTAATATTCGGGGATTAAAATAAATTCCCAAAGAAAACATCATTAGCGGAATTGTCAGATTTCCTATAATGCTAATTGTGCTGTCGGCTATTGCAGGCAATTGAAAATTTGTCATGTTTAATATGATGGCGAATACCGAGGCGAGCAATGGTGGAGAAAGTATTATTTTTTTTATTAAAATTTTGGAGTTGTTATTTTTGCCATATTTACACGCAATAAAATAAACAAAACTAAATGTCATAATCGTGTTGCCCACATCAAACAAAATAATTCTTGCTAATCCTTCTTGCCCGTAAGCAACAAGAACGAATGGTAATGTAAAACTAATTTCCATTATCATTGAGCCAACTAAAAATGTTCCCAGCGATTTATTTTTCAGATTTAATTTTTTGCTTATAAAAAAAGAAACGAAAAAAGTTATCAAGACAACCCAAATTGCAATAAATGGCAGGAGAATTATCTCTCCAGAGAGTTTAATTTTCGGCATGGAAAAGATTATCAGAGATGGCAATGTAAAGTAGAAAATAATTTTAAGTAAAATGTCTCCGTCTTCTTTTTTTAGAATATTGAACTTTCTCGACGCTAAACCAATAACAAAAATAAAAAATATCGGAATCAATTCCAGAATAATCTTGTTCATTTACTGTTAAACTAAAGTTTTCATAAAAATCATATTGCGGAACTAGTTTCGCAAAAGCACATATATAATTTTATTTCTTGGGAAGGTCATGAAAACAAAAAATCAAACAAATGAAAGTGCGACGGACGTCGCTCAATCATTCGCTTTCGCTAATGCTCAAACAAATGAAAGCAAATCAAAGATTTTCAATCAATTCTATTTCGTTACACTCAATAGAATTGAAAGGAGGTCGAAATGCAGATGAATAGAAGAACATTATTGTGGGCAGTTATAACAATACTTTTCATCATCACTCTTTTCATTGCCTTTAAGGCGGGAGCTGGCGGAGCGATTTCAACTGAACAAGCAGTTGGCGTTGCGCAAGGTGCTTCCAATGCAATGGTGGGCGGCTGTTAAAATGGATTGCTGTAAACCAAACAAAATGGAAACAAAAGTTCAGAATAACGAAGAACACAAAAAGCCGAATTATGAGTTGATGGTGCAAATAGGTTTGATAGCTATATTGGCTATTGTTCTTATTTACAATTTTGGCAAGGTCTCAACTCCGACAGGAAATGCAATTGTTACAGGAATTGGAACTGTTTCAGCTTCGGAGATAATTCCGAAAGGAATTCCTGATGTATATGGGGAAGAATTGGGCGTTTCTTACGATGACGTTTCAATTAACAATCCAAAGTTAGCTGACCTGACAATTCAAAAGCTTACTGCTTACGAAAATAAGGAACTAAATACAGAGCTAATGCAGAGATACATCAAAATCGGAAGCTCAATTTCCTGTGAATATTGCTGTGGAGCGCAGTCTATAATATTTAGTAATGGAGAAAGAGCCTGTGGATGTGCGCATAGCTACGCCATGAGGGGGCTTGCAAAATATTTGCTTACTAATCATCCGGATATGACAGACGAGCAGATATTGAACGAGCTTGGAAAATGGAAAGTTCTTTTCTTTCCCGGAGTACATGAGCAAAAAGCAAAAGCTTTGGAATCACAGGGAATAGATTCAAAGGACTACATCAATTTAGCAAGCAATCTTTACAGGGGCGCTGAAAAAGGACAACCTACGAACGGAGGAGCAATGGTCGGCGGCTGTTAAACAAAATTTTATTTTTTATTTTTTATTTTTTTAATTGAGAGAAAGAGAATTTGGAAATGGGGGGAAAAATGAAAAACAAACGAGAAAAGAAAAAACCAGAGAGAAAAATGAAGAAAGTATTTATGATTGCATTAGCTGTTGCAATATCTCTTATAGGAATTTTGCCGAAGGTTATGGCTCATTGTCCGTTATGCACCGGAGCTACGATAGTAGGAGTAGGAATAACCCGTTCCTTAGGACTTGACGACAGCATTGTCGGAGTTTTTGTCGGGGGAATGATAATTTCAACAGCTTTGTGGTTTAACAATATTCTGAAAAAAAAGAATTTTGGAGGGAATGAAAAACTGAGATTGTTTAGCCTTATAATTTTAACAAGCATCTTGACATTAGTTACTTTCTATTATGCCGGATTATTTGGGAGAGGAAATTCATTCAGGATTTTCGGAATTGAAAGCATATTAGTCGGAAGTTTTTCCGGCGGCGTTCTTAGTTTAGGAGCTTTTTATTTTAGCAATAATTTAAAAAATAAAAACGGAGGGAAAGTGCTATTTAGTTATCAGACTATGATAATAAGTCTAATTGCTTTGGTAATTAATGCAGGTTTATTCGCGCTTATATTATAAAATGTCTGAAATAAATCTTGTTATATATTTGATTATTGCACTTTTTTTTATATTTTTAGCAGTAAAAGGTGTCTTCGAAAATAGACACAAGATTAAGAATAATTTTTGCGTTATTTGTGCTTCAATAAGTCTAACATGGCTGGTTCTGTTGAGCTTATATTTATTAAATTTATTTGACAATGTCTTGGTGATATCATTACTAATGGGTATGTCGCTTACAGGCATTTATTATCTTGCGGAAAGAAAAATCGGAAAGATAAATAAAAAATTCAAGATATTTCGACTTCCTTTTATCCTAACATTAATAATTATTGCTTATTACATTTTAACTTTAGAAAATATTTTTAATAGCATCTTAGTAATTGGTAGTTTATGGATATTATTTGCTTTGATATATTTTTATAACGATGCTAAACTCATAAAAAAACTTTTGGAGTGCTGCAAAGAATGACGTCTCATAATTTTCTATGGCTTGGCGTAATTGTTTTCTCTTTAATCGGATTTTTTTATTTGTTTAATACAGCTTATGCAAATCCTTCCGAACTTCCGGATTATGCTTTTACGAAACCAGATATAAAAG
>Ga0209542_10008871_pt1 | contig 18628 bp, 16 predicted proteins | sample RifCSPhighO2_01_FD_184028 | JGI IMG/M metagenome (GOLD analysis project Ga0209542, IMG submission 184028) | Soil microbial communities from Rifle, Colorado - Rifle CSP2_plank highO2_0.1 (SPAdes) (version 2) | ecosystem: Environmental > Terrestrial > Deep subsurface > Rock core/Sediment ...
CGGTTCAGTAAAAGATCCAGTAAGTGGACAAGAAAAGCCTTGGATGAGGAGGGTATATAAATTTATTAGACAAGCTCAGAAAGACAAAATTCCATTTTTGGGCATATGCGGCGGATTGCAGTTTGCTGTCAGGGCTTTGGGCGGGGAAGTGATTTACAATCCAAGAGGGAGGAATTTTGGAAATTCAATCACGCAACTTGCAAACAATGGCAAAGCAGACTTATTGTTTGAGGGTTTGCCTGGCAAGTTTGTCGTTAAGTCGAGTCACAGGTGTATAGCCAAAGAATTGAAACCAGGATGGAAGCTGCTGGCCTTTTCGAAAAAATCACCATTTGATGCAATCGCAATCGGCGACAATATTAGGCTGACCCAATTCCACCCAGAAATGTCGGTTAAACAAATCAAGGCCTTAGCTAAAATGAGAAAGGAAATTCTCATAACAGAAGGTTTTGTAACAGAAAAAGAATTCCCTAATTTTATGAAATCAATCAAAGACACTAAAAAAACAGGGCGCAAAATACTAAAAAACTTTCTTGCCTATTTTGTTAAATAATAATATAATTTTAGCTATGAATTTATTCAGAGACACCAACATCGGTTTTTATTGGTTTACTAGCAGCCTCTCTCGAGGAAGGTGTTTTTGATACTCTAATTTTTCTCTAAATCAAAAGCCCCTTCCTCGGAAGGGGCTTTTTCGTACCTTTCCGAGCACCTTAAAAAAGAGGCAAATGACAGAAACAAACGAACTGAGCACATTCCTATCTAAATTTATGTTTAAACCAGAGTTAGAGAGTTTTGTTGGGATTGAGAGAGAGCACTTTCTTGTTTACGGAGGTGGATTAGCTTCGGGCATGTATGCCCCGCATTCCAAAAAATTCTTAGAAGCCGTCAATGATGCAAGGTGGACATATGAACTTTCTGCATATCAAGTTGAATCTAGAATCAACCCACAGATTGATTTATCAGCCATCAAACTTGAAATGTTGGAAAACGAGAATCTGGGAAATCAAGTTGCGTGTGACTTGGGGCTGAAACTAGTTAATAGAGAAGTCGCCGCCCACCTACATCCACTTGAAGTATACCCAGACCCAAGATATCTAGAAATTGCTAAAAATATTTCCCCAGAAAAGCTTGATGCGGCCTGTCGAGTTACGGGCACACATATTCATCTTGGTGTTAGAAACATAGACCACGCCATAGCTGTAAATAATATACTCATCAGTCATCTTGATAAGCTTTGTGCCCTCGGCGACCACTCCAGTGGAGAAAGATTGAGGCTGTATAAATTAATGGCTGAAAATTGGGAGCCAATTGCGTATCAAAACCAGGAACACTTGTTCGAAGTTGCTAGATCGGAGGGATTTATTGAAAATCCAAGAAACTGTTGGAAGCTTATTAGAATTAGTATTCATGGCACAGTTGAATTAAGGATGTTTGGCTCAACCGATAGCGTTGATGAGATATTGGAATGGGTTTCGGTTGTTAAATCTATCACACGGAAGGTTTTTTAATGTCGAGCCAAGAAAAAGAAATGCTCGAATCCTTTAATTCTCAAGCCAAAGAATTATTAGTATCACAAGAAAGATTTGTTAAAAGTGGCCATGACTTAAAAATTGGCTTGGAATCAGAAGTTGCCATTCATGCCCGATTAGATAATGCCGGCCTGGTTCAAAAAAGAGATTCCATCATGCTAGAAAATCCAGATTCTACGGACGTAGAACTCGGTGCCAGTCAAATAGAAATCAGAACCCCGCCCGTAAACATTGTTTCTAGCAGCGGTTTGGCTGGCTTGGTGGAAATATACAAACAAAGATTCAATGGTGTTTTGCAATCGGCGCGGAAACATGAAGTTAAATTGCTTCGCGTGGGCGCAAATCCGTTTTTGCCGACGATTGATACACCGAGAACAAATAAGTCGAAGTATCGTCTGGTGCCCGATTTCTACAACCAGCACAGAAATCCTTGTCTGGATACCGTAATCGGGCTGGGACCAAACAGAATTAATATTGGTGATGCAGCGGTTGTTTCGCTTTTTCAGTCATTTCAGGTAAATCTTGAGGCTAAATCTCTCGAAGATGCTCGTGATAAGATGAATAGGTCGTTAGCTATTGTGCCTTATCTTTTAGCTTTTTCTGGTAATGCCAGATACCTCAATTATCAAGACACTAGAATCCAAGATGCACGAATGATGAGCTGGGAAGCTAGCCACGATACAAGAACCTTTTGTGATACCAAGCTTCAAGATTTGAGAATTATATCTTGGGAAAAAAGTTTTGATGTTAGACCAGATAAAACCGAGAATTGGCAAAACGAACTGCGGATAGGATTGCCCGGAAGATATTTTAAAGATTTGCCTGATTATCTTGAAAGAGCGGGAACCTTCCCATTCATATTGCATAATCCGGAAGCTGCTCTGGCTATATCAATCGGCATGACTTGGTTAGACGCAAGGACTAAGTTTATTGGCGACTCGGCAATAGTTGAGCTTAGACTATTGTCCACTCAGCCCACTATTGAAGAAGAAATTTTGTTGACTCTTCTCTATGTTGGCAGACTTCATTATTCCCAAGAGAGTAATGAAAACTTACTGCCCATAAACATGGTTAGAGAAAATAGACTTTCTGCTATGCTTTATGGAACTAGAAGATCTATGTGGTTTCTCGACAAAAGCGGCAATCCGATAAAATTGCCAACTGGACTGGGGCTATCTTTAGAAATTGAAAGTGCCTTGGTCGGCCTTAATCAGTTGGGATTATCATCTTCTCTGAACAAAGATACCTTAGAACTAATTCTGAAAATTGGTTCACCATCAGATAGACTTTCAGGAGTTTTGGGTTCAAATGCGATCATTTCTATTAGTGACATGGAAGACGCTCTTTTAGCAACGAAAATGCTAATTTAATTTACAAGCGGTGCGATAATCTCAATCCGCTTTTTAATTTACTTTTTATTGAAAAGTGGTATAATATCCTCGTTGAACTTTGAGAACTAATATGGCTACACAAGTAGCAAATCTAACCCTTGATCTTGAATTTCAGGTTGAAGCCGTTTTTGAAGCCTTAAGGATAAAATCAGAAGACAGACTTGCGTTGTGGGCTTTTCTTGCGCCGCTTAAGCACAAGAGCCCCGTGACTTATATTCATTACCAGCACAGTCTTAAAGTTGGGTTACTTGCAAGAAAGATCGCTGCTCTTATGCACTTGGACCAGAAGGCACTTTTGTACGCTGGTCTGATGCATGATCTTGGTAAGTGCATGGTTTGTCTTGATACCCTTGGCAAAACTGAAGGCTGGACTGAAAATGACACCCGCGAAATAGAAGGCCATGTAATGGACGGATACGAAATGGTTCGTGGTAGATTTAATTTTACGGCAGACATCATCGTCTGGCATCACAAATTCCAGGACCACGGGTATCCCAGAGTTATACCTCAGCCTCTTCATGAGTACAGCGAACGCACAAAGGTCCACATCCCTGAATATGGGAGACTCTTGGCCTTAGCTGACGTATATGACGCGCTTCACAGGGTGAATGACAAGTTCGGTGAAAAGCGTCCATTAAGTGATGAAGAAATTTATCAGAAGATGATAGAGCTCAATCCGGATGTCAAAGATCTTGTGCTTGATCTATATAATGCAGATATTTTTATCCGTCACATGGAAGAAGAAGTGCCACCTATTTTGTATGGCCAAGCGTGGGTGAATACTAATACGGATCTTAGAACACCCGAAGAGACAGCCAGGCAGGTTATGATTGCTACGGCACTGGAACCGATATCTGACAAAGCTGGATGTACAACCCGTGCCAGGAATGTAAGCCGCCATTTGAAGCTAGGCTACTTTATAACCGGCGGAATTAATTTGGGCCTACCTTTTCAGCAGTTAGCTTACAGAGTGCTCCGTCAATTTGGAAAAGATCAATGGTTGATATATGACCTGGCGCTAGCAGCGCAAATGATGAGTGTGAAAAACAGAGGTGGCGGAAGAATCAATCAGGGCATTATCGAAATGTTGGTGCCGATTGTAACAGCTCAATGCATGTATGATGTCCGGCAGGAGGAAGATATTCTGTGGGTGCTTAAATTTGCAGAGATGGTAATGAAAAATACTTCAAAAGGAGATGTGGATTATCTAATCAGAATGAAAAGGTTTGCATATCAATTGTCTCATTACGACAGAAATGTTGCTGAACATCCGGAGTCAGAAAATGTCTTTGAATATTATAAGATAGAGAATGATATTTCGATCAATCCGACATCATCGGCTCATAACGGGGAATTTGTTTCTGGTTTTCCGACCGTGTTGCTGGCGTATGCAACCATGATGGGTGCCGATGTCCAAGGGTTTGAAAATAAAGTCGAACTGGCTTATCAGGCTATTCTGAAGATGCATGATCCGGAAGTGGGGAGAGGTTTCCTCGCCGATTGCATTGCCGTCGCTATTTATCTTGTATTGTCCCAGAATCCAAGAATTAAGTTTATTGTGTAATTTATCGTTTAAAAAAGCGCCGATGAGGCGCTTTTAACTTATGTGTCTTGGATATTCCTGCACTTCTCTGAGTAGATCTTCGTTTGAATAGCGGTTGCGGTTTATTCTCCGCCAGCCGAAGTCTTCAGGCAGACCAGTATCAGAATTGAGGGGACAGATAGACCGAACGGCGACAAGATTGGGGAATAATTTTTGGGTTTCGGGATCGCGTCGAGTGTACCAAACTATTTGGCAATTGCGTAATTTGTCTTGCGGTGTTTCAGATTGATCTAGGCGAATGAAATCATCATGACCCAAATCTTCGAATTCAAGTTGAAGGGCTCTCATAACATGGCCGTGACAGACAGCGACAATTCTTTTATCGGAACATTCTCTTGCCCAATGAGCAACCATGGTTGTCTTTAATCTTTGGCACAAGTTGGCAATGGATTCTCCGCCTCCGGCTGGGAAGGAAAGAAATGGATCTATGTTGAACTGGCGGTCTTCTAAAGCAAAGAGTCGCTTTTTTTCATCATCAGGACAGTTGTCCATAAGAGCCATATCACGTTCACGAAGATGGAACTCGGCTCTCCAGCAAGCGCCAGGAAGGGCAAGGTAAGCAGCTGTTTCTTTGGCTCTGATATAGTCAGAAACATAGAAGCGGTCCAACGGCATCGGTATATTTTCTCTAAGCCATCGGCCGGCTGCCTCTGCTTGCCCAATCCCTCTGTTCGTTAAGCGGAAAACCCGGCTATGCTTATCCCGAAATTCGGGAGTAAAGAAACGGTTATCACTTTTTCTACTCGCCTTGTTTGCTTTATTACCTTCTGATTGGCCATGTCTGACGAGAATCGTATCTATTGGAAGTGGCATATTTTCAAGCAGCTATGTGCTTGGATTGTAATCAAAAAAAGACCACCTGTAAAGGTGGCTCATTTAATCAAAATTTTGGGCAGATCGGCGATTGTATTCAGAACACAGTCTGGATTGACTCCGGCAGCGATGAACTCGTCCTTGGAATGTACGCCGCTGGTAACGGCATAGAATTCCATTTCCAAAGACTGGGCAAGTTTCCAATCAGCGTCGATGTTATCACCGACGAAAATAATATTTTCTTGCTGGACATCCAACATCTCATAGTTCGTAAACACCGGATGCATACTTCGAGGATCCGGCTTGTGGAACTCGGTATCATTGTGAGTGACTACAAACCTGAACAGATGACGATAAGATTCGATGTGAAAATTAGTACTCTCGCGTCCCCGGCTTGTGAGGATGCTTAGGTAAAAGAAACAAAAAAGGTTGATCAAGGCTTCAAAGCCGCCAGGAACCAAAGAAATCGGCTTGTCGTCTTTGCCCCATGCTTTAACGATATCTTTAGTATCGGAGCCCGGCCAAACTTCACTGATTATTTTTTCCGGCGGACCGACCCATAAAGAAATAATTTTTTTCTCTATTTCTGGATCGTAGGGTAAATCTCTTGCTCTGACTATTGCTTCGAGTTTTCTCAATCCATAATGGCAAGAATCAATAATCGTTCCGTCTAAATCAAGGCAAAGGCCCCGTCTAGTCATTACTATTTCAAGTTCCTGAGCCTATCTTTACAGACATATCCACAATGTCCAGAAAATTATCCACATTGCCATAAGTGGGGAAAGGTATATATAATTGGTATGTAGTGGGGGATAGTGTTAATAAATTGACTATGCCCATATTTATTGGGGAATATCAGCATAATTTGGATGCCAAGAAAAGATTGGCAATACCGGCCAAATTCAGAAAAGAACTGGGCAAAGACGCGATATTAACACGCGGCCTTGATAATTGTTTGTTTGTATTTCCATCAGAACAGTGGAAAGATCTTGCGACCAAGTTGGGCCAAAATCCGGGCAGATCATATACGAGACTGCTTTTATCAGGAGCAAGCGAAGTAGATTTTGACTCGTTGGGCCGAATATTAGTTCCTGACAACCTGAAAGATTATGCCGGTTTAAAAAAAGAAACTGTGATCATTGGAGTTTTGAATAGGTTGGAAATATGGGATGCGAAAAAATGGAATAACTACAAATTGAATTTAGAGAAAGATTCCGACAAAGTTGCTGAGAAATTGGAGGAGTTGGGAATCATATGATCAATGTCCATAAGCCAGTTCTTCTAAATGAAGTTATCGAATGGCTGAACATTAAACCCGGAGCGAAGATTATCGACGCGACTTTAAGTGGCGGAGGCCATGCGGTTGGAATTTTGGAAAAATACCCAGATGCAAAAATCTTGGGAATAGAATGGGATCCGGATATTTTTCGAGAATTCCAGAAAAGTGAAATTGCCAGCAAGGTGGTAGCTGTAAACGACAGCTATACGAATTTACAAAACATAGTAAGGGAACACGATTTTTATCCGGATGGGATCATTTTCGATCTCGGTTTGTCGTCGTGGCATTACGAGTTGAGTGGAAGAGGATTTTCTTTTAAGCGAGACGAAATTCTCGACATGAGATTTAATCCAAATACCACAGAGACAACCGCGGCAGATATAGTAAATAAATTCGACCCCAAAGATTTAGAAGAAATCATTGCCGAATACGGAGAAGAAAGATTTGCTTCCCAGATTGTCAAAGCGATTATCAGTGCAAGAAAAGAAAAGCCGATTATTAAAACACTCGACCTGGTGAGGGTGATAGAGGGCGCAGTCCCGGAAGGATACAAGAGACGCAAAATCCATTTCGCGACAAAAACATTCCAGGCCTTACGCATAGCCGTAAACGATGAATTGGGAAATGTTAGAAGAGGTGTCCAGGCGGCAATCGAGGTTTTGAATCCAGGCGGCAGACTGATTGTAATATCGTTTCAGGGCTTAGAAGACAAAATCGTAAAAGAAATTTTTAAAGAAAAAAACAAAGCCGGGATTATCACTCTTCCATACAAAGGAACGATCAAGCCAAAGTGGGAAGAAGTAAAAAATAATCCGCGGGCCCGATCGGCAAAAATGAAAATAGCCGAAAAAATATGACAGCGGAATATACAAAATCAATAAATATATTTTTACTAGCAGCAATCGTGGCTTTGGCTTTGTATTATATTATTGGCGCTAATGGTTTAGCTTCTGTAAATTATGAAGTTAAAATATTAAACGATAAACTCATCCAACTCGACGAAGAACAAGCAGCGCTTCTTGCCCAAAAAGCCGGGATAGAAGAAACGCTTATTACCCACGAATTTGCCAGAAGCCACAATATGGTTGAGGCAAAGAACATCTCCTACATATTCGAAAAGAGCAACGTCGCTCAGAGATAGTATTAACACTCAAAAATTGATAAAGTTAAATTATGTCTAGGCATGATAATGCGCGGATAAATTTGGTTTTTATTTTGGTGATGCTCGTCGCAAGCCTTATAGGATATAGGCTTTTTGTTTTGTCGTATTTAAAGCATGGCTGGTACTCCAAGACCGCTGAAGCCCAAAGGGAAAACATAAATAATGTCTTAGCCCGGGGAAATATATATTTCCAGCCTGATTTGTTTTTGGCCGGAACGAACAAAAAATTCCCGCTGGCTTATGTTGTGCCGGCAAATATCGATAGCGATAGATACGATGATGTGGCCGGAGAATTATCTAGAATCTTGAACTTGGAAAAAGATAAAATTTCCCAGGTGCTAAAAACCAAATCGGCAAATTTAAAAATTTTGTCTCGCAGAATACCGAATAGCCAAGTCGAGGAAATAAAAAATTTAAAGATAAAGGGTGTCGGCATCTCGTACGAAATGGACAGGTTTTATCCTGGCCAGGAGTTGGCGGCAAGTATTATTGGTTTTTTGGGGTATGACGGCGACAAGCGATCCGGACAATATGGGATAGAAGCATATTATAACGATGAGTTATTCGGTAAAAGCTGGCAGGCAAATGACTACATAAATCCGGCCAACTTAGCCAGTTCGTTCACTTCGCTTAAAGAATTGGTTACCGGTAAAAAAGAAGATAAAAAAGTTGTATCAACCGAAGCCTCAGTGGATAGGCCGTCTGATATAGTCCTTACGATAGACAAAAACATCCAAACAGTCGTCGAAAATAAATTAGAAGAACTGATTAAAAAGTGGGACGCCTCAGCCGGAACGATAATTATCCAAGACCCGAACACGGGTAAAATATTGGCCATGGCTGACAGGCCAACTTTTGACCCCAATAGCTACAAAAACTTTAAGTCGGAATACTTTTTGAATAAAGGCGTGCAGGAAGTGTTCGAGCCGGGATCTTCATTCAAGCCGATTACTATGGCCATGGGTTTGGATTTGGGCAAAGTTACTCCCCAGATGACATATACTGATACTGGCTATGTCGATATTGCCGGATACAAGATACACAACTTCAGCGACAAAGTGTTCGGGTTGCAAACCATGTCCCAAGTCCTTGAAAAATCGATTAACACCGGCGCGATGCATATCCAAACTTTGGTTGGCGATGAGAATTTTCTCAGCTACTCAATTAATTTGGGATTTGGCCAAAGGTCGGGGATAGATTTACCTGGCGAAGTGAATGGAGATATTACCAACTTGTATAGCGGAAGAAAAATAAATTACCTTACGGCATCGTTCGGCCAAGGTGTTGCCGTTACGCCGATACAACTGGTCAATGCTTACTCGACAATAGCTAACGGCGGGAAATTGATGAAACCTTACGTGGTAGAAAAAATAGTCAAAGACAAAGGCGAAGAGATAATTACAAAACCGGAGATAGTCGGTATTCCCATTTCGGAAAAAACCACAAACAAATTAAAAGCCATGCTGATAAGCGTCGTCGATAATGGTTTTGATAAAGCCAGAATAAAGGGATACGATATAGCTGGTAAAACTGGAACTGCCCAAATCCCGGACGGCAAAGGGGGGTACCTCGAGAATGAGTATATTCATGACTTTGTCGGATTCGCTCCGGCTTACGACCCGAAATTTGTCATTCTGATAAAAATAGATAAACCCAAGGGAATTACTTTTGCTGCCGACAGCTTGTCGCCGACATTCCGCGATATAACAGCATTTTTAATAAATTATTATAAAATCCCACCCACCAGACAATGAGAGAATTATTTAAAAAAATAATCATATGGAAGTTGAATATTTTGGCGCGGATGTATTTGCGTCGGTTTAAGCCAACTATTGTAGCGGTTACCGGTAATGTCGGAAAAACATCCACCAAAGAAGCGATAGCTGTTGTTTTAAGTTCTGTTAAACGAGTCCGTTCAGGCAAGGGCAATTTGAATAATGAATTTGGCGTACCTCTTACGATTCTCGGGGATTGGATGGACGACTACTACGAAGCAGGAAATACCGGAATCTTTTGGTTTAAAGTTTTGTGGAGCTCGTTTTTAAAATTTCCGTTTATAAAAAACTATCCGGAAGTACTAGTCCTTGAATACGGTGCTGATAAACCAAAGGATATTAAAAAACTGGCAAATAAATTTAAACCTCACATATCAGTGGTGACTGCAGTGGGCGAGATGCCTGTTCATGTGGAATTTTTCCAAAGCGCCCAGGCCTTGGCAAAAGAAAAAGCGGAATTGGTCAAATGTTTGGAAGCTACGGATCATGCCGTTTTGAATTACGACGACCAAGTTGTTTTAGATATGAAAGAAAAAACAAAAGCCCGGGTCCACACATTCGGATTCAATGAAGCCGCGGATGTCCAAGCTTCTAATTTTGATTTGCGGTCTGATGATTATGGCAAACCTGTGGGGGTGTCTTTCAAATTAAACCAAGGCGAACACACTTTCGTACCCGTTAAGATAGATGGTTCGTTGGGTAAATCCCAAGCTTGGTCAGCTTCTGCTGCTGCCTGCGTTGGGATAATTTTTAGCATGAATCTCGTCGATGTTAGTGAGGCCTTAAGTAAATATCATGGACCGAAGGGAAGATTAAAAATAATCGACGGAATTAAAAATTCTATAATTATAGATGATACATACAATGCTTCACCGTCATCAACTCACCTGGCCCTGGAAACACTCAAAGAGTTTAACGGCCGCAAGATTGCCGTACTTGGAGATATGCTTGAGCTTGGGGAATTTACCGAAGCTGCTCATCGGGAAGTTGGAAACTTTGCCGCTACATTCGTAGATATACTTGTTTGTGTGGGCTCGAGGATGATGTTTGCAGCCGACGCGGCGTTCAACCAGATGCCGGCAGGAAATATATATAAATTTGCAACCTCTGACGAAGCGAAACAAAAAGTTCAGGAGTTAACACAAGAAGGGGATTTGGTTTTAATCAAAGGCTCTCAGGGAGCGAGGATGGAAAAAATAGTAGAAGAAATAATGGCTGAGCCATTGAAGAAAAAAGAACTCCTCGTCCGCCAGTCCCAGAAATGGTTGACTAAGTAGAATTTTGGTTGTATAATTCTACCGTTCGTTGAAACAGCTACTATGGAAGTTGCAGAAAGAATTGCTCTAATCGAAAAAGCAGAGGCTTTCTTCTTTGACGCAGCGAGATGGGGATGGGCTAGCGGACAAGCCTACCCTACCGTAAAGGAGACTCAGTTCATGAAAGAAAAAAGCTGGCGACACGAAGGCGTCGGCACTTTCTGGGGCTTCGTCTTTGAAGACACATACCGAACATTTGAAGGCTCTAGAGTCAGCGAGGGACAAAAAAAGATTTCCTACATGGACAGACCGATTTGGTATATGAATTATGGTGGCTGGTATGACAAGGAAGTTATTCCTTTCCTGAAAGAAGCTCTTATGGAGGCATATGTTCAAGAAGCTTTTTGTGGAGGCCGAGGTCAGCCGTCTTTTACCAGTAACGAAAAATATCCGGGATTGTTGTATGTTAATCCTCGTCACAACTACAGCTTCAGACTTCTTAGGGGTATAGAATCTGTAACTGACCCATTTGGCAAACTTCGAGGCACACACGACTTTTTTGGGGGCTTACTAGTTTAAAAATAAACCGCGCTTACGCGCGGTGTTTTAATTGTCTAACTGCTTCTTGGCATTGTTCGACAATTGATTCAGGAGCTTCACTGGAAAAATAAAGAGGCCAGCCGAATGTTACGACAACCTTACCAGGCTTTGGGAAAAGGCTTCCCGGAGGAAATACTTTTTCCAAACCAGAAATGTTAACAGGTATGACCGGAACTCTTAATCCGCTTACCATATATCCCAGTCCGGGTCTGAATGGCAGCATCTGTCCGTCTGTGGACCTGGAACCTTCCGGAAAAATCAAGAAATTGATTTTGTTATCGATCAGTTTGCCCATATAGGCCATCGACTCCTTAAAGCCGCTGGACTGGGGCAGGGGAAATACATTTTGCATCGTTGCTGCAAATACGAATGTGAATCTTTTCCAAACCACCTTAATCGGGTTTTTGCTATTGTCGAAAAAGAATTCCTGCCAAGCTGCGGTGGCGACATTGTTTTTGAATGGGTCGGGCAGAGCTTCAAGGATAACCGGCTGATCAAGATAACTTAAATGGTTTGCTATAAAGATTGCAGGCTCCTGAACATCTTTCAGGTTTTCCAAGCCCTTAACTTCAACTGATACGAAAAACTTGAAAAATGGGGATAATGCCAGTCGGTAGATTTTTCTGGCCAGCCTTAGTGGTTTTGAGTTGGTCCAGAACCAGAAAATATTTTTGCTTTTTCCCCTTTCTCTTTTTTCAATGATTTTCCTCAATTGTGCCACAGTCATTTCGGGAACGATAAGCGAATCATCAAGATCAAGCCTGTACCTTTGCTCTATCGCCATGACAAGTTCAAGACGGGCGATGGAAGTAAGTCCCAAGTCTTCGACTAGTGCTGAATTTTCAGCGACTTCGTTGACGGGCCGTCCTGTAGCTTGAGCTACAATATTCCTAAGTTCATCGTATGACTGGGATATGTTTTCAGATGAAATCGTTGCAATTTTTTCCTTAACTTTAAATTTTTGGATTTTCTGGGTGCTCGTCTTGGGGAATTCCGGATCAGGCCAAACCGTGAATCCACGGATGCGCTGGTGGTCTTCGAGTTTGCCGTTGGCAAGCTTTACCAGTTCTTTAGGTTCGACGGTGCCGCTAAGGGCTAATACGGCGTGAACTTCTTCGCCGCCGCTAGATTTAATTCCAAGGACACAAGATTCTTTAATGCCCGGCATGTTATTTAGAACGGCTTCAATGTCATCGGGATAAACATTCATCCCGTTAGCGCCGAGAATCATGTCTTTCGAACGTCCTTTTATGAATAAGCGACCGTTACTGTCTATTTCTCCCATGTCGCCAGTTTTGAACCAGCCATCATCGAACGCAGCATCGGTTGCTGCCTGATTGTTCCAGTAGCCGGGAAAAATATTTGGTCCGCGAGCCAGGATTTCACCATTAACTATTTTAAGCTCAACTCCTCTGACAGCTCTGCCCGCCGAGCCAAGCACTTGGACCCACTGGTTGTTTGCCGTTAGTACCGGCGAGCACTCCGTAAGCCCATAACCTTCAATTACGGGAAAACCAAGCTTGCCCCAGAAAATTGCCGTTTCGGCATCCAGTGCCGATCCGCCGGATATGAAAAATTTCATATTCTTGCCAAACTTTCTGGTTACAGGCCAAAGCAGTCGCTTCTTACTTTCGTTCGAGAGGCCTGAGGTAAAATTGGTAATCAAGTTAAAAACCGGCATGAGATGTTTTTTCTCAAGCTCGTTTTCGATCCTTGATTTCAAAGACTTGAGCAATGCCGGAACTGCCATGGCGACATAGATATTCTCTTCTTTGAACGCCTCTATTACAGTAGACGGTTTGAGGGTAAGAATGTAAACAATTCTTGATCCGTGTAAAAGGGGAGTAAAAAATCCTCCCGTTTGCTCAAACATGTGTGACAACGGAAGTAGTGACAGGAAATTGTATTCATGGTTTACATCCGTTAAGTCGCCTATTTGGACAAGATTGCAGCAGATGTTTTTGTTTGTAAGCATTACCCCTTTTGGATTTCCCGTTGTTCCTGAAGTGTAAATAAGTTCGACCACGTCATCGGGATATGTCTCGGGAACCGAGTCAATAGAAATTGGCTGGACATCGCTTAGTTCTTGTTCCAAATCTTCTGCGAATACTGTGTTTCTGCCTCTAAGACAGTCAAGCTTATATTTGCTTTGAACTAGGATTTTTGCCTCGGTCAGGTCGGAGATGCTTATCGCTCTTTCCCTATTGGAAGAAAAGTCCACGGGGACGACAATGGCGCCGCGCAATAGGCAGCCCCAAAATGTAACGACCCACCATGGGCTGTTTGGCGCCCAAATCATAACCCGGTCTCCTTTTTCAACACCCTTGTTTTGGAGCCATTGCGCCATCTTAAGGGAAAGGACGTGTAAATCGTGGTAAGAATAATGGAAAGTCCTTACTCCGGTCCGAAATGTTAGGGCAGTTTTGTTCCTCAAATTAAACTTCCAGAAGATATCCAGGAGAACTCTCGTTTGCATTGTAAATGTGCAAAAACTCCCCATATTCTAACACACTTTTCTTAAAAAACAATGTATGGTAGAATTTATTTAAATTTTGCCCCTGTCGTCTAGCCCGGTCTAGGACAGTTGGTTCTCATCCAACAAACACGGGTTCGAATCCCGTCGGGGGTGCAATTATCAACCTTATTATCTTGTATAATTTTTTAGATGGGTTAAATTAAATAGGTCGAAGTATAAACATTGACAAATTTAATAAAATAATATATAATATAAAATTATATGACACAAACTTTAGAACAAGCTCCAAGTAACCAAGAGACAAAACCGTCTCTCAATTGGTCAAAAGAAGAAATGGTCGGAGGTTTTATCGTCTCAGGAAAAATAGGAGGACAAGATGTCGAGTTGCATTGGTACTCTGACAAAGGTGCTTCCTTTTTCCGTGGGACAGTTGATGGTATCAAAATTTCTGACGGAGAGGCCAAGGATATGTGGATGAAGACAGTAGTTGATGAGCTTGAAGGATTATTTAAACAAGCCAAAGAAGCCCACACCAAATTCGAAGAAGAATCGGGTGTTAAAGACGAAGACTGGGCTGCCTGGTACGCAGAATTTATTTACAATAGACTGCATGGACGCTCTGACAAAGAAGAACTAGAGGAACTCATAAATAAAGCGGCCCTAAAGTACACAAGTGATAACTGGCCAAGAGAATACGCAGGGTTTATCGCTAATGCACTATGGGAGTAGAAACTTCAAAAATTGAACAGCCCAAAACAGAATCTCAACCGGAGAATGTTTTTGAGGTTTACAGGGAAAAATTAATGGAAGGCCGGGTCGGGGCTTTGATCAAAGTCGTCCTTTCCGATCCTTCTACGCGGACAAGGTTTTACCAACTCTTTGAAGATAAGGGGATTTTGGAATCTGCTGGCATGGATATGGAAGATATTTCTCAAAAAGCCACTCCTCTTATCGTAACCATGATGAGAGATACTTCCTTAAGGGGTCTTCTTATGGATGCAATTCTGGGAGATATGAGGAGTAAGTCTAACGTTTTAAAAGAAGCGATAGAAGAGAAGGAGGAGGGTGCTATGGTTTTCAATCGTTTGATTATCGGCACGGGTGTCCACGGGGCTATTTTTAATAATACTTTAACAAGAAAAGATTTAACTTCTAAAGATATAACGGTTGATCGGGGAGATAAAATATCCGGCAACTTTTCAACCAAAGGATTTATTTCTACAAATACCAGAAACCAACCCCATACAGGAGATATACCCAACTATGAACTTAAAAAGGGAAATATGAATTTCTTTGGCAAAGAAGCGTCTGTCCAACTTCCGTTTATAGAGCCAGAATTATTTACGCCAGGTGATACGATAGCTCAAGTGGCAACGGCCAACCAATTCCTCTCTAATGGAGAAATTCTTTTTAATACACAAATCGACAGAGTCTTTTTGCCAGAAGATGACCCGGACTCAGACAAGTGGCCAGCTACATATAAGGTTCACTTTGAAGACGGATCTTTTGTCTTTGCCGAAGAAGTGATTATCACTACAGGACTTGGGGATATAGAGTATCCGAGACAATTTGATGCCGAAACCATGAAAATAGTCAGGAGAGATTCAAGGATAAGTCCCGAGGGCGTGCCGCCAGGGATTATGACTTATGAAGAGTTCGCAGAATTTGTAACTGATTCGCCGACTCCATTGAGACATTTTGCTGGCAAAAAAGTGGACGTAGCCGGAGGCGGAGACGGCGCCTCTACGGTAATAGAGGAACTTTTACGTTACGGAAAAAGAAAAAGTTACAAGTTGGACGTAGCCCAAACTGGCACTCCTTCCAAAATACACTGGGCTGGGCAAAAAATTAAAGACTCGCGCCAATATAGGAGCCTGTTGTCTAACGAAAGATATCTCATGCTGGCTCAAGACATGCCTTTATCTGAAGAGGACCTGGAAGCTTATGACGAATCGACCAGAAAAGAATTGGAAAGGAAAATAGAGCCGAAAGATGGGTATCTAGTCCAAATTAGAGATAGCGATGATCTATCCAAGGGTAAATACCGGGTTACATATATGAATCCCGAAGACAAAAGTGTCGAGGAATCTTACACTGATTTTGTTGTTTTGGCTGCCGGTTACAGAAATAAAATCGCCTCCCTTTTCGGCAAAGAAACCAACCCTTTCGATAATTCTGAAGAATCAGAAGCCGTGACGGGTGAATTAAATGATGTTCCCGTTCCGGTAGCCGTTAAATTAAAAGGTCAAAGAATTTATGCTGCTGGTCCAGCAGCAATAGGTAAAGTCCTGAAAGACGCTGAATTGGAATTGGCCAGCTTGTCCGGCCTTCAACCCGCCAAATATTTTCAAAGTGTCGCCATAGCCACATTTGGACCTAGGACAGAGAAGCTTGCCGAGATATTGGCTCAAGAGCCACACGAAGAACTCAAACCGTTTAGCCATGAAAATCCTGGCCTAGAAATTAGGACGTCGCAGGAGGAATCACAACAGTATGTAGTAGAAGCAGAAGCCCACAAAAAATACGATGAAAATATGATGGCGGACGTTAAAATTAAAACGGCCATCGGGGCAATATTTGAAAATTGCAACTTGGTCTCCAGTGATATAAAAAATCTAGAAGTTGTTATCCAGAAAAATCCCAAAGACAAAAATTCCGCATTAATAAGCTTCCGTCCGAATATTACTCAAGCTGAAAAGGTGGTAGAGATATTGGTTTCAGAAGGCTTGGCAGAAGATCTGGTCAACTCTGCGACTCAGGGCAGATGGAAAACAATCATCAGCGTACCATTTAGCAAGAATGGCACAGTTAAAATACCGGAAATAAATTTGATAAGAGAAAAAGCCTAAATAATGAGAAATTTTTCTGAAAAATTTCCATCCGAAACACAAAGGGAGGAAGAGCTTCTTCGCTCGGCTCTGAATAGTTTGAGGTCCCGACTTGGCTTGGGCGAAAAACCCAAAGAAAAATACGCGTTTTTTCAATTCAAAGAAGCTCGGGATGACCTATTTGAATTCGTTAAGTCTATCTCAGAATATTTGCATGACAATGAAATACCCAATCTTGTAATAATAGACAGAAGTTCCAGGCCTTTATATATGGGCGTAATCGAATATTGGCGAAGCAGATATCCGGATGAAAAGATGCCCGGAATATATTTTCTGAATCCAAAAGGGTTTAAGCAAAGAGAGAGTCTGAGTCGTTACGATATAGAGAAAATTCAGCTCGATTCAAGATTTAAACACGACGCATTAGAATCACCTCAAAAAATAAGAACAAAACAGGAGGTTCTTGAAGAGTTCGAAGAAGTTTATCACAAACTTCTTGCTGACAAAGATAAGCCTGTTTTGGTTTTTGATTCATGCATTCACTCCGGAGACACTTTAGACCCAGTCAAAAAGACAATGGAAGAAGCAGGATTCGAGGATATTATGATCGGTTCAATAAACCCAGTTGGAAGAAGATCAAGGGTCAGGACCGATTTTCACATAACTAGTAAGGATCCGGAAAAAGGATGTTACCCATTCGACAAAGACAGAATGATCGAAAAGGTGTTTGACCACGTCTATTCCCAAAGGACATCCGATCCCCAAAAAAGACAACTCTCCATAGAATTAAGAAAAGAAATAAAAAGAATAATCGACGAGCATCTTCCCGTTCAGCGTTGACTTCGCTGTTAAATAAGCGTATAACTATAAATACTACGGTAACGAAAGGGCTAACCAATAAGGAGGCGCGCCCCATGAGAACGCTAGCACTTTGGACAATCGGGGTCCTGCTCACCGCGACGGTGTGTCAGGCTCAGCAGGGGGCGCCCAAGACAGCGCCTCCGTCGTCGGACCCTCTCGTCGGGTTCTATATCTGCGCCGGAACGAATCCGGACGACACAAGGTACGAGGGTGTCGTGCAGATCGCGAAGTTCGACGGGACATATCGGATCCTCTGGACGCTCAGTGACAATACCCAGGTCCTGGGCGTCGGCATCGTCAGCAACGGCGTGTTCGCCGCCAGCTACTATGGCGGCGCTCCGGCGGTTGCCGTGTACAAGATCGACGGCAACCGCCTCGTCGGCGAGTGGACGATGGGCGGCAAGGAGGGTCGGACTTACGAGGAGGTCTTGACCAAGACCGACCATCCGCCGGTCCCGAATCCCAAGCCCCGGCAGCCGACACCCCAAGTGAATCCCCCTCCTCCGGCCGGAATCTCTGGGCCACGAGTCTGAAAATCCCGTCGCCCGCGCCCGCACGCAATGTGCGGGCGCAATTTTGTGAAGTTTGCAAAATAAGGTTTACAAAAATAAGGTTTTGGTATAAAATATTGGGAGAGTAGGATTCGAGCTTTCATCAGCTTGAGAAGCTCAAAAATGAGATGATTTGTTTGGTGCGACGACGAAGGTGTGGTTTAAACCACATTGAGGAGAAGCAACAAAGAAATCAGCCATTTTTGTGCTTCCCCATGGGGCGGGGCCGGTTTGCTTATCTGCTTCGTTACTCGTCGCTCACGTACGCACAGTACGCATCACTCCTCGCGCCTAGCATATAAGCAAACCTACTCTCGCTCAATCGATGAAAGCTCGAATCCTACTCTCCTAACTATGACATTTGCGGTTATAAAAACAGGTGGAAAGCAATATAAAGTCCAAGAGGGCGATGTTTTAAGCATAGAAAAATTAGAGACTAAAGAAGGCGAAGTTGTCTTTGACGACGTGCTTTTGGTTGCCAATGACAAAGATGTGAAAGTA
>Ga0209542_10008872_pt1 | contig 18628 bp, 28 predicted proteins | sample RifCSPhighO2_01_FD_184028 | JGI IMG/M metagenome (GOLD analysis project Ga0209542, IMG submission 184028) | Soil microbial communities from Rifle, Colorado - Rifle CSP2_plank highO2_0.1 (SPAdes) (version 2) | ecosystem: Environmental > Terrestrial > Deep subsurface > Rock core/Sediment ...
GAATTCCGTATCCGCCTACCGTTGTTTCAACTGGTGGAATCATTCCAAAAATTAATGCCATTGTAGCAAGTAACCAACAAATTACTATTAACAATGGACCCCATCTTTCTACCATTGAATTGCCGATATTCGGATTTAATGCACTACTGATTTGTTTTAGAGACATAATGAAATAGATTGATTAATAATATTTATAGTTTTGTGTAGTTTCGTTGCGTCATGTCATGTTGTGTTGCGTTATGTAGTGTTTTGTTGCGTTCCGTCAAGTAACTGTAGTGTAACAATCCGTTTTGTATTGTAGTGTTCCATAACGTGTTGCTCTCGGAGGAGCAGTCGTACTTAGTTTGTGAGTATTTGTATTTAAATATATTTTATTTACTCATTTATATAATATTCCAAATATTGCAAATATAATCAATGCAATGTAAACTATCCTAATGATATTAAGCGCCGTATTCCGGCGCATTAGCCATCACCAATTTCATATTTGTATCAAATACAGTTAACGTCTTACCATCTTCGAATATTACAATATACTTGTGCCCGTCACATGATGTAATTTTGGCTAACTGTTGATTATGAATCGCTTCGTTGCTTGTTAATCCTTGTAACCTTACGATGTCATTTTCGTTGAAGTCCATATGTTGTTGCATCGTTTGTAATAATTGTTTTTCATGTTTTATATATTTGCCGATAAAAATGAAAATTTATGTATCGAAGTCAAATAATTTTTTTAGTATCGTCATTTATCCGGCAAAATAATTATTTTTTGCAATAGATTTATAATCAATTAAAGACAATTAAACGTGCTGTCACCTCCGTTGGGCTCCTTACTTCTGGAGTGACAGTTTAAAAGCATAAAAATACCGATTGTATTTTTGAAATTACAATCGATAAGAACTTAGATGACCTTATCTGGCAACACGCTAGCAAATGCCAATGCGAGCAAAGTAGTCACCCATATCGCGAAAGCGGCGATTATAGATTCGCCGAACGTAGTCGTTGCAACACCACCAATTAATGGTAGTGTGAATCCAGCACCTAATAAAATAGTTCCAAGACCTAGTAAAGTTCCTAGAACCGCAACTAGAAGCACGGTAATGTTCTTAACTGTTCCAACGATAGTATTTGCAGCGTTTTCGAAAGCAGCCATTGTTTTTCACCTCCTGTCGGGCTCCAACCCTAATCATAAAATACATATGAAGTATATAAAATTGACCTATAAAATTAATAAAAATTATTTTCAATCAGAACCTATTAATAGTATAAATAACATATTTATTAGTTCTATTCAGAAGTAAAAACGAAAGTTAATATTGCGGCAGAAATTCCTAGTACTATTGGACCGGGCAGACAAGTAATTGGAGTTCTTTCATAACAATCTGGTCTATTGTATTTTTGAACAAAGAATGATAGTACACCTATTCCAGTACCTGCTATTAGTGGAAACAGCGCCGATTTTGCTTTCATGAAAATATAAATATCTATTGAACTATTTAATGTTAATGGACAATTTTGATGATATTGAATTTGAAGAAACTTCCGCGCCAGTAGAAAGTCTGTTAGAAATTTCCATTGGAATGAGCGTGATAGTAATTATTACTATAGTGACAAAATTAATTGAGAATATTTACAAATGAGTTTTTATATTTAAATATCATTATAGTATCGTGCTTCAGTTCAATGGATGGCGTTGGCGCCAAGATTCGTTCAGTTCATGGCAACCAATAGCATCGGGTCAAACAATTAGATATTTTGCCGAATGGGGCGCTGCAATATCTAACCCAGATTCGATACATTATACTGTTTTATGTGACGTTACCGCTGCCAATGGAGTAACCTTTGCTGCTGGAGGAATTAATGATATTCGTCCGGGTGAATCTGTAGTCGTTGGTATACCAATACCAAGTCCGGAAAGTTTGAATACTACGCCAAGTAATCTGCCCGGTCCTTATTTCTTCGAATGGACTTGGCATGTAAAGGGCGATGGGGACAATGGCGGATATGGCAAGGGTACTTTCTTTTGTGCGGGGTGCATTGATACAGAATCATGTTGGGGACCTGTTCAATCTGGAATTGGATGTTGTCAAAATGGTTTATCATACTGTAGTTCATTAGGTGCATGTTCATCGAATTGTACGCCGCCTTGTGCGTCAGAAGGACAGAACTGCAGTAGATCTAATGATTGTTGCTACGAACAACAACGATGTTACGTTGGTTTCGGTGGAGTAGCGAAATGTCGCAGTTGTGCCCCCATAGGTGATTGGAAACCTCCGGATTTACAATGTTGTGATAATGGCGTATATTGCCCACAAGACCAAACTTGTCATCCAATGGGAACTTGTTGTCCAAATGCACCATATCGTTGCCCGGATAATCCATTAAATGGTCAATGTTTGACCTGTATTACCGATGGAAGCAATTGCGCGGGAGCATGTTGCAATAATAGATGTGCGGATGGTATGTGTAGAAAATGTATCGATAGTGGTCCTTTATCATTCTGTCCAGGCGCGCAATGCTGCGAAACATCTTTCACCTGTCAAGATAATAATTGTCGGACATGTATAGAAGATAATAATCCGCAAAATTTCTGTAGTAGAAATGGAACTTCCGCTCCGTGTTGTAACAATAAATGTGATGTTAATGGATTGGGCAATATTCAATGTCGCAGTATTATTAATGAGAATGAACGGTGGGATTTGTGCGACAAAGACACGCCATGCGGACCGGGTTTATACAAATGCGCCGATGGATATTGTAAAAGAAAACCACCTGATGGAGTATGCTGTATAGCACCGGAGCAGGGTTGTGGATATTCAATTGGCAGCGGCGGCTGTCAATCTGGCGAATGTGGAGAATGCGCGTACTGCGAAAGATTCGACACAACTGGATGCTGGAGTTGTACTCCAAAGGGCGAGTATTGTAACCCACCCAAAGAATGTTGTGATGGATTACAAAGATGTGCGGATGGTTATTGTAAAACGTGTGCAGTTGACTTCAGAAATTGTAGTGGACCGTGCTGTTGTGCGTGGGAATCGTGGGAAGTTGTCGATAAATCAAAGGTTGGTTTCTAAATGAGTTCGGGTGCTTTCGGAAGTTCAATTGCAGTAACTAATGATGAAACTACACTACCACCCTGCATTGGTGCAAGAATAAGACCGAATCTATTAACAGGAATACCACAATTTGACGTTAATAGTTCTTGTTTACAGTCATTACTACCTCTGATATTAGATATTGACGGATGGCCGACAGGATTGCCGCGTCCAAGAGGTATAATTTTTGACGATATTGTTCGGGTTCTCGGACAAGATTCTATTAGTTATATAAATCAAGGGTTTAATGCGTTAAATGGAAAATTGGGTGGATTTTCAACCTCAGTATTAGATAATTGTGACCCTACTGGTGCTTCTCGCATATTTAGTTGCAAACAAGGTGAGGTTGCGAATCAAAATTTCTATGTTACCCCTGGAAATAATAAAGTATTACAACCTATGAGTGCGGGGTGTACAATTTACCAACAATTTTGTCCATTATTTAGTAATATTAGTGATTTATACTATAGATTTTGGACGTATTATCCAGATGGATATAGACCGAGTGCTGCAAATGTAAAAACAAATAAAATAGAAATGTATCTGTGGCCGGGTATACATAATAATGAATGTGGAAATAATATATCAGTTTTAAAGAAGAGATCCTGTAATATGGATAATAATGGTGCTACTTGTTTCAGGATATCTAGCCAAGAATTAGGAGATATTATCAATCAATCGTTACCTGGAGTACCAGTAGTACCATTGAATATAGGAATCAAATGGAATATTCAGGGTTATAATAGAGTAAGTTCTTGGCAAACTTATATAGTTATTAACGAATCTTACGCTTATGGGTCTGAATTAGCGGAGTGTTTCAGGGTATAATATGCCAAGAGTAACTCTTTCGGTATTTGTAACAAGTTCTGACATATCAGAAATACCATTAGTTAATACTATGCCGCCGGAAGAAAGGGCCACTATAGCATTGACCAATGCTAGTTTTGTTCGTCCGTTAGAATGGCAAGATAGCAATGAAAATTCTATATCGTATCATTGTTCTGGATTAAATTTAGAATCTCGTCGCTGGCCTCCTTGCATTATAGATTTTCAAAGACTTGGTAGTTATTTAAATCCAGACGGTTCGCCTTGTTCCGAGTGCGGACCATATTTTATTCACATATGGGCTTTTAAAGATAATTATACACCTGTAACTGAATTTGATGGATTCTTTGTTCGTCCAAAAATGAAATTGTACGAGATATATAATAACAATTTATTTGAATTAACGGATGGATTCGTTCCATTATCATCGCCACAGCCATTCTTTAATGGATTAAATGCTTTATCTCTAAATAGAAACGCATTTTTGGCAATTCAAACAGCGTATAATTTATCACTTTCTAAAAATATACTAATGGATATACGAATAGATACTGGTAGAGATTCTCATGATGTAGTATACCCCGATGAATCGTGGGAGGCATATGCAAGTCCATATACTCTTCAGATAGGTGGATTTCTTACGGGGATAAATGATAGTTTATACGTTAATTCACTATGTGGAGTTTCTAGTTTGTATAATTATTGTGATTGCAGACTTTTATTTAATGAAACTATTTGTAGATGTATGGATCCCGCGGGGTATTATTCGAGTTATATCACAAATTGTTTGAAGTAGACAAAGATATAAATATATGTATTACGTTTTTAAACTACATGGTTGAAAATGTTCATAATATATTAATTGAAATGTTCATTAGTGATGTCGGGTATCCATTTCCAAACGGACTTACTCCAGATATGCCTGGATATGCAAGGTATTCTTTTGGATTGGGACATAACGGGTTTGTGCGTCCACATACTTGGAAAAACAGCCTGGGTTATAGTTTAGAATTATCTGCGTGTGCAAATATCGAAGGTGCACCTCGTATTCTACCATTTCCCGGTGGTTATCAACCGCCTTGTATTATTGATATTGCTAGAGCCGTTAGTGTTTACGAAGATCCCAATCACGGACCATATTTTCTACACATATGGGCTTGGAAACAAGTAAGTACTCCCGGAACTGGTACTGAGCCTGTATGGAAACCTATCGAAGAAGAAGAATTTAAAGTTAGACCGTATTTTGGTCTAATAGACCCATCTACTGGTTCATTAACTCAGAGAATGAAACCAATATTACCCGATCCAGTAAGTGTATATAATGGACTCGGAATTGTTCCACTTACGAATGAAATGCTTGCGTCGGTATGGACACTCTTACGACAACAAGGCGCAGTTCCACAATTAGAGGAACTACCTGGTGGATTTGCAATTCCTGGTGGCACGGGGTTGGATTTACGATTCGAATTGCCATATGCCGAAATTACTATACCTAACATCGAAGGATGGAAGAAATTTTACAATTATCAAGTTCCGAGAGCAGATTTTGTTGTTAATTATTTAGCAGGTATAAATACCGATGAATATGCTCAAGCATTATGTGGTCAACCGGCTCTCTATAATTGGTGTAATTGTGCTGAAATGTTGAAAGATACGTTAGTTCCATCGACACAGTGCGGTGGAATTTGTAAATGTATAGATCCAATAGGCTATTATATAGCTGCTACAAATAATGGCGTGTTTCCGGGATGTACAGTTAGATTAACAGATTGTTCTCCCTAGGTGATGTGATTAAAAAGAACAACACATCAAATATAAATCAGTTTCCACAAGTACCACCATTCCCACAAATTCCAAATTTCAATACGACGCCAATACAATTCCCACAGGTACCAACTATACCGGAATTGCCACATATGGAACCACCAACAATTCCGACAGTACCACAAATACCAGATCCTGAAATTGGTTTATCTCCATTTCCACAAATTCCTGTGATAAAAATAACACCAATTATTTTACCGGAGATGCCTACAATACCTGCTATTCCAGCTATTCCAAGTTCGATACCTAATGTTTGGTTAACTCCTATATATTATCCGCAGATACCGCCGATTCCTGATTTTCCAGAATTATCGCCAATTCTAGGAATACCTGCTATACCATATCCCAATGTACCAAGTGTATGGTTAACTCCTATACGTCCTGTACCTACGTTACCCGATATTCCATTACAAGAAATTCCATCTATTCCACATCCTAACATACCAAATATTTGGATTACTCCAGTAACAATACCTAGTGACGTTCCACAAGTTCCACAGATTTCATTTCCACAAATACCACCCATAAGCGTTCCACAAATTCCTATTCCGAATATTCCACAATTGCCAAATATTCAAATAACGCCTATTCCAGATATCCCGCAGATAGAATATCCACAAGTTCCGGAATTAGGTACTACTCCTTTCCCGCAGATACCAGAACTTAGAACAACTCCTATTGACATTCCACAATTAGAAATGCCCCAAATACCAAATTTACCTCAGATACCTTCATATCCCCCTAGTGATATAAAAAGAACATTAGTAAGGTCTCCGATAGGTCCGATACCAATGCCAATTGAACAAATTGAACAACAGTTGGGTATACAAATAAGTCCAAAAATACGTGTATATGTGGATGGTATTGAGGTACAAGATGGTACTGATTTAGGCATCTATGGATATCCTGGGGAAAAAATAGATGTGAAAGTTTTATTCGAAGTAGCTGGAACTTCGCCATATGGTAATCACAAAGCAAAAGTTACTTTTGAATCAGATAATGATGCTATACCTAATTATCACTTACAAGGCGAAGGAAAAGATGAAGCAAATTTTAATGCAAACGGAAATAGAGTAGATTTTTCTTGGACACCTGCCGCCGCTTCTGGATATTCGATGTTGGTCGAATATAGAGGAGATTTAGAATCTTTAACGTGGAAACCAGTAAAAATTAATTGGACTACTTCAACGTTATCGTCAAATGTTTCGTTAGAGGCTTCGTATCTTAGAATACCATTTGGTGCAGTATTACCAATTAAAACAAAAGTAAGTTCGGCTGGTGTTGGTATCGATGCTGGTAGAATTTATCTTAGAATAAATAATAGTCATTTGACAAATATCGGAACTCAATTAATGTCGTATGTCCAAGATTTGGATAGTGGTGGCTGCGAAGATATAGTAAAAGGATGTGATTGTAGCCCTCCTGGCGTCGGTGAAATTTGCGGAGATTTTTGTGTAAAAAATCCCAGAATCGGAAATGTCGATTACATTTTAACATCTAATGGAGAATCTCAATTTGTAGTTCTTCCTTCTGATTATGTTTCTCGTGGTGCAAGTATTTCGTCCCTACCAGCACAAATTGCTGTAGAATCAATTTATGACGGTAATGCAATAGTAAGATTTGAAGGTTTTAGATGTTCAGATGGTAATCCATACTATTGCTCAAATTGTTCTGGAATAAATTATCCATGCAAAGTTCGTTGTTGGAGTTTCGGAAACGTATATAATAGTGACTTTAAATCTATCAATATATTAGTTGATAAAAACAAAACACAACTAAACATTTCATCAATACCAACTCAAATCGAAACATATCAAGATATTAATATTGAAGCAAGATTAACACATGAAGACGTGACTTCGCCATCATTTTCGCAAGTATTGTATACTAGACAAACTGCTAATCAAATAAAAATCAAAGTTGGTCAACAAGAGTATCCGATATCTTCCACAAATGGTGTGTTTAATCTAACTTTACTACCAAGAACACTAAAGCCAGGAACGTACAATGTAACGGTCGATTATATTGGAGATGCCGACCACTATCCAGCCAATCCTGTAAATTCTGTATTAGTAGTAAGTCCCAATCAAACAACAATAGACGTAACCGTAACTCCCGCTTCTAATTTCAAAACACTAACGAATGGTTCAATAAACATTACTCTTTCCGATGAAGTCGGACCACTTTCTGGTTCAGTAAAAGTATTCCTAGATAATACATTATTAACCACAGTAACTACCGATTCCAATGGAAAGAAAACAATTCCTATTAGTGGAACTCAATTAAAAGTAGGTCCCAATACTATAACCGTAGAGTACGTTCCAGATGAATATCATACAACATCTTCCGATGCCGTTACATTTACTGTATCTAAGATTATAACTGATATAACGTTAGGAACTACTTTCTCGCAAATTAATAGACTAGAATCAGTAGAACTATCGGGTAAATTAATCGAAAGTGATGCTTCTGCTGGATTTACAAATCCATTACAAACAACAGTAACATTTAACATTGCAGGTACTACGGTTCAGAAACAGACCGATAGTTCGGGTTCGTTTAAATTGACCGTCAGAGGTATCGATTTACCCATAGGAAATAATGTAATTGGCGTAATGTTTCCCGAATCTGCAATATATTTAGGAGACAGTGCGTCTGTAACTGTAGATGTCATCAAGATAACACCTGAAATAACGTTCTTTGCCGAACCTGTATCGATATCGATATTTGAACAAAGTATAATTTCGGGTAATATAAAAGATGAAATAGGTCCATTAGCAAATGTACCTGTAAAAATACAATACCTAACCACGCAACAAGAATTACAAACCGATGCTGGAGGTAACTTCCAAGTAACTTTACTCGGTAGCGAAGCACCTCTGGGACAAATTGGATTCCAAGCAATATTCGTAGAAAATGATATTTATACAAATGCTACAGCAGCCGTGACGGTTACTGTACGTCCAGCAAATTCAGTACTCGAATGGGTTTCTCCCTCTCAAAGCGTGTTTACTGAGAAAGACGTAGTATTTGAAGGATTATTAAAGGCCAATGAACTACCATTAGCAAATGCCACTATTAATGTATCGATTAATAATAATATTGGTGGAAACATAACTAGTGGCGCGGACGGAAGATTCCAATTTGTAACTAATTTTGATGTGCCCGCGACTTATACAGTTGCAGCGACTTATGATGGTACATCTGATGGTAGAATTATAGGCGATTCTGCATCATTCGATGTAATTGCTGCAATTCAGCCACCGGATGAATATACTTCAATACTCGATGCCACATACGATGATAAGACCGATGTATTAGATGTAACGTTGAAATCAGAATTCGGTACTTGTATTAAAAACGTACCAATTAAATTGAAAATCGATGGTAAGCCGCAATCCGATTTAACAACTGATGAAAATGGCAAAGTTACTAAAACATTGGATTTAGAGGCAGGTACCCATACTCTAGTAGTTACATACGAGGGTTCGATTACTCCTAGATTAGTTTGTAAAATGAGCACGAAATCGTTCGATGTATCAGTTTCACTATATCGGGCTTTGGGCAAACTCGTTCCAATTTCGAGTCAGCATATTATATATGGCGTGGGCGCGTTAGTGGGTATTGCTGTGTTAATGGCAATATTGAAACGAAAGGATGACTTCTGATGGTAAAAATTTCTCAAATCCCAGGGTTGCCTAGCATCCCAGGCGCAGCCTTGCCTGTGCCCGGCGGAGCGCCGCCAGTTACGGGCGAGATTCTAGGATTTATCCCTCCCGTGGAGTCGTGTGTTGCCCGAATCGAATTAACAATTAATGGTATGAAATCGGGCATATTGGGCAAAACTCGTCAATCTCAGAAAATAGATGTAGCAATCAAATTTTGCAGAAACGAGTACGAAGCGTTGTTTACTCAATTTGTAGTAAAATTAACGTTGAATACAGATTCTCCCGAATTGGATGTTATTTTAACTCCTAGCACCGGATGGTACGAATCAGTAATGATGCCATTCGCTGATAATGATGGCGTTTGGCTACCAAAAGGAACTTATACATACAAAGCAAAAATCGTTGACTATAAATTAGTCGCGGGAATTTCTGTTCCAGAATTATCCATTACCGAACCACAATACCCAAATCTGCCTAATATAACTCCCGAAACACAAGAACCGCAGGAACCACAAGTGCCACAATTGCCATCTGCCGGAACTACAGTACCTAACATTCCTGCATTGCCTTCATTACAAAAAGAGGTACAATTACCATCGTTAGGTGAAATAGTTAGTCCCGAAGCATATCGTCCTAGTAATTTAGGAGCAGTTAAAATTAATGAAACACAGTTCCCTCCGACCGTAGTTAATGGTACTATCAAACCACAACCAACAAAAATAGATACATCATCACCAGTTCAATACGTTGACGACGGCGCAATAATTTATGCATTAATGACCGCGCCCGAAGAAAATACAATCGATTCTAGAGTCAATGGTACTATTGTATTCAAATATACGGATAGAACCGGAAATATTAAAACTATAAATGTTAGTACAAGTGGAGTTAACGAAACTGAAGTTCTAGGAGAAGTCGGGCGTGGAACATTTTATACAACAGATATGACTTACGGTAAACATTCAATAGATATGACTTTTGACGGATACGAAGTTATCGGAACAAAACGAGTGGAAACATTAGAATCCGTTACTTCAAAAGTTAATATAGAATTAATACGCCGACCTGTTTCAATGTCTATTGATGTTATCTAACGTGTGTATCGCCTTGCACGCACACCGGTACGTTTTTCTATTTGACGAATTTTGCTTTCGTAATCGCTTTTCTCGAATCTGTTTAGAAATTTCATCATTTTATTTGAATCTAAATGAAAACCCTCGGGATAATCCACTTGGCGCGGCGGCGGTCTGAGAACGTCTATACCGTAAGAACATCAAAGTACCTAATCCTAAAATACCTACAACTGTCGCGGGAATAACATAAGGTTGTATTTCAGCAGGAATTATAGTATCTAAGAATTGCGGAGCAACTTTCTGCTTTTGATACTGTTGATATGCTAGTAAACTCAGAGCGCCGATAGCAACCAATCCAAATGTGTAGCCGGTATTCTTACCGAATAGTTCCATGAACTATGAACATCGTTGATATTTAAATACTTTTCCGTGAATTATCTGCCAAGATGTTGTCTCTTGAAATTTTCGATCCATGCGACCACTTCGTGCAAATTTGGATCCTGACTTAAAGTTGAAATCATAGATTGCCACATAGAACTCCACTCTTGTTCGGCGTTATTTTTGGCAACAGAAGGACCACTCGGTGCGGCGGACAAAAGTGTAGTGTTTCCACCACGGTTTGATTTACTAATCTCCATACATTTTATTTTGCACGGGCAACTAAAACAAGTCATACTTTTTTTAATGGGACTAGATTCATAGTAGGTTCCAAGACATCTCGGACATTCGAATTCTTTAGCAACCATTTTTCTAATCCTTTTTTCCGATAATCTTGTCAATTTCAGCCATTTTACTATTTATTGATTGAAATATATCTTCTATTTCTTTTTTAGTAGTTTCAATATTTCGTCTATACTCTAGCCATTCCTCGGTTTCGATTTCGTCGCTCATCGAACACCACCAATACTTTCTTCTTTTAGTTTTTTCTTCGCTTCGTTATACATATCAATTGAACTATTCGGCATTATCATCCTCCAGTTATCAGAGGTTCCATATTTCATCGAATCTATAGGTGGACTTAATAGTAAATTAACATCACTTTCTAGTATTTTAAGGTATCCTCCATCGTTAAGTTTAATAACTAATGAATTTGTATAGTCTCCATTATCATTTTTAGAAAATTCAATAGACCGGATAGTTCTACCAAGTAGTATTTTTTCGAAGACCTCAATTCTGCCTTCAACTCCAAGTTCGTCTTCCATCGAGGGCATATGTTACTATATAAATAAACATTAAATACTTAAGTTTTACTATTATAGGAAATAGAATTGATATTATATATCTAGGAGAGTTTAGTTCTGTGGTTAAACGAATGCAGAAGATACATGAATCAATTAAAATGGAAAATAGAAAATTTCAGGAAAAAATATGTGTTTCTTGCAATGCTAAATTTTCAACTAAAAACCCAAAAAAGTCAAAAGATGGTGAATATAGATGCAAAAATTGTAATAATAATAAACGTACTCTCGATTTTTTTCATTTAAATAAAGACAAAAAATTAAGAAAAACTTTTGGTATTACTTATAATGAGTATAAGAATTTATTAAAAGAACAAAATAATGTTTGTGCTATTTGTAAAAGTCCAGAAATTAGAAAGAGAAAAAGTGGCGTGCTATACGATTTAGCAGTTGACCATAATCATAAAACGGGAAAAGTCAGAGGACTTTTATGTAAAAATTGTAATTGGGCGTTAGGACAACTAAAAGATAATCCAAATTTTTTGATTGATGCCCACTTTTATTTGTCAAAACATGATAATATCCCATCTTGGGACGAATATTTTATGAATATGGCAATTTTAGCCTCTACTCGATCCAAAGATCCCAGTACAAAAGTTGGAGCGATACTTGTTAAGGATAAATTTGTTCTATCAACTGGATATAATGGTCTAGCTAGTAAATTGAATGATGATATTAAAGAAAGATGGGAGAGACCATTAAAATATCGTCTTGTTATACACGCAGAAATGAATGCAATTATTCAAGGTTTGAGAAAACGAGTGGATTTAACTGATGCTACTTTATATTGTACGTTATATCCTTGCACAGAATGTGCAAAAGCTTTAATTCAATCCGGTATAAAAGAAATTATATATTTAAAAAGGAATAATATTAGATTCGAGGAAGATTTTAAATTGTCTGAAAAAATGTTTCAGGAATGTAAAGTGTTAGTTCGTTCAATATAGAATTATATACTAAGAAATGCTAATATAATAATATATGAAAAATCGTACAATTGGTAAACTTCGCCGTCCTAAGGCGCGGCCAATTAACGAATTAATGAATCTTGCTTGTAGAATGGGTAGAGATGTGGCAGATGAATTGCGTAGAGAGGACGAGATTTCTATTGCTGAAGTTGATACATCTTTTGTTACTGTAACTAAAGGTCAGGATGCGTGGCTTCGAGTGTTTAAACTTTCGTGGCTCGATGAAGTTCGCCAAAGAATGAGAGAAAGTGGAAGATTAGACGATTTAAAACTTAAAGCAGGTTGTACTCTACACCCTGATGGTAAAATTACTTGTAATAATACACAACAGTATATTGTGAGCAATAGACTTAATGAAGAGGCATATAATTGTGCAAAGGAAAGATTGCAAACATTGTACGACAATAGATAGAAACCGAAACCATATTATAGGAACATAACTAAATTACTTTAATATGAGTGACAATTGTGCGTTTTGCAATATTCCAATTTTCGGGCAATCTATAGAATTACATCCTCCGTGCGCGAGGAGATTGGCTTATTTATATGGTACGGTTAAAAAATTAGCTGATACTGGACAAAAAAACTGGGCCGCGGACTCTGATGAACTTTGGTCAGAAATTAGCGGTATTCTATACGATAAAAACTTCAATGAACGAGTATTTAAAGTTAAGACCGGACCTAACGGTAAAACTGAATTCGTTGATGTAACCGAAGAATACAATAATATGTGGCAAATTTTAAGAGAAGCAGGTCAACAGGAACAAGAAGAAGACGATGAAGAAGATGAATTAGACGAAGACGAAGACGAAGACGAGGATGAAGAGGAGGAGGAGGAAGACGATGAACATGACCATCGCCACCACAGTCATGGGAAAAGGGGGCGGTGAAATCTCTTGGAGTTACCAAGAAAAACTAAGATAGATGGTATTGAAATTCCGTATATTTCACCATCGCAGATAAATATGTTACTTACATGTCAAAAGAAATACGAATTTAAATATGTTCTAAACATTCCAGACGAAGGCGACCAACGAGACTTAGTTTTTGGTACTTCTTTGCATGCGGCTATGGAGTGGGCTAGTCATAGCGAGAAGAGCGGGGAACAAGTACGTCCCGAACAAGTTTTAGTTATGTCGCAAGAATTCTTCCGTAAGGAAATGGAAGCAAAAAAAATACCGTTTACAGATGAAGACGAAGAAGAAATAGGAACAGTTAGTAAGTTCCTATGGAAACAAATGACAGATAAAAAAATCAAACCACTACTGATTGAAGAACAAGTTATTTACAAGTTTCAAGAAGAAAACCCATGGGCGGTTATGGGGTACTTAGATTTATTGGGACTACAGAATAATATTCCCGTTCTTATTGATTTTAAGACAACAAAAAGAAGTCCTCCTAACGGAAAAGAAGCATCTAGGTCGCACACGTTTCAATTATTATTGTATGTTGCGGCGTTGAAAGCGGCGGGGATTGACGTCCAGAAGGCGTATATTGCCTACGCCGTAAGAAAGAAGTACCCAGAAATAATTTGGGCAGAAGTACGCATTACAGATAATGCGTTAAAATGGGCCTTGGCTCTTGCTAAGAGTGTTAAGCGTATTGTTGATGTTGGAGAATTCACGCCTAATCCTATGAGTTTGCTGTGCAGTCCAAAATGGTGCAGTTATTGGAACCGGTGCGAAGGAGCATTACAATCCTAACGTTGCAATCATCAATGGCTTTTACAAGCCATTGTTACGATTCAAAATATTTCATCATATTCTTCCCATGCTACACACACACCACAACGTGCACAAGAACAAGTATTACAATGTGGTTTAATTTTATCTTGGTCGGAAAAATCTTCTGTGTCTTTTGTATCGCATCTCTTTCCGTAGTTAAGTCTAATGTTTAACCATGCAACTGCTTGGTCGATTTTTAATATACGCAATAGATTAATTATCATAATAATTCACTTTGGAGGTTCTTCTTTTATTCTTTTCAATGCACCAATAATAACTGTATTGTCAATTGTATCCAATCCATTTCCAATCAATGGAGCATGTTGCTTACACAAAACTGTACCTAGTGCCCGTCCATTGGTAGCAGATATTACTGAAGGATGTACGATTAATACTCGTTGTAACAGAACTTCTTTTTCTTCATTATTCTCACAACAAATGCACCCGTTGAAATTCCAACGAATGCCTCGTATTGGAAATCCTAATATTTCATTATAGATTGGACTTATGACTTGTATTGAATTATAAAAATTTTCAAAATCTTTCATAGATAGAATCTCTTCATCTGGAGTTAGTTTCGCACCACTTTCTATGTAATGTTCTAGTGCAATTTTTACTAAGTCTGTGTTATTCATTTATTTACTCCCATTATTAATTTATTCAAACGAATTTTGAATTCTAACTTTAGAATAATCAGTTATTACGGCAACTATATTAGAAGCAATGAATGTTGCAATTATCTGTTTGGATTTATATTCGCTAAAGAAATTAATAAATTTATTATCGTCTGTCCATTCCATTTTGATATATTCAATATCTAATATAGTACCATTCGTAAGTAAAATTTTGCATTTGTTCATTGAATTCTACTCCAATCTCTACAAAACTATAAGTATTTTGAGACAAATATAATATCTATGAAACTATATTGTTCACAGATAACTAATAACAAATTATGCAACGATGAAGCAGAAGTAATTGTTCTCGGATGCACTTATTGTAAAGAACACGCTTTAAATATTAGGAAAGGCTCTATCGTACCTTAATCATCTGATAAGAGGTCATCCGATAAAAGGAATTCTGGATCAGTTCCTTGTGCAATAAGGAGTTCTTTCATTTTTTCTTTCGATACTGATTCGTTTGTAATTAATTTCCAACTACCGCTTGCATGACCAACCATAGTTTGATGGTGAATTTCTTCCAAATCACCGATATCCGATAAATCATCTATATCGGCATCATAAAGTACTTCGAATTCAATTACCATTCGTTTGAGATTCATATATCATCACTCATCTCCATTTGTCGTGGCAAATCATACCATTGTCAAAATTTCTATATCAAGATAAAATCCATTACATCTTTTACAAATTTCGTTTTCAGCCGCGGCGCGCATCGAATAACGAGGTAGAATTTTAATATTCTTCCAACCTTCATCACTACAAAATGCCATCCATCCATTTCCTTTCTTAATAAACAGATGAGATTTAGAAGTTTTGTGTATATAACGACCCCAAACAATTTTAGACATAATATTTCATCCAATATTTAATCTGAACAGTTATCACATTTACACGCTGCTATTAATCGTTCGATTCCTAATGCAAAACCAATACCACAATCATAAGAACCGCCACCAATAATTTGTTTTTGTGAGCCCAATTCCTTACACTCGTATTCGAAACCATCACCAACGTAGTAACTTAAGCCTCGTTTAACACTTGGTTGATATTGGTATTTGATTCCGAATGTTTGTAGTATCGTTTCTGAAATTTTTTCTAGTTCCTTTCTAGATTCAGAGGTCTGCGGACCTAAAATTTCCATACCAAATTGCGTAAATTCTCGAAATCGATTTTGTTGAGGATTATCATATCTGTAGCATCTAGTTACATAGAATACTTTTATCGGTTTAGGTAAAGTTTTATCCCAATCGGATTTAAAAACTTCTTGTATAATTGCTGTTGCTTCTGGAATTAAACAAATGTTTCTATCTCCTTTATCTTTAAAAGTATACATTTTATTGAGAATTTCTTCCCCCGCTTTATTAGTAAATGTATCTTGCTGCCATAACAAAGGTAAAATAATTTCTTCATACCCAAAAAAATCGGCAATATTTTTGAGTATTTCTATTGCTCTACTGTAGTCTATTGCATCGTCGCCAATTAATAATCTAGTTCCACGCACTAATTCCGTTCCAGTCACTCTCCTAAAGTTGGTTTAAGGTATTGATTAAAATTTCATTATTATTTTTATAATATTTGATAAAATTCATCATTGTAATTATTATAATCCCAACCTATCTATAGACAATTTTTCCTGTTTTAATTTTTACTTTGTTATTTTTTACAACTATCTTCCCTATATCTTCAGGATATTCCCCCGACCATTTTATTGTTCCATTTAATTTATAACCCCAAGGCTCGAAGAAATTGTCTATCATATAATGAAGCCATTCTATGTAATTATAAAATTTTTCTGCTCCGTTCCAAACTAATTTATAACCATCGTCAGTAGGTATCCATTGGCACCATAATCCTGGTTGTGTATTAGGACCAGTATTATTATCTATAACGTCTTTGCCATGGTCTTGCCCATAACTTCCCGTTTCACCTACGAAAAATTCACCTTCAATTCCAACAGACAATCCGACTGCTTCCCTTATTGTATCTTTACGATTTTTCGTTAATTCCGCATTTCTTGTCATGCGACGAGTTTCAGAAAATTTCTTTAAATAAACTATTTGCTCGGGTTTCAGTTGTGGTTCTATTTCGAACTCGCCTTGGAAATCTGTCGTGTATCCCATTTTTATTCCTCCTAAGGAATTTGTTTCGGGTTTAATTTTTTTCTAACCCATAGACTATATCTAACACAACACTTTTTCGGTATATGATCAAGTGAAATTTTCACATTTTCTTTTCCATAGATTTCTTGATATGCTGGTCTATATTCCAATACGTCATGAGACTTGAGTGTCGATTCCATTAATTTGTATAGTTTATTATTAAACCTGTTTATTTTAATTGGCATTCTACTCAACACCATATTGCGGTAGATAGTTCTACATCGGATGAATGATTTTCTATAAAATTCAACAATTCTTTATAGTTATTTGGTCGCCACCATGAGAATTTTCTTTTGAAATTTCATCCAATGACCTCAATACAATAAATTCGTCTTTTGATAGTAATTCTTTTTTGTCTGTCATTAATTATCATACCACCATATTGCTCTTATATCATCGTCAGATATAGCATCTTTATTATTCCAATCGTAATTGTATACTTTTTTTCTATATTCTAGATTTTCTATAATTCTAGATAACGCATGTCCAATTTCATCGTAAAGAGAAGTTTCCCACTCTATGTTAACAGGAATAAGATTTGGTCCCCATATACCTCTACTGTAGGAAACAAGTGGTTTATTAGATTTATAAGCATCATTTTTACCATTCCCTCCTCTAGTATTTCCTACTATAGCGGATAAAACTTGTTTTTCAAATTCATGACCAGAACCAAATGATTTTTCTTCTTCGTCAATTTCTTCGGTATCTATTTGTGTAAATACATATCCTTCTTTCTTTTCGAGATTGAGTTTTTGTTCCAGTGAAATTACTCCGTTCATTTTTATTATTTGCTTTTTACTCCATTCTATCATTTCTTTAAATTCTTTTAATGTAGCATAACAACGACTATGATAATATTCATCACTCAATTCATTTTTTATTACTTCGCTCATGTCATCTGGCAATTCTCGTTCCTCGTCGAAATAAGATGGTACATTATCATAATTTCTAACATTGTTCAACGCGGCGAAGAATGTATAATTTCTTCCATTGTATACTCTAAAGTGTGACGGAACGGCGAGATAATCAAGATGATACGTACCATCTTCGTGTTTTTTGTAAAACCCAAAATCCATATTAATGTCGTATAATCCCCAAGGGTCAGTACTTTGCCAGGCAAATGGCATCTTACCTTTCTTTTTTTGATATTTGTCCCAATCTTTCTTACGTTCTTTACTGTGGTCGGGTAATCTGGCCTCTGAATATATATGTATATCGCAACCCATTTTACTCACCTAATTATTTGGTACTTGTATATTTTCTATAGGAATAACGCCACTATTAATCAGTTTTTGCCGGAATAAAATCAATTGTTCGATTGTCTGAAAATGGACACGAATTACATGCGTTTTTACAAATACGTACTTTTCC
>Ga0209542_10008873_pt1 | contig 18627 bp, 16 predicted proteins | sample RifCSPhighO2_01_FD_184028 | JGI IMG/M metagenome (GOLD analysis project Ga0209542, IMG submission 184028) | Soil microbial communities from Rifle, Colorado - Rifle CSP2_plank highO2_0.1 (SPAdes) (version 2) | ecosystem: Environmental > Terrestrial > Deep subsurface > Rock core/Sediment ...
CGCAGCCGGGGCGTTGAGGTCGTGGCGTCGGCGGGCAGCGGCGAGGAAGGCATAAAACAGGCTCTCGCCCTGTCGCCGGACGTCATTTTGCTGGACATCAAAATGCCGGTCATGAACGGCATTGAAACGCTGGAAAGATTGCGCGCCAGTAACGTCACGGTGCCAATTCTGATGCTGACCATGAGCCGGGATGACGCCGACCTGCGCGCCGCTCTGCGCGGTGGCGCCGCCGGTTATCTGCTCAAGGACATGAATCCCGAGGACCTGGTACCGGCGCTCGAGGCGGCGCTGCGCGGCGACAACGTCGTGGCCAAGGAGATGGTGGGATCCCTCACGCGCATCGTTCAGGGTCAGACCAATGAAGCACCACGCCGTTCCGCCGCCCCCCTTTCCGAGCTTACCCCCCGCGAAACGGAAATTTTAAGTCACGTCGCCGAAGGACAAAGCAACAAGATGATAGCGCGTGCGCTCAATATCACGGACGGAACCGTCAAACTCCACGTCAAGGCCATCCTGCGAAAGCTGGGCGTGCATTCGCGCGTGGAAGCCGCGGTCATCGCGGTCGAACAGGGTCTGGGCCGCAAAAAAATCCAGAATAATGAAGGTTAAGAAACGATTAATAAGATTATTTACCGCAAAGACGCAAAGAACGCAAAGAAAAACTCAAGAATTTTGAATAACAAACCTTTGCGCTCTTTGCGCCTTTGCGGTGAGAAATAGTTTTTTCAGAGTTTTCCTAGTTTGCGGCGGTGGGCTCGAACCACTTGAGCCGACCGTGCAACTCCACCACATCGCCGACGATGATCAGGGTCGGCGCCTTGACATGCGCCTTGTCAACGATCGACGGCAGGGTTTCCAGGTCGCCGGTCAAGACGCGCTGATTACGCGTCGTGCCTTGCTGCACCAGCGCCGCCAGCGTTGACGACGGCATGCCGTGCCGGATCAGCTCGCGGCAGATCGTATCGATGCCGTGCAAACCCATGTAGAAAACGATGGTCTGGCGCGGCTGCACCAGCGCCTTCCAGTTGAGATTAACCGTCCCGTCCTGGAGATGGCCGGTGACGAACACCACGGACTGGGCGTAGTCACGATGCGTCAGCGGTATGCCGGCGTAGGCGGCGCAGCCCGCCGCCGCGGTAATACCCGGCACCACCTGAAACGGTATGCCCTCGGCCGCCAACGTATCGATCTCCTCGCCTCCACGCCCGAAGATGAACGGGTCGCCGCCCTTGAGTCGCACGACCTGCTTGCCTTCCTTGGCCAGGCGCACCAGGAGATGATTGATGTCTTCCTGGGGAATGGCATGGTTGTCGCGCTCCTTGCCGGCGTAAATGCGCTCGGCGTCGCGCCGTATCAGTTTGAGCACCGCCGGCGATACCAGGCGGTCGTAAACCACGACGTCGGCCTGCTGCATCAGGTGCAGCGCGCGGAAGGTGAGCAAATCCGGATCGCCCGGACCGCCGCCCACCAGATACACTTCCCCGACCGGCGCCTGGCTGCCGTCGACAGCCTCGATTCTCTGCTGCAGGGCCTTCTCCGCCGCGGCATCCTGTCCGGAATAGACAAGCTCGGCGATCGGTCCTTGCAATACCTCTTCCCAGAACCGGCGGCGGCGCGGCGGATGCGTAAAACGCTGCTTGACCACGTCTCGAAACGTGGCCACCAGTTTCGCCAACCGGCCGTAACCGGCCGGGATCAAGGTTTCGAGGCGCGCGCGAATGAGACGCGCCAGCACCGGGGACGATCCTCCGGTCGACACCGCCACGATCACCGGTGAGCGGTCGATGATGGACGGCATGATGAACGTGCACAGATCCGGCTGGTCCACGACGTTGACCGGAATATTGCGCGCCTTGGCGGCATCCGAAACATGACGGTTGACCGACTTGTCGTCCGTCGCCGCAATGACCAGTGCGCAGCCGTCCAGCATCTCGGGGCGGAATTCCTGTGCGACGTGCCTGATTTTGCCATCCGCAGCCCAGCGGCGGACGGTCTCGCCCGCGGTGGGCGCATATACCGTGACCTGGGCGCCGGCCTCCAGCAGTAACGTCAGCTTTCGTGACGCCACCTCCCCGCCCCCGATCACCGCGCAGGAACGGTTCTTCAGATCAAGAAAAATGGGAAGAAAATTCATGCTGGAATTATACCCCGGATTGGCGTTTCAACAGCGGGCAGCATGTATATCTTCAGTGATATCCATGAAGCGATGGATGGATTACTGAGAGGATAAATCATGAAGTGAAGTTGGCGGGTGAGCCGGAAATAGGTGAAGACACTTAATTGTGGCCCGGGGTGCAACAAAAACCGATGCACCCGTTCGGCAGCGCCGATGCACGTTAAGTGCATCGGCGACAACCCCGCCTCACCTTCACCCCGGCGAACGCCCGTACAAGGATGTACGGGCTGGGACATATCGAAGACAGAAGCGTTGCGCCATGGATGGCATGCCATCTCACGAAATGGCGGAGAGGGAGGGATTCGAACCCCCGGAAGGTTGCCCTTCAACGGTTTTCAAGACCGCCGCCTTAAACCGCTCGGCCACCTCTCCGAATAAACGGGAATCAACAAGCACATTTCGCGCGTCCGGTTTCGCCATTGAAGCGCTCCGGCCGCGGAAGAATACCGTATTGCCGGCTGGCGCACTACCCACTCCCTGCATGCTTCTTGATCAGCAGGCTCTCAATCAAAGTTTCTCGATCACAGGACGTTCATGCCGGTCAAAATGAAGGTGGATATGCCGGCTGGCATGCGCGCGTGAAATCGTCTCGACAGGAAGGCGCATGGCCTCGGCGATCTGGTCGTCGGTGACATAGGGCGGTGGCTCGGTGCGGCGGTTGTGCTGCCCATAACGGCGCAGGTTCCAGATCACCCATAGGGTCAGCACCAGCCACATGACAAAAACCGCGGAGCCGTAATTGACAAGCTGTTCCGCAAAAGCCTCGTAACCACCGAGAGTGATCATGCGGTCAACAAAAAGATAGATGCCGATGAACCACAGAGCCAGACTCAGCAGCGGCGTGACCAGGTAAACCCATAAACCCCAGAACAGGACCGTGATTATCAGCTCCGCCACGCGGCGGGAAAAAACGATAATCGGATGGTCGAGAAAATAATGCCGCTGGTTGGGGGCCGACCGCGCCCACACGAACAGATCGCGCAGACAGCGTTTGGGACTTCTCCATACCGCGTATTGCGTCTTGCCGTATTTGTAGATGCCTTTCGGGACCGCGACAACCGTGGTGGCGGCGCTGATAAGCCAATAAACCGCCGGGTACCAGATCGCCCAGAAGAGATAGCGGATCAAACCGCGGCGTTCGTAGAAGCTGTCGAGGACGAGCCCCACCGTAAACTGCGCCAGGCAGGTAAAGGCCAGAATCACGCCCGTCCAGCCGGGAATGAGCGTTTGCACCGCAAGCGACGGTGGCCAGCTGCCGCGCGGGAGATAATTGGTGCCTATCCAGCAGACAACGGTGAAAGCAAAAGCATAACACCACAAGACGCCCACCCAATACTCCACATAGACCGACCACATGCGTCGACTGGTCCAACTAAATATTGTCCGCGTATAGCGGATGGCCGCCTCCACGCCACCCTGCGCCCAGCGCAGGCGCTGTTTCCACAAGGTTCGCAGGCTCTCGGGCACCAGGATCCACGTCAGCGCATGCGGCTCGTAGCGGATATCCCAGTGCCGCAGCTGCAGCTTCCAGCTGACGTCGATGTCTTCCGTGACGGTTCCGGGGGACCAGTAGCCCACGGAATGCAGCGCCGCGCGTCGGAAGCAGGTGTTGACGCCCGAGACGGTGAAGATGCGTCCAAGCTTGCGCTGGGTACGCTTGATCATGCCGACGATGGCGGAGAACTCGCCGATCTGGATGCGCGCCAGTAGGCTCGCGCGGTTGACGACGCGCGGATTGCCCGTGACCGCGCCGACGCGCGGGCCTTCGAGGAAATGCCGGATCATCCAGAACAGCGCGTTTTTGTCGAGCAGCGCATCGGCGTCGATGCACATCAGGAACTCGGACGAACTGGCGATGGCACCGGCCTTCAGCGCCATGGCCTTGCCCATGTTCCGCGTGAGCGTCACCACGCGCAGACGCTCTATTTTTCCAACCAGTTCTTGCAGTATCTCACTGGTGCGGTCGGTGCTGCCATCATCGATGGCAATGATTTCAAAATTCGGATATTTATTCTGGGCAAGTTGCGTGAGCGCATCGTGGATGACCACTTCCTCGTTGTGGCACGGAACCAGAATCGCGACGCGCGGGTACACCTCCAGTCTGGGCACGTCTCTCTCTTTCCGCTCGCGCCGGATATAAAATATGATCGCCCCCATCATCCAGAAGATCGCCATGAACAGGGGGTAGAAAAAAACGAAGAAAAACAGGAGCTCCACGCCTATCTCCGCGTTTCCACAACGGTATGCGCCATGATCTCCCGCGCGATCCGCCGCAGCGCCGGCCGGTCAGCACCGAGATCGTCGTTCGTATACCCGTAGTGCTCGGCGCCGGCGGCGCGCAACGCGTGCATCGCCATGAACAGCTGCTCATCGCTCGACCCTTCTGGACGATGCAGAAGAAACAGGGTGCGCCGGCTCGTCGCGCGGGCCACGGATACGCTTCGTTCCAGTGCTTGCGGGTCCATGCCGACGTCAAGCTCCACAAGCGAAAAATCGCCCTCGGCAACCGCCGCTTTCGGCGATGCATAACCGATCTTCGTGCCAGGGTAATAGCGACGAAAGATCGCCTCCGCCTCCTTCAGATTTCCGTGTCCTGCACTGCCGGTGAACACGACACCTTGGAAACGGTTCAGGCGCGCCAGCTCCGTGTACATACCCACCCGGTCCTTGGCCGGGAAATCTTCCGGTATCCGCACGAAGACATATTCAATGCGCTCGTTGCGCGTCTTGATCTGGTGCACCACGCGGTTCAAGACATTGGTCTCGACCGGGATGGAGGGATTCGGAAAAAATGCCGCGCGGCGATCGCGTGTAAACGGGTCCACGATGACTGCATTGACTCCAAGAAGCTGAAGGCGCGCGAGGAGCGCCGACAACTGCCGCTCCTGTTCCGCGGCGCTACGTCCCGCAAACGGGTCCAACCGTAATTCGATGAAACGCAGTTGTACCCGCCGCGCCTTGCGGAACGTGAGCATATCGTCGAGATCGCGCAAGTTCTGGTACCGCATGAACGTCAGGCGGTTGAGCCGCGGGAGCATATCGAGTGAAGTCGGGTCCTCGTCGAGGGTCAGGTGGTACACCATTCCAAGGCGACGCGCTTCCTCCACAGTGATCGCATCGTATGCACCATACGGCCAGGCAACAGCCATCGGCGCTTTCCCGAGCATCGTGACCATGCGGCTGCGGCTGCGAGCAAGATCCGCACCTATCCGCGCACGGAACACATTCTCGGTCTCATAGCTCTTGGTTTGCAGATCGTAGGCGCGCGTCACTCCCGCCGGAGCCTCGTTGCCCTGCGGGTTCGAGCGGATGCCGTGGTGCAGATCATCGCTGTGCGAGATAATCTCGACGAGAGGTGAATCAGCCAGCGTCCGGAGCGCCCCCCAGTCGAGCAGCCGCCCGCGGTAAGCCTCCGGCACGGCGCGCCCGTCCACCCAGGCAGTTACGATGCTAAGCACGGAGGGGAAACCATGTTGGCGCAGCACGGGCAAGGCATTTGTGACAAAGCTCTGGAGGCCATCGTCGAATGTCAGCAGGACCGGTTTCGCCGGCAGCGATGCTTCGCCGGCGCGCACCCGGTCGATCAGGCCGAGGCTCACGGGCGTATAACCTTCGTCCTTGAGGTACTGCATGTGGCGCGCGAAATCGTTCGCTGTCACTTCGAACGGGTCGGCACCCTTCTTTTCAGCGATGTCATGGTAGGCAAGGACGGGAATCTCCGTCGCCCAGGCGGCCGCGGCCCAACCAATCATCGCCACGAATATCACAAAAATCCGCCGCATGCTCAGAAACTCTTCACGTAACGCAGTTCGATGCGTGTTTCGTTCTCGCTCTGGCCATCGTAGACGTTACGGTCGTACGCGAGCCCAAGGTTGAAATGGCTCACGCCATCGATGTTGTAATTCTGCTCGTAACGCACGCCCCACTTGCCATGGGTGTCAAAATCCTCCTGCCAGTAAGAACTGAGCGTCAGGAAGAGACTGTCCACATGCCGCTTGAAGCGTGACTCGAAGATGAAATTGGTGCGGTGCACAAGCCCCACGGAACGGTCGCGTTTCGGATTGAAGTACGGGGCATTATCGAACGTGTTGCGCGAACCATAGACCTCGCCGTACAGCATTTGCTCCCGATACGGCAACATCTCGAACGTGTAACCGAGCGTACCAAAGAGGCTTTCCCGGCGGTTTGTATCCGTGAAGTCATAACGATTCAGCGTCACGAGTCCGTACCAGAGGTAATCGGTGCTGTTGTACTCCGCGGTGGCCTCCCCGTGCTTGCCCTCCACCCCCGCCGCCCGGGCGCGCAACGGCAGGTCGTCGGCAAACGTCGTGTAGCGTGCCGTGAGCTTCCAGGTATCGCGCGGCTCGTAGACAAGGGTGGTGGCGGCCCCGCCCTTCCCGGACTCCTTCGCGTCCGTGGAGAACTCCTGATCGAGCAGCCATTGCTCGTTAACACGGTAGCGCACGCCGATGCCCGCACGGTCGTAGTTGCCGGCCGCGAATTCGGCCTCGTCCGAACGGGCAATTCGGTAGCTCGCATAGATCCGCGCGCGCTCCGCGATCTGCGCACTGCCCTCGAGACGACTGAACCACTCGCGCAGGCCCTGATCTGACTCGTCGGTAGTAAATTCAAACGCGACCGCGGGCCGGTCTTCATCGATCGGCCGATCCGCGTCGACGACAAGCGTCGTTTTGAGAAGCGCGTGCTTGAGATCGGCATCTTCAGGGTAGCGATCGAGTCCCGCTCGCACGAGCGTGGTGGCCTCCTTGGGACGGTTTCGCTCAAGCAGGCAGTCGCTGACAGGGACGATCAGATAGGGAGGATGTTCGTGGTTACGCACCCGCTCGAAGTGCCTAAGCGCCCCCTTGCAGTCCCCTTTCCATATCGTGATCAGGATATGATCGCGGTTGAGCGGATAGTTGTCGGGGAAATTCTGGAGGAGCCTGTCCAGGATCAGCAAAGCGTCGTCGTACTTTCCCGCTCGGCCAAGCTCTACGGCGCGCAGATGCTGTGCCTCCAGCTCGCGCGCGCTGTCGCGCGCCGTTTCGGCGTCGCACACAATGATCGCAAACAGGAAAACGAGAAACGACAGCGCCCGTGGTTTGGAAACCGCCCCCGACATCATGAACCCCTTATATTTGTCTTTAAATTATAGCCGACGGCGCCGTCAAGCCCGACGGACAGCGATACTGCCGTGAATTCAGGGGTGTTTACGGCCGTATAACATCAAGCCCGTCCATATAGGCGCGCAGCACTGTGGGAACCGTTATTGTGCCGTCTGGTTGCTGATAATTCTCCATGATCGCCACCAGGGTGCGCCCGACAGCCAGGGCCGAGCCGTTGAGCGTGTGCACCAGTTCGGGTTTGCCGGTCTGCGGGTTGCGCCAGCGCGCCTGCATGCGCCGCGCCTGGAAATCCTCGAAGTTGCTGCACGAGGAAATCTCGCGGTACTTGTTCTGGCCCGGCAGCCACACTTCGATGTCATAGGTTTTGGCGGCGGAAAATCCCATGTCGCCGGTACACAGCGTAATGACGCGATAGGGCAATTCGAGTTTCTGTAAAACTTTTTCCGCGTGGCCGGTCAGTTCCTCCAGCGCCTGGTAGGAATCCTGCGGTCGCACCACCTGGACGAGCTCGACCTTTTCAAACTGATGCTGGCGGATCATGCCGCGCGTGTCCTTGCCGTAGGAACCCGCCTCGCTGCGGAAGCACGGCGTGTGGCAGACGAACTTGCGCGGCATGGTGTCCACTTCGACGATGACGTCACGGACGATGTTTGTGACCGGCACCTCGGCCGTGGGTATCAGGTAATAGGCCTGCTCGCCTTTCAGCGCGAACAGGTCCTGTTCGAACTTGGGCAATTGACCCGTACCACGCAGGCTGTCGGCATTCACCATATAGGGCACATAGGTCTCGGTGTAACCGTGTTCCTGCGTGTGCAGATCGAGCATGAACTGGATCAACGCCCGGTGCAGGCGCGCCAGCGGACCGTTCATGACCACGAAGCGCGCGCCGGCGATTTTGGCGGCGGCGTCGAAATCCATCATGCCGAGCGCCGTGCCGATGTCCACGTGATCCTTGGGCGAGAAACTGAATTGGCGCGGCTCGCCCCAGCGCCGGAGTTCCTTATTGTCATTTTCGTCCTTGCCATCGGGGACGCTGGCGTGCGGGATATTGGGAATCCCGAGCGCCACTTCAACGAGTTCGTTCTGGATCTGCTCCAGCTCGCCCTCTGCCTGCTTGAGCGCCGCGCCGGTATCGGTTACCTCCTGCATCAGTCGTGTGGTGTCCTCGCCCTTCGATTTGGCGATACCGATCGCCTTCGACTTGGCGTTGCGATCCTGCTGGAACTGTTGAGCAATCACCTGTACGCGTTTGCGCTTTTCTTCGAGGTTCGCCAGCGCCTGCGTGTCCAGACGCACGCCACGGCGCGCGATCTGGCGCGCCACGTCTTCGAGGTTGGTACGGAGGAGTTTAGGGTCGAGCATGTCGGGAGCTAACGCGTCGGGAGTTGTGAATCAGTCTTCGTTCACGCGCGCCGGCCAGGAAACAACGTGACCCGGCGGCAGAATGTCCTTGAGATGCGCGAGAATGCGTTTCACTTTGGCCGGTTCGTCGAAGAACTCGATCACCACCGGCAGGTCGAGCGACAGATCGAGCAGCGTGGACGAATGCACCACGCCCGAGCGCCCAAAACCGGAAATACCCCGGAACACCGTCACGCCGCGCACCTTCTCCTCGTCGTGCAGTTTCGCGAGCAGTTTTTTCAACAGCTTCGCCGTCTCGGTGAGATAGATACGCACCATGGTCACGTCGCTGAATTTCATACCTGTCTCCCCAGAATGACGCCGACCCACGTGGCGCCGACGCACAATAGCAGACTGCCGGTCATGTTCGCGGCGGCCTTGAACCACGCTCCCTGCTCGATCAGGTTGAAGGTTTCGATGGAAAACGAGGAAAACGTGGTGAAGCCGCCCAGAACGCCGATGAGTATTCCCGCGCGCAGGACGTTGTTGTCGCTCAGCCGGTCGATGAACAGCACGAACAGGAATCCCATCGCCAGGCAACCGAGCACATTGACCGTCAGGGTGCCATAGGGGAAAGATCGTCCGGCGAAAGAATGCACCCAGGTGGACATCCAGAACCGCAGCACGCTTCCCACGGCGCCGCCCGCGGCTATCGCCAGCACCTGGTTCATGGGGTGAAGCGGATCACGTGTAGGGTGTGCTGAGCGGTAGCGAAGCGCACCAAAATCAAGCCTAACGCTGCGCAACGCTTCGCTTTTGCGCACCCTACAGAACGAGCTGCAAATTTCATTTTGTTATGCGCTCTTCGCGGTTTTTCACGAGCCGGACTTGCCGTTCGCTTTATCATACCAGTACTTCGCCTGCGCCGGGTTGCGCGGCAAACCGAACAGGCCGTCTTCGTAGGCCTTGGCCAGGGATTTCTGCGCGCGCTTCTGCCCGTTGGCGGCGGCTTTCTGCAACCAGATAGCCGCGGCGGCCTCGTCCTTCTTTATACCCATGCCATACGCATAACCGACGGCGAGACGGTACTGGCTTTCGGCATCGCCCTTCTCCGCCGCCGGGCGATACCATTTAAGTGCCGTGGCAAAGTCGCGATCGACGCCGCGTCCCTTTTCATACATCTTGCCCATGCCACGTTGCGCCCGCACATCGCCCTTTTCCGCCAGCGGCTGCCAGATACGGCGCGCCTTGTCATAGTCGCCGGCGTCATAGGCCGCCGAACCGGCCTCATAATTGGGGCCGACTGGTGCCGGAGCGGAAGTTGGCGCGGGTGCCTGCACAGGCGATGTCGGTGTCGTTGAGGTGGCACCACCGGCCAGGACCAGCGATGACGCCACCCAAAGCACTACACCCATCGCTGTCTGTTTAATATTCATTATCGTTGCATGTGCCGCAAAATTCATTTACTCGTCTTCTCCGATTTGTTTTTTTCCGCCTTGGCCGCCGACTCGCGGGCTCTCCGGTCGAGCTCTTTCAGGTGCGCCAAGCGCTCGGCAATTTTACCCTCCAATCCCTGCTCCGTGGGAAAATAATACTGCCGTTTCCCCAGTTCCTGCGGAAAATAGCTCGCGCCGGCCGCGTAGGCCTCGGCCTCGTCGTGGGCGTAACGGTAGCCCTTGGCGTAGCCCAGTTCCTTCATCAACCTGGTCGGGGCATTGCGCAGATGCAGCGGAACTTCAAGCGATCCGCGCTCACGCGCGTCTTTCATCGCCGTCCCCATGGCCGTGTACACGGCGTTGCTTTTCGGGGCGCAGGCCATGTACACGACGGCCTGTGCGATCGCCAGCTCTCCTTCCGGACTGCCCAGGCGCTCTTGCACATCCCAGGCGTTCAGCGCCAATTGAAGCGCGCGCGGGTCGGCGTTGCCGATGTCCTCGGAAGCCATGCGCACCACCCGGCGCGCGATATAAAGCGGATCGCAACCGCCGTCGAGCATGCGCGCGAACCAATATAACGTGGCATCCGGGTCGGAACCACGCACCGATTTGTGCAGCGCCGAGATCTGGTCGTAAAACGCCTCGCCCTGCTTGTCGAAGCGGCGCACCCCGCCGGTGATGACGTCCTTGATCAGGTCTATAGTAATGACCTGCTTGCCACCCTGTTTTATGGAGAGATCGGCAGCCATCTCCAGCAGATTCAGCGCACGACGTGCATCGCCGTCGGCCGCCTGCGCCAACAGATCTCGCGCCTCGCCCGGCATTTCCAGTTGCTGCGAACCCAAGCCCGATGGTTCGTCTTCGATGGCCCGATCGACGGCCTGGCGAACCTCCTCCGCCGTCAGGGCCTTGAGTACGTAAACGCGTGCGCGCGACAGCAGCGCGTTGTTCAGCTCGAAGGATGGATTCTCCGTGGTAGCGCCGATGAAGGTCAGCGTGCCGTCTTCCACGTACGGCAAGAAGCCATCCTGCTGTGCCTTGTTGAAGCGATGCACTTCATCCACGAACAGCACGGTCGGGCGACCGTCGGCGTGCGCCTGTTTGGCCTCCTCGACGGCGGCGCGGATTTCCTTCACGCCGGCGAACACGGCGGAGATCGCGATGAAATGCGCCTTCGTTCGATGCGCGATCAGGCGCGCGAGCGTGGTCTTGCCGGTGCCGGGCGGGCCCCAGAAAATCATGGAATGCAGAATGCCGGCCTCGATCGCCTGGCGCAGCGGCTTGCCCGGCGCGAGCAGATGCGACTGGCCGAAGAAATCCTCCAGCCGCTGCGGGCGCATGCGGTCCGCAAGCGGCTGCCACGGCTTGGTCTGGGTTTCCGGAAAAATATCCTGCGTGGCCATGATTCGCTTCTCGCGATCGCGCAATGATGTGCTGTAGGGGCGGGATTTATCCCGCCCTGGGCGCGATGAATCGCGCCCCTACTATGCCGGTCGGATGCAGTTTACTCGCCGACCACGTCCACGCCTTCGGGCGGCGTAAAGCTGAAACGGGCGGATTCGATCCGGGCGTTTTCCCGCGGCGATTCGAGCGTCACGCGCGTTGTGTGCCCGAAGCCGTCCACCATCTCGATGACGCGCAGCTTGCCTTGCGCAAAGCCGATGCGGATGTCGTCATACCCGCTGTCCTTGTGCCGGGGTTTCAGTTGCACCCACATGAGCTTGCCTTGCGCGTCAAGCGGCTGGATCGTGAAATTGTCGTCCAGCCGTCCCTTGCCGGCAAGCAGCATCGCCGGGGTATCGTTAAGGCCGCCGGTCAGGTCCCGCACGGTGGCCTGTTGCAAACCCACGTCATACACCCAGAGCCGTTTGCCGTCGGCCACGATCTGCTGCTTGTACGGCTTTTCGTAATCCCAGCGGAATTTGTTGGGACGCTCGATCCACAGGGTTCCGGAGGATTCCTGGATGGGCTTGAGCGACTCGTCTAGCACAACCTGCTTGAACCGGGCGCTGAAACTGTTCACCTCATGGAAAAACCGCCGCAGGCTGTCGACGCCGGACTTCGGGGCATTCGTGGCCGCCATCGCGCTGCTCATCCCGAGCAGGAACATCGCCGCCAGAATCAACAGGCGTTTCATGCGGATCAGACCCGCGGCGGCGGAGGCGCGATCACCTCGCGGCTGCCGTTGGGTTGCAGCGGTCCGACGACGCCGGCGCGTTCCATTTCTTCGATCAGTCGCGCGGCACGGTTGTAGCCGATGCGCAAACGCCGCTGCACGCCGGAGATGGAGGCACGGCGCGTTTCGGTGACGATCTTGAGCGCCTCGTCGTACAGCGGATCGGCCTCGCCATTGCCTCCGTTCTCGCCGTTACCGCCGCCTTCCTGAAGGAAGCCCTGGTCGTTGACGCCGGTATCGCCATTGAGAATCTGTTCCTCGTAAACCGGCTCGCCGCTCTTCTTGAGGAAGGTGGTGACCTTGTGCACTTCATGATCGGCGACGAATGCCCCGTGCACGCGCTGCAGCGATTGACCCACGCTCAGGTACAGCATGTCGCCGCTGCCGAGCAGTTGCTCCGCGCCCATCATGTCGAGCACGGTGCGCGAGTCCACGCGCGACGACATCTGGAACGCGACGCGCGAGGGGATGTTGGCCTTGATGAGGCCGGTAATCACGTCTACCGACGGGCGTTGCGTCGCCAATACCAGATGCAGGCCGGCGGCGCGCGCCTTCTGCGCCAGCCGTGTAATAAGCTCCTCCACCTTCTTGCCGACTACCATCATCAGGTCGGCCAACTCGTCAACGAGGATAACAATCAGCGGCAAGGGCTTCAGCTCCACCGCCTCCTCGCCCGGCTGCACCAGCGGGTCGGTGATCGGCTTGCCGGCCTCCTGCGCGTCCTTGATCTTGCGGTTATAGCCCGCGAGATTGCGCACGCCGAGCGCGGCCATCAGGCGGTAGCGCCGTTCCATCTCGGCGATGCACCACTTGAAGGCGTTGGCCGCCTGTTTCATGTCCGTCACCACCGGTGCCAGCAGATGCGGAATGCCCTGGTACACCGCGAGCTCCAGCATCTTGGGGTCGATCATGATCATGCGCACGTGTTCCGGCGTGGACTTGTACAGCAGGCTCAGGATCAGCGAGTTGATGCACACCGACTTGCCAGAGCCCGTGGTGCCGGCGATCAGCAGATGCGGCATCTTGGCGAGATCCACCACCACCGGATTGCCGCTGATGTCCTTGCCGAGCGCGAGCGACAGCGGCGAGACGGATTCCTCGTAGGCTTGCGATGCCAGCACCTCGGTCAGGCGTATGGTCTCGCGCCCTTCGTTGGGAATTTCAATGCCGACCGAGGTTTTACCGGGAATGTTTTCCACCACGCGCAGGCTGACCACGGAAAGCGAACGCGCGAGGTCGCGCTGCAGGTTGGTGATCTGCGAGGCCTTGATGCCCGGCGCCGGCTCGATCTCGAAGAGCGTGATCACCGGACCCGGGTGCACGGCCACCACCTGGGCCTCGATGTCGAAATCGAGCAGCTTTTTCTCCAGCAGCCGTGCCATGCTTTCCAGTGACTGTTTCGAGAACTGCGGCGCCTTGTTCTTGTCCGCCGGGTCCAGCAGCGACAGCGGCGGGAGTTCGCCGGGGGACGGCAGATCGAATAGCGGCACCTGTTTTTCCTTTTCCGCGCGCTTGCTTGGCGCGGGTTTGGCGATCACCGGCTCAATGCGCGGTGGGGTGTGCCGCTCCAGAGCTTTCGTGTCCTCCTCCACTACCTCGCGCCGTTTCTGCTTGGCGCGCATGCCGATCAGTCGGTCAACCTGCGCGGAGATAAAACGATAAAGCCAATCGGCGAAAACGAAACTCCATCGGCCCGCGCTGTCCATGAGCTTGAGCCAGGAGAGCCCGGTATAAATCGTGACGCCCGAGAGAAACAAAGCCAGCAGGAACAGGGTGGCACCGGTAAAACTGAAGGCCGAGGCCAGTCCCAGCCCCATGGCATTGCCCAGCCAGCCGCCGCTTGCGAACGGCATGCCGGTCTGGCTCTGTGCGAAGTGCAGGCCGGCCAGCCCGCAGGCGCCGATCATGACGGCAATGAAACTTCCGATCATCAGGAGACGGTGCTTCAGTCCCGGCGGCTCCGGGTCCTTGCGATGCTGGTAAATGTGCCAGCCGGAAAAACCGATCATGAGCGGAAATAGGAAGGCGACGTATCCGAACAGGTTGAACAGCACATCCGACAGCCACGCACCCGCGCGCCCGCCGGTGTTGGCCACGATGTCGCTCGATCCGAGGTGCGACCACGACGGATCGGTGGTGGAGTAGGTCCACAGCGAAATCAGCAGATAGATGGCGATCGCGGCGAGGACGTACAGCGCCGCTTCACGCAACAGATGGAGAATACGCGGTGTCAGCGGTGGATTGGATTTGTTCCGGGTGGCCTGCGTCACAACCTTCCTTAGAGTGCCGTAAAAAGTGGGCGCATTTTCCCATTTTTCAGCGCCTGGCGCCAATTATTCGCGTTCATGTGGCGAGCGCCGCGGCCACCGCTGGATGGACAATTTTCCCACTAGCAACGTTCACGCCCCTGGCAATGGCCGGATCGTTCAGTCCACCATCCGTCGCCAGTTTCAACACGTAGGGCGTAAGCACGGTTGATAGCGCCTGCGAAGCCGTGCGCGGTACCGCGCCGGGCATGTTGGTCACGCCGAAATGCACCACGCCGTCCTGTATATAGGTGGGATGCTCGTAATCGGTTGGGCGGATGGTTTCGATGCAGCCGCCCTGATCCACGGAGATGTCAATAATGACACTGCCCGGTTTCATTTTGCGCACCATCTCGGCGGTGACCAGCTTGGGCGCCTTCGCGCCCGGGATCAGCACGGCGCCAATCAGCAAATCAGCATTGTAGACCGCCTCGGCAATCAATGGCGCGTAAGACGGCAGCGCCGTGACATTCGGTCCCAGCGCGTGCATGCGCTCCAGTTCCTCGCGCCGCGGTGCGAACACCGTCACCTGCGCGCCGAGCGCGGCGGCCACGGCCGCGGCATTGCCGCCGGCGACGCCGGCACCGAGAATCACCACATGCCCGCGCTCAGCGGACGGCATTCCCCCGAGCATGACCCCGCGCCCGCCTGCGTGGCTATGCAGCAACGTGGTGCCAATATGGATAGACAATCGCCCGGCGATGTCGCTCATGGGTGCGAGCAGCGGCAATTTTCCGCCGGCCTCGACGGTTTCGAACGCCACAGCCGTCAGGCCCTTCTCCTTCAGCGTCTGCGCCAGCTTCGGGCTGGCCGACAGGTGCAGGTAGGAAAACAGGATATGTTCCTTGCGCAGCAGCGCGTATTCCGAGGCGACCGGCTCCTTCACCTTGAGCAGTATCTGCGCGCCGCCGTAAAGCGCGGCAGCATCGGGTGCGATCTGCGCGCCGACGCGTCGGTACTCCTCGTCCGGATAGCCGCTCGCGTCACCCGCGCCGGACTGGATGGATACTTCGTGCCCATGCCGGATCAGTTCGGCGACGGCGGGCGGGATCAGCGCCACGCGCCCTTCCCGCACCTTCACTTCCTTCGGAATGCCAATGCGCATGCGTTCTCCTTTAGGACGTTCTGACATTACCAATGAACAGGGAAGCCTAAGCCATTAATTCTGACAATGCGTTTTACATGACTTGGGGCAAGAACCATAATCAATCAGAACGTCCTTTACCGTCTTTGCATCAATGGCGTAACATACGCGCAGAAATCGCGGCGACCCCACCGGGCTGCACGATAAGAACTTCCGCGGTTTTTGTCTATCGAATGTTTTCCTGTCTCTCTACGGAGTTACCGCATAATGGATAAGGTCAAGCACTGCCGGCTGCTCATTCTCGGCTCCGGTCCCGCCGGCTACACGGCCGCGGTTTACGCCGCGCGCGCCAACCTCAACCCGGTCCTCATCACCGGTCTGGAACAAGGCGGCCAGCTCATGACCACCACCGACGTGGACAACTGGCCCGGCGACGTCGAGGGCCTACAGGGCCCGGCGTTGATGGAACGCATGCAGAAGCACGCCGAGCGCTTCAAGACCGAGATCGTTTTCGACCATATCAACAAGGTCGAACTCAAACAAAAGCCGTTCCGGTTGACCGGCGACTCCGGGGTTTACACCTGCGATGCGCTCATCATCGCCACCGGCGCTTCGGCCAAATACCTCGGCATTCCCTCGGAAGAAACCTTCAAAGGCAAGGGTGTGTCCGGTTGCGCCACCTGCGACGGATTCTTTTATAAGGGCCAGAGAGTGGCCGTCATCGGCGGGGGCAACACCGCCGTGGAAGAGGCGCTTTACCTGTCCAACATTGCCTCGCACGTGACCGTGGTGCACCGGCGCGATACATTCAAGGCCGAAGCCATCCTGATCGACCAGCTCATGGCCAAAACCAAGGGCGGCAACATATCCGTCGAATGGAACCATGAAGTGGACGAAATTCTCGGCGACAAGAACGGTGTCACCGGCGTGCGCATCATGGACAAGAGCGGCAAGAAGAAGGAACTGGCCGTGCAGGGCGTGTTCATCGCCATCGGTCACGCGCCCAACACCGCCCTTTTCGAGGGCCAACTGGAAATGCACGGCGGCTACATCAAGACGAAGTGTGGCGATAAGGGCGATGCCACCGCCACCAGCGTCCCGGGCGTGTTCGCCGCCGGCGACGTGCAGGATCACATCTACCGCCAGGCCGTCACCTCCGCCGGCACCGGCTGCATGGCGGCGCTGGATGCGGATCGCTATTTGCAAAAGCTTAAATAGTATATGTAGGGCGCGTTAGCGAAGCGTAACGCGCCGACATGCGGCGGATTACGGCGCTACGCGCCTAATCCGCCCTACGTGTAATAAGGTGAAGGGATACCCGGAGCCTGCTCCATGTCCACCGACAACCAGGATGACGACGACCCCGACCTGTTCCGCAAGGCCGTCGGCAAAATCCGTCCGGTAAAACAGGACAAGATTCATCCCAAACCCAAACGCCGCAAGCCGGTTCCCGAGCAAACCCTGCGCGACCAGCGCGAAGTCATGGACAGCCTGCTGTCCGACGAATACGAACCGGCGGAGATCGAAACCGGCAACGAACTGCTCTACACCCGCCCCGGCCTGCAACATAGTGTCATCCGAAAACTCCGCCGCGGCCAATATGCCATCGAAGCCGAACTCGACCTGCACGGCGCTACCGTCGTCCAAGCCCGTGAAGCCGTGAACACTTTTCTCAAGAACGCACGCGACCGGGACAAGCGCGTGGTGCGCATCATTCACGGCAAGGGGAATAGCTCGGAAGGCAAACTGCCGGTGCTGAAGGGAAAGGTCAATTCCTGGCTGCGTCAGAAAGGCGAAGTGCTCGCCTTCTGCTCCGCCCGCCCCAATGACGGCGGAACGGGGGCGGTATATGTGTTGTTGAAGCGGGGATGAGCTTGGCGAGTATGATGCAAAAAAATTAACAGGCGACCACTCTATTGCTCAGTGATTGTTTTTCCTTGGCGCAGACGTTCTCGTCGTTCGGTAATTTCCGGCGTACTGGCCATCAGCGTGAACAGGCGCAAATCATCGACCCACTTCAATCGCTCAAGCGGTGTAAGCCGGGAAAAAGCCTCCAGCTGCTCATCGCTGACGTAATAATAGTAACCGCCTTCTGTGGCCATCGCTGATCAAACCTGACAATCAACTCATGGTTTGGTAATCAATCGTTTACATTGAAAATCGGGGTCAGAGAAGAATGGCACTTACTTAAGCGTCTATTACCGAGAATACAGCACGTGTGCGGCATACTGCGCAACAAGTAGCCCGCATGAAGCGATAGCGAAATGCGGGGAAATACGGTTGGCAATGGCGCCTGTTCCCGGATTCCGCTGCGCTCCATCCGGGCTACGCACGGGGGTTATCACGGTGGCGAGGCTTAAGTAAGTGCCATTCGGGTCAGAGAACAATATTTTCTAATATATCCCATGCCCGAGTCGTATTTCCTAGCCCTCTAATAGAACCACCGCATGCGCGGCGATACCCTCTTCCCGCCCGGCAAAACCAAGCTTTTCCGTGGTGGTGGCCTTGCTGTTCACGCTCGCTTGCGGAATGTCGAGATCAGCAGCGATGTTCTGAATCATCTGCGGCAGATGTGGAGCGATACGCGGGGCCTGGGCGACGATGGTGCTGTCGACATTCGCGATTTTCCAGCCGCGCTCGGCAATGGCTTCTTTGACCTTGCGCAGCAGCTTGCGGCTGTCGATGTTCTTGTATTGCGGATCGGTGTCGGGAAAATGCCGGCCGATATCGCCGAGCCCGGCGGCGCCGAGGCAGGCATCGCAGATGGCATGAATGAGAACGTCGGCGTCGGAATGGCCGTGCAGTCCCTTGCTGTGCGGGATTTTCACGCCGCCGAGAATCAGATCGCGCCCGGCGACCAACGGATGCACGTCGTAACCATGACCGATGCGTATCATGCCTTCCCCTGCTGTTGCTTCAAATATAACTCGGCCAATGCCAAGTCCTCCGGCAACGTGACCTTGATGTTGTCCGCGTGACAGG
>Ga0209542_10008876_pt1 | contig 18625 bp, 16 predicted proteins | sample RifCSPhighO2_01_FD_184028 | JGI IMG/M metagenome (GOLD analysis project Ga0209542, IMG submission 184028) | Soil microbial communities from Rifle, Colorado - Rifle CSP2_plank highO2_0.1 (SPAdes) (version 2) | ecosystem: Environmental > Terrestrial > Deep subsurface > Rock core/Sediment ...
CCAGGCACAGGACGGTGCGCAGCGGTTGCTTCCCCTGATTCAGCGTGAATCGGAACATGGCTGGCTGCCGGATCAGGCCTTTACCGCCGGCTTCCACACTTCCCACGGCGTATCGCCGCGCGCGTGCATGTCGTCAAGCTGCTGCTTTTCCTTGAAAGTATCCATGCAGCCGAAAAATCCGTCGTAACGATAAGCCAGAAGTTGCTGCTTCGCGACCAGTCGCCGGAACGGCTCAACCACCAGCTCCTCGCCCGGTTTCATATAGTCAAAAATCTCCCGGCAGAACGCGAAATAGCCGCCGTTCACCCACAGATCCATGTCCCGCGCCGCCTGTATGTCCGACACCAGGCTGTCCTGGCCCACAGTGACCGCGTGAAACGACTGCGCCGGCTTGACGCACAGGAAAGAGGCGATCTTGCGTTGGCGGTGAAACTGGTCCAGATACGGCTCCAGCGGCATATCCGTCAGGCCGTCACTGTAGTTGGCGAGAAAAACCTCCTCACCCTCCAGATACTTTCGCACCGCCATCAAGCGCTGTCCGATATTTGCATGCAAGCCGGTATCCACGAACGAGATATTCCAGTCGTGGATATCGCTTTGCAGCAGCTTGACATCCTTGGCGCCATTGCTGAGCACGAAATCGTTGGAAAGGCACTCGTCATATTCGAGGAAGTAATTCTTGATGACATCGCCGCGGTGGCCGAGACAGAGGATGAAATCCTTGTGCCCGTAATGTGCATAATATTTCATTACGTGCCACAAAACCGGGCGGTAACCGATATTGACCATGGGCTTGGGGATGGTGTCGGAGAACTCCCGCAAACGCATCCCCTGTCCGCCGCAAAATAGTACAACCTTCATATAGCCTCGCGATATTATCGTGTAGATTTACGGTTGCGGGTTTTCTTGCGCGTCGCCGGCGTCCGTGCGCGACCCTTTTTCGCTACTTTAGCAGATTCCTTCCGCTTCGACGGCCGGACGCGGGCGGACGGTTCAGACCGCGGGGCAAGCAGGCCATTGTCCAGAAGATCCTTTGCAACCGAGCGTAGCAGCGAGAACTCCAGGCCTGAGCGTTCGGCGATATCGAGCAGGCTGTGCTCACCCGTGGAAAGATTGAGCAGCCACAGCATCGCCCACTGGCGCTCCGGGATATCCTGGAAACCGCCCATCTTGCGATAAAGCCCGCGGCGACCGAGCTGGGGCTCGCCCTTCGGCGACGTATTGCAGTAACAGAAGTTACCTTCGATGACTTCGAAGATTTGCAAACAGCGGGCCAGTGAGTCGGCCAGTGCCTCTGGCCTGACGAGATCCAGGTTGTCAGCCGAGGTGTGATATTCGGCGAAACTGCCATTCGGGCTGCGCGTAAGACGACCCACGGGCAGATTGATTCCCGGTGAGCCGAACTGGCGCTCGTCGTAACCCCACGGCGAGAAGTCGAGAATATCGTGATCACCGGCATGTCGCAGCACGTGCTGCACGGCGCGGTCGATGACAGCGTCACCATGGCGGCTACGCTTGTAGGTGAGCTTGCCCGGGTCACCCATGCAGGCGAGCACAAGTCCGTGCTTGATGCGCGGCAGAAGATTCTCGTTGCGGCTCATCCAGGTGATCGAACCAATCGTCGCAGGGGCAAATACAAACCGGTAGGAATACCGCCGCGGCCGGTCGGCGAGTGACTGCGCCAGCGCCACGGCCAGCGCCACGCCGGAAAGATTGTCATTGCACAACGATGGATGACACACGTGGGTAAATACCAGAACCTCGTCCCGGGTTTTGCCGCGCAACAGACATTCGCCGTAGGTGAGATGGCCGTCCGCGAGCGTGGAATCGATAACGACTTCGTAATTTCCCTCCGGCATGGCATCCAGTTGCCGCTGGCTCAGACAGAATCCCCAGTTCTCCTCGTAATACGAGGTCCGGTATGGAATCCAGTCCGGTTGCTTGGGCAGCGTGAACAGCCGGGGCCTGAGTTCGGCGAGCGTCATGCTCGCCCGCACCGGCACACTGTAATTCAGCACATGCAGATTGGAACGACGAAAGTCGACGACCCTTTCGCCTTTGTCGTTCTTGATCCAGGCGTCGCGGATATTCCATTCCCTGGGCACCGTCCAGTCGAACGCGCGGGTACCGGTGGGCACCTCGTGCAGCGTGAGCGGGATGCGCGCACCAATGCGCCGCAGCGTCTCGCGCAGGCCATCACCGGTAATGCTGCGACAGATCGGATAAAGCTCCCGGATCAGGCCATGCATTGCGTCACCGGAATTCACGGGATCGAGGGGCCTGGGCAATTTCGCCGGGGTCACGGACGTTTCACTTTGCTCAATAGCGCCAGAAGAACTCATCGTCGATCTGACGCGTGCGGATAAGGTACTGAAGCTGTTTCAAACGCGTGAACGCACGGAACTCGAAGATGTCGCGCGGCATGTCAATGCGTTCGTACACTTCGCGCAATTCCCGCGCGCCGCTCTGAGCGTTGTGCTCGCAGCTGAAACCGGGAAGCTGGCTGGAAATCTTGTCGAATGACACCCGATAACTGCGGTTGTCGCCGCCACTCGGCCCGAAGGTTACCTCGCAGCCGGGGAATTCCTTCGCGACGATCTCGGCGATCTCGCGCACCCGGTAGTTGTCGCGATTGTCACCGACGTTGAAGATCTGGTTGTGGATGGCATCGCGCGGGGCCTCCACCGAACATACAATCGCCTTGCAGATATCGCGCACGTGCACCAACGGCCGCCACGGACTGCCGTCGCTGGTCATGGCAATCTTCTTGATCGTCCAGGCCAGCCCGGAAAGATTATTCAGCACGATGTCGAAGCGCATGCGCGGCGAGGCGCCATAAGCCGTGGCATTGCGCAGAAAGGTCGGAGAAAAATTCTGGTCCGCGAGCTGGCTCACATCACGCTCCACCCGCACCTTGCACTGCGCGTATGCCGTTTGCGGATTGGTCGGGTCTTGCTCGGTCAGGATATCGTTGCTGCCGACGCCGTAAACGCTGCACGATGAGGTGTAAACGAAGCGCTTCACCCCCACCGCTTTGGCCTTCTTCGCCAGGTTGACCGACCCTTCATGGTTGATCTTGAAAGTGATCTCCGGCTTGTTTTGTCCAAGCGGATCGTTCGACAACTCCGCCAGATGCACCACGGCATCGAAACCTTTCAGGTCGTCCTCGGTAATACGACGCAGGTCCTTGTTGATGAACAGCGGGAACGATTTGTACTCGCGGTCGCTATAGAGCCAGCCATCCCGGTAATAACCGGTATCCGTGCCGACCACTTCATGCCCGCGCTCGAGCAGCATCGGCACCAGCAGTACGCCGATATAACCTTCCACGCCTGTCACAAATACTTTCATTTTCGGTAAACTCCCCTTCAGTCATGTTTTGCCGGGCAACGGCCCACGCGATTATCAATACTTAATACTTATTCACGGCAACACCCATGGTACCGCTGCCATGGCGTTTTTTCGTACCATAGCACATCCCGCCCCGCTCACCGCCGGCATCAGGCCTTGCCCTGGAACAGAACGCTTGTCGCTTGCCACAGTTCACGCGCCAGTTTTTCCCGGTCCCAGAGAACACGTCTTGTGAGATGCCGATAAAGGCACAGCTTCTCGGTCAGTGGCAAGGGCGCGCGCCAGACGCTGGCAATGTAGGCATGGTTCAGTTTCCAGGTCTGAAACAGCATCCTTCGCCGCAGTTTCGGGTCGTAATGGCGCAGGACTTCCTGCTCGCTTTTCTTGGCGGTGGCCGTGGCCGCGTCCATTCTGCGAAAAAACATGAACTCCGGCAGCTCGACGAATTTACCGTACAAGGCTACCTCCGCCATAAGACAGGTGTCAGAGGAAAAAAAGATCTTGATCAGCGGCGTTCGTTCGAGCACCGCCGTTCTGACCACGCCGTTCATGACGTTATTGAGCCGAATCTGATCCAGAAAATAGTTGAACCGGTCACACGCGCTTTCCTGCGGCAGGCTGGCCGCGTCAACGTAATCTTCCGTTGTGCCGGTTTCACCGTGCATCAACCGGGTCCTGGGATAGACCAGCACCACGTCCCGTTGCCGCTCCAGCACCGCGACGCATTTTTCGATGAACTCGCGCCCGCAGATGTCGTTCGATGATGCCCACTTGAAATAGGCGCCGCGCGCGCGGCGAAAAACCGCGTTATAGTTGTCAGAGGCACCAATGTTGACGTCGTTGCGATAATACCGCACGCGCTTGTCGCGTTTGGCATAGTCGCGGCAGATGTCCGGCGTGGCATCGGTTGAGGCGTTATCGGAAATAATCAACTCGATGTCGGCGTACGACTGCCCCAGCAGTGAATCAATACCCTCACGCAGATGCGCCTCGCCATTGAATACCGGCATCCCGATGCTGACTAATGCGTTTACGGCCATGGTGGCTTACCCCGGTTTACCCCGGCTTATCCGGCCCGTCAACCCGCTTGAGCCATATCTCGCGCCAGTAGGTGTTCGAGGCGCGGGGGCAACCGAGGCGCATGGGGGTACATTCAGCGCGGCAATAGACGCCTTCCAGCTGGATACAGGAATTTTTCATCTGCATCATCTTGCCGGTTTGTTCGTTTATCAGGCGATCAACCCGCATCTGCACGCGGTAACGATTACCGCTGTACTTCAGCATCTCCATGTCGTAACGCATGCCGCGGTTGAATCCGCGCTTGGTCAGGGTGGCGTAAATTTCCTTGCCCGATTTGACCTCGACCCATTCACCGGGACGCAAATCGAGTATTTCGGTCGGCGTCTGCTCGCCGGGCTTTATCTGCCCTGTTCCCTCCGGAAAAGGTTTTCCGCCTGTCCACTTCTGGAACGCGTTATAAAAACCCACCAATACCCGATATCCAAAACCGAGCCCTGCGAGACTGCGGTAACTCGCCGCGGTCAGAATCTTGATCATGTGCCACGCCGTGTGGTTGCCAGACGTGACATCCCGCACGTATTGCCACGGATTCCACCATGGCAGGGGTTCCGTCGCCTCGAACAACGCCGTCGTTTGACACACCCACGAAGGATCGTCGCTGGTTTCGTCACCGGGCTTGCGTGCCGCGCTCAATACCTTTTCCCCGGTGCAACCGCCCGACGCTGACACCGGATGCTCCGGAGATTCCGGATCCGGGTGCTTCAACCACGCCTCTTTCCAGAAAAAAACGCAGTCCGCCTGGCAACCTCCGTGCAACCCACCATCGCACCGCCCGCCCTCGAGATGAACCGCGTTGCGCATGCGGCGGCCACCGGTTTTGTTGACCGTGTCGCAGGTCTTGTGCGCCACCTTCGCAACGCGCATGCGGCGGCCACAGAAGGCGAACATCTCCGGCTGAAACGGAAGATTGTCCAGACGCGCACGCTCGTCCAGCGTCGCCAGGATCTCCTCTTTTGAACGGACGATTACCCAGTCACCGGCGTGCAGCCCGAGTCGTTCAGATACTTCCAGAGCTGATTGCTCCATACTGTTTGTCTCCACAAAGAATCGGGTATTTTCATCAACCAGACGAACCATACGACCAGCGAGCCCTGATCCGTCCATGAATTTTTTCGATCAACATGCTCTCGGCCCCTTCGGGGCGCGAGAGCACAAGCCACATGACGAGCATAGCTGAAATATAGGTAATTACCCCCACTACCATCCCGCCTCCCAACCAGGATATCGATTCCAGCGTGGACTGTGTGGCCGAGAAATCAGGTAAAAAACCATGGACCACAAGAATCATGATCAGCGACGCAATCATCGGCCGCAGCGCGGCACCCAGAAATGATATCGCCTTGACGCCGATGCAACGGCGAACCTGATACAAATAGACAGGCGTGGTCAACACAGAGGCCGTCAGCACGGTGTAAACCACGCCCAGGGTGCCGATGTCCGCGAGCAGGATAAACCCCGCGATCATCAAGACAACATAGATGCTGTTCGTCTTCACCGCGCGGTCGGGATGACCGGTCCCGATCAGCACGGCGCAGATGGATGAATGAAAGAAAAGCAGCGCCCCGTTTATCGTCAGCAACTTGAGAAGCGGCGTCGTCTCCAGCCACTTGGCGCCGAGAACAACTGGCACAAAGTATTCCGCCACTGCGAAAACACCGGCGGCCGCCGGAATCGCGAACAGCGCCAGCAGGCGCATGGCATTGAGATAAGCGCCGGCGAGCGCTGCCCGATCCGACGTCAAGCGGGCAAAACCCGGAAGCAGGGCGCGATTGATCGGGGCGGACATCTCGGTGCTTGGCAAATTCGCGAACTCGTAACTCACGTTATACAGGCCGAGTGCCGCGGGGCCATGCAAACGGCCGATGAAAAAATCCGAGGTACGCTCCTTCAGAAAACCCACGATATTATTCAGCAGCAGCCATTTCGAAAAACCGATGAGCGCCCTCGCCTGCCTGAGCGAAAAGTGCGGACGAAACGGATGCACCCAATAGCTGTTCACCGTGCCAGCAAGCTTGAAGGCCAGCGTTCCACCCACCAATGCCCAATAGCTTTGCAACCAGAATGCCAACGGCACCGCAACCACGAAGCCGGCGACCTTGCGGCTGAGCTGAAACGCGAATTCCTTGCGAAAGTCGAGATCCTTGCGGAAGGCCACCACACCGATGTTCTCTGCACCGCCAATCAGCGGACCGATCGCCAGAGCACACACGACCCAGAACACATCCGGCTGGCCGTAGAAGAGCGCGATCGGCCACGCGGTGGCCAGCATCAGCACGGTGATGGTCAGCCCCAGCAGCACGTTGCACGTCCACGCCGAGTGGTAGTGTTCCTCGGTGGCATCCTGGCGCTGGATCAATGCAATATCGAAACCGAACGCGGTCAGCAGTTCGGCCACCAGAATAAACGAGAACGCCATGGCCATGATGCCAAAGTCGGCTGGCGCCAGCAGGCGCACCAGGATGAGCGTGCTGACCAGACCGAGCGAGCGTTCCACCAGCTTGAACAGCATCATCCACGCGGCGCCGCGCGCCATCTTCGACTGGACGGATCGGGTCATGACACCTTGGATACCGCAAAATTTGCGCTGGGGACTGACTCAGCACTGATGGGTAATCGCACTATTTGACCTTCAATAAACCGAAAGACAGAGGGGTGGTTATTGTTTTTCATTCGACAAAACGATGACAGCTTTACCCGCAGTCTATACGCTTCAGTGGACTAACGGCGTTTCCACGCCCCGTTTCACCGCCAGATATCCCATGTGGCGGGAATCCCGGGGATCCCTGCTGGCGGTCCAACTCCTGAGAATCTGCTGTCGCGTCCCGCGCGACGGCACGAGACGCAAGAAGAGCTCGAGCGGGACGGGAACCTCCGCGACGGAGGCGAATCCATCGATAATGCTGAGATGTTTGGACAGGAGGCCCACAAATTCATCGTGCGTGAAGTATCGCCGATTCCTGGAAGCCCCCGTGACTATCACCGAGAAGTAGTAGATACAGGCGGGCGCGCCCAAACGGGCGATCCCGGCGATGGCGTCATGGCGCTCTTCGTCTGTTTGCAGATAGTACAACACCTCCGACGCCAGGATCAGATCGAAAGGTATCGCGCATATGTCCGGCCGCTTGACCACCTCCAGCAATTCCCCCTGCTGAAAATCGATTCCCGGAAACCGGGAGCGGGCACGCTCGACAGCCAGCATCGAGATGTCGAAAGCGATGGTATGCTGCGACAGCGTCGACACCGCCTTTGTCAGAGCGCCCTCGCCGCATCCGAGATCCAGCATATGGGAAAAGGATGCGCGCCCCAGATGCTCCAGCAGTATCTGCGTACGAACCCGGTCCTTGTCCGAACCCTCCGTCCCCCAGGGATTCGGCTGCGCGTACCACTTATTCCAGTCTTCCTGGCTTCTCATGCTTGCCACCTAAATGCCCTTGAACCAACCCCAAGGCCCGCATCCTTGCGCCAGGGAGAAATGGCGGTCTTGGGCATCGCCACGGGTAATCAATACACCCGCACCTCGGGAATCGGCACGACAAAGCGTCCGCCCCACTCACGGATGTACGCCATCTGCTGAATGATTTCGTCCTTGAGGTTCCACGGCAGCAGGAACAGATAATCCGGCCGCGTTTCCCGGATCCGGTCGGGATGAAGAATGGGAATGTGCGTGCCGGGCGTATACTTGCCCTGTTTATAAGGATTGCGATCGACAGTGTAATCGATGAAATCGGTGCGGATGCCGCAATAGTTCAAGAGCGTGTTGCCCTTGCCGGGCGCGCCATAGCCGACGATAGTCTTGCCCTCGCGCCTGGCGTGAATAAGAAAGTCCAGAACCTTCCGTTTGGTTTCCTTGACCTTCTCCGAGAACGATGTGTAGTAATCGAAACGGTTGACGCCGGCCGCCAGCTCACGTGAACGCAGATCGGCCACGCGCGCGGTTACCGGTTTACCGGCATCCTGCGTATGCCGGCCATATATCCGCAAGGAACCACCATGGGTGGGCAATTCGTCCACGTCGAAAAGCGTCAGGCCATGCGCGGCGAAAACCTGCTCCACGGTAAAAAAGGAAAAATATGAGAAATGTTCGTGGTAGATGGTGTCAAATTGATTCTCCTCCACCAGCCGCAGCAGGTGGGGGAATTCCATCGTGATGATGCCTTGGGGCTTGAGCGCCAGCTTCATGCCGGCGACAAAATCGTTAAGGTCGGGAACATGGGCCAGCACATTGTTGCCCAGCAACAGGTCGGCCTGGCCGAACTCGGCCGATATTTCGCCAGCGCTTTTCGTTCCGAAAAAACGGACAACCGACCGGACGTTTTTGGCCAACGCGGCCTGGGCGACGTTCGCCGCCGGCTCAATACCCAACACCGGCACCTGCCGTTTCACAAAGTGCTGCAGCAGGTAGCCGTCATTGCTGGCGATCTCCATCACCAGGCTCTGAGAACCGATGCCGAAGCGCTCGACCATCATGTCAGTGTAACGCTTGGCGTGTTGCACCCAGCTATCGGAATAGGAAGAAAAATAGGCATACTCGCTGAAAATATCTCCGGGCGCGACGAATTCCTCGAGCTGCACCAGAAAACATTTCTCACACACGTACGCGTGCAGGGGGTAGAACGGCTCCATGTGATTCAGCTGATGCGCCTCGATGTGCGTCTGGCACAGAGGCGACATGCCCAAATCGACGAATGTCCGGGACAAGGAAGCACCGCAAAAGCGGCACGTGCGACGTTTTTGACTTGCGATAACTTCCGAGTCAAGAGACGGTGTTTGTTGATTCACGGATTACCTCGTTATTGTTTTACAGTCTTGGCTGGCCACCTTCATGCAGCGCATGAAGGTGGCAGAAACGGCGGCAAACTATCCCTGGAGGAACCAGAACTACGCGCGCAACGTGTTTTCCAATGCTACCTGCCCATCATCTACACGGAAAACTTCCCGATCAACAAACTCCCAACTGCCAGCCGTTCGGTAATTATTTACCTGTTTATATAATGGCCAACATCACCTTCAAAGCCATTCAGAACTGTAATCTTAACCCAGATTTACCGGGATTTTAAGCGCATTTCAGCTTATACCTGTAACAGCCGCGTGACAGGCCCGTTTCAGGTACATAATGTCGGGCATCCAAGGGGTTAGACGCCGCCGCTGCCCGGGCAAGCTGACAGCCGCGCCCGATCTGGGGTCGCAGTATGCCGGACAAAATACCGGAACCTCAGCCGGATGCGCTCCCGATCAGCCGGCGCAACCGGCGCAGCATTTCCATGTAGCCAAACTGTTCCGCCTCGAAAATGATCGGGTCGATATTCTCCGCGTCCAGGAATCGACGCAGTCCCAGTCGCGGGGTGTCCGGGTAGTTCAAACCCGGCAAACAGGTTGTCGCACTCTCGATATCGAGTTTTTCAAGCCACGGCCATTGCTTCCGCGTCCAGACACCGCTGGGGTAGCACAAATGCCGCAGAGGTTTACCAACTATGTTCTCCAGAATCGATCTGTTGGAGAGGATTTCCTGGCGCACCTGCTGTTCATCGTCGGCCGCCAGTCTGTGGCGGTGCGTGTGCAGCTGCACATCCACCCCGTGCGCGACAAGCTGACTCAGCTCCACGCTATTCATCAAAGACAGGCAACGGCTGGATTTGATCCAGCCGTAATCAACCTGTAACAAACCGGCAAGCTCCTCGGCTATCCGCTGGCACTGTTCTTCATTGCAGTGTTTTTCGCCATGATTGATGACTTCCCAGGTTGCGCGTTTATTATCCATGGGATCCGTCAGCTTCACTTCCTGATTTCGTATCCAGGCCTGGTCGTGGAACCGGATTGAAGGCAGCGCGGTCCGCCAGAACAGGTACTGCACGGCAAGACGGAATATCGGTACCTGTTTCTGTGCATAATACGTGGTGACATAAGTCGTGGCCGGGAAACCATAAGCCTGCAACCGCGGAGCGGCTTCACGATAGACACCGTAGAAACCATCGTCGATGGTGATCACGGTCGCGCCGCGCGGAAGATCGTTCCGATTCAGGCGATGCAGGGCATCCTCCAGCCGCAAAACCGGGAAGCGGTGCCGCGCGAGGAATCTCAATCGCCTGTCGAAGGTTGCCGGCGTCATGAACAACATTGGCCGGAAATCCGCCTCGTCACGAAAGGCGAAACCGTGATAGCACAGAATGCGTAGCGCCTTTCCGGTGAACAGCCGGGCCAGGTGAAACAAACCCAGCCACTTGCTGATTACGAGAAACAGGTGCTTGGCGCTCTGCCGCATCTGGAATCTTCCTGACCTGTGCATCAAAACATAATTGCGAGCAGCCATGCCGGGTGACATTATTGAGTCGTCACGTTCACGACCCGATTCAGGATATCAGACAGCGCGTGTCCGCGATGGCGCCGGATAAAGTCACGCGCCATCCGGGAAACCAGCTCCTGGTCGTTAGCGCCAAGCCTGGTCTTCCAGCGTTCGCTTTTGACAATCTTGCCGATCCGGTCAAGACGCATGGAATTGCCGAGGATGTGATGTTCCACAGCCTGGAAGTCGCCGGAAAATGGCTGTGGTGTCACGCCCGCGAACCGGTGAATCCTGGCAAGAGTGCCATCCACATCCTCGCACAAGTCTTCATAATAAACCCGGATGAAGCCAGGAAATTCCTGCAGGATCCTGAGTATGTCGAGCTGCTCTTTTATCCACACTCTCATTGACAGCGCAGCACTCCAGCCGCGATTCTCCATGAAAGTCGTCACGACACCGCGTGGATCGCGGACGAGATACAAGGGATGCAGATTGATTTCAGGCAGGCGCCGCAGATAGCGCAAGCGGTAAGGGCTCTTGTCAGCGTCGACAAACACCCTTGCCCCGGCCAGTGCAACGGCGGACTGCATGAACAAGACGTTAGCGCGGTTATTTTTCTCGATCCTGTTTGCAAACCCGGGTGTGTGCATCAGCACCCAATCGCGGAATTTCTCAATGCCGGTACATCGGATATATGGCAGGGATTCGGTCAGATATTGATTGATGCGCGCGCTATCAACCAGTCGATAGCCGGTACCGAAATCATTGGGCGCGAAAGGCAGCTTGTTCCGCTCAAAGATTTCGGCAATCTTTACAAAATACGGACATGCCTTCAGCACCGCACCGCAGGAGCACTGGAAGCTGTTTACGTCGGCGTCTTTCCAGCCCTCCATCTCACCGATCGTGGTGATATCGGGATGGGTGTTGAGCAGGAATGACAGGAACGTCGATCCGGAAAACGAGGAAGAGGCAATATAGAGAACGTTCAGCATAATTTTTTCTTGATGAGCAGATTTTACAGCGATCACCCGGTCCCGGCCATGGCGAGAGCACGCTCACGCCCTTTCCCGGAATGTTAACCTGACCTCATGCCAGCGGGTCGAGCAACCTGGCGAGTTCCTGCGTGCGTGACTCGCGAGTATAACTCGCAATCGCGGCGTCGTTCGCCAACGGCGCGCGCCCATGACGCAGACGCGCCAGAAAATCACGCAACCCCTGCATGATGGCGTCCTTCGAATCGAGCGGACTGAGGGTGTCGATTCCGGCGTCCATAAGCAACCGGGCCGTATCCCCGGCGGGGTCGGTCAGGGCGAAAATCGGGCGGCGCGCGCGCATATATTCGTAGGCCTTGGCTGGAATCTGGTGGTTACAGTTTGCGGCCTGGAAGATCAGCAAACCGTCAGCCTCCATCATTTCCCGCAGCGCCTCGCGGTAGGGAATCGCGGGCTCGAGGAATACGATATCCTGCAGGCCGTGCGATCGGACAAGTTCACGATAATTGTTCTCATTGCCGCTGGCGCGCAACACGATTCTCAGCCCGGTCTCCGATATCTCGCCGGCGCGCCTGAGCCCGTCCAGCGCCGCAAAAAAGGCCCGAGGATCGCGTTCCGACGTATACAACAGTCCGCTGTGCAGCAAGACTATCTTGTCCTGGGTACGCGGCCCGGCAGGCAAGCCCCGTCCCAATGTGCGGAAATTATCCTCATCATAGCCATTCTCAATTTTCACCCAGCGCGCGGCCGGCGCCTCGGGATAGCGTTCGGCGTACATGCGCACTGCTCCCGGGGTGGTAAAGACGGCGTGACGGCAGCGCACGATCGTCCGCCGCTCGATCCAGCGAAAAACCCGGCGTCTCAGTGGATCGGCGGGATACCCTTCGTCAATCATGGAGTCCCTGAAGTCGGCGACCCAGGGCAAGCCGCTCAATCGCTGGAGCGTCAGGCCTATCAGGTGAGCGCTGGCGGTCGGGAATGTCGACCAGATTACACTGGGCTGGTAGCGGCGAATCAGCGCCATCCCGGCCGGTACGGCGCCGAGCCACCAGCTTGCCCAGCGGTCGGGTACGGCCAGAAATCCGGGGTAGGCGCCACGAAATGCCAGGTGCCTCGTCGCGTCCAGGGCAAAGGCGCGTTTGATCACCACGCTCTCGGGTATGTCGCGTAATTGCCCGTCATTAACCGCCTGGTAGGCACGGGGGTGCGCGGTAAGGATGATCGGTTGCCAATCAAACTGGGGGAGATAACGCGAGAATGCGAGCGTGCGCTGCACACCACTGCTGCCGTGTATCGGTGGATAATGAAAGGCGATCATCAATACGCGCTTTACCACGATCTGACCCACTCCTGCGTCCAGTGCGCCACCTGATCGCGCCACTCACGGCGGGAGAAGGTGTGATTGGCCCCCGGCAAATCCCGGCGCGTAACGCGCGTCGCTTGCAGCGATTTTCGCCACGCCCGCGAGGCCGACAGGGTATCCTTGAATTCACCGGCGGTCAGATCGTCGCCACTCAATATAAACAGGAGACGCCCCCTGAAAGCATTCATTCCATTCAGCATTCGCGCCGGCAGCGGGCCCGCATTGGTTTCTGTTGCCGTGGCACCGGGGCTGTCCGGAACCGATGTACAGCCACGAGGTTCCTGACCGGTCGCCGACGGAGTCAGGCCCACGCTCGTCAAAATCATCTGCAGAAATGATTTCGTGGCTGCGAGTAAATCAAATTCACCGCGGGCGATCTTGCGCCACAAACCGGGATCAACCAGACGTAAAAGATAATAGTGCTTAAGGTAGGCCTTGGCCATGCCGGTCTCCGTGCGCACCCATGGATTCGCCAATACCAGACCGGCGACACGGGAATCGGTATGGGCATAAAAAAGCGCCGCCGAGGCGGCATCGCACAATCCCCACAAGACAAGTTCGCGGAGACCGGGCACCCGCTTGAAGAATTGATCGATGGCAACGCGAATATCAGACTGAACCTGCTCGAACGTCCGGGGTTCGCCATCACTGTCGCCCATGCCGCGATAATCGAAGCGCATGACGGGGATGGCGGCGTCAGCCAGCGCACGCGCCAGCAGCACAAATTGGCGATGGCTACCGACGCGGTACTGCGGTCCACCAACGACAAGAAGCACGCCCCTCCCCGCCGGTTGCTCTGGAAGATGCAACATTCCATACAGCCAGTCGCCGCCGCATGGAAAACTGATCGGCACTTCCTGCGTCATCAGACCGTTGCTTCCTGAAATATTCGTGTGGTTTCCTGCAACAGCAGCGGCGCCTCGGCGATTTCAGCCGAGGACCAGAATGGTGGGCCGACTACTTGCTTCGTTTTGACATGAATTCCCGCTTCACGCCAGCGCTCGATCACTTTCAGGCTGGCGGGTGATAGTGAGCGTCCTTCATCCGGCGCAAGCTCCAGCCAGGAAACAGGCGGACAATCATTGCCCGGCATCTGCTCGCCATGCAATGCATCAATGGCAGTAACCAGCTCGGGCGTTAATTCATAGCCTCCCACTTCAATGGACCGGCCACCGGCCATGATTTTCCGCAGGCTCTGCGTCGATTCCCTCTCTTCCGCGCCCGATATCATGTCGGCCGCGAGCCTTAGCCGCAAAAATTGATTGATCATGTTCTCGCCATTCATGACCGGCTGCCAGAACACCAGCCTCTCAAAAATATTTTTCTGTTGCCGTGCCAGATCCAGCGCCAGCAGCGCCCCCAGACGCAGGCCCAACGCACTGACCTGCGTTGCCCCCTCGCGTTGCAACCACGCACGCGCGGCGACAATGTCGTCCAGCCAGATAGACCAGCGTGCCTGTCCAAAATCACCCTGGCTTTCGCCTGTGCCGTACAAGTCCAGGAGCAGCACGCCGAATCCCGCCTCCGCCAGCCGGCGCGCCTGGAGCGCGAGCATGCGACGCGATTTATTCATCTCTTCCGCGAATGGCGGCAGGAAAATGACATCCCGGCGCCGGGCTGTCTCCCTCCGGGCAGGATGATACATGGCAAAAAGATTGCCCGTCGTCCCCTGAATAAAAAACGGCCGTGCCGGGGCGCCGGTGGACTCGGAGATCACGACTTTAATTTTTGATCAACGAAGGCACTTAAACTGCCCAGGGTTTCAAAAGTTTCAGCACTGATTTCATCGTCATTGACCGTGAAACCGTAGTATTCCTCGAGGGCGGTAATCACGGTAACCACCGCCATGGAATCCAGCTCCGGTAAATCACCCAGCAAATGGGTCGAGGGCGTAAATGCCTCCACCCGTTCTCCCAGCTGGAGCGAGTCACGCAGAACTTTCTTTACTTCATCGATATTTGACATCGTCTGTACCTGCACCGGTTGTGTTATTAGTTGGCCGCCGCGCTGATGATGAGGGCATCCCTCGAATGGCGAATCTCACAAAATGGAAAAACGGACATCACGCACCCCTCACCTCAAGGTACTATAGCGCCAGTCTCGGAGGTGAAGCTACCGTCGCTATTGTCAAAAAAGCGGCGCTGAATTCTATATTCGAACCAACGCCTCTGCAAACCATCGCCTCTTCCGCGCAGTTCATGTTTCGTCAGATTGTAAACAGCAGGCCGTAATGGCTTAATACTCAAGGCAAACTCGGGAAAGGGCATTCAGGAGCACGTTACAACATGGTTGTCCTCATTTACCGACCTGCACCACCGATGACGGATACCCGATAGCTGTCCGCGAATCCCGGACTTTTCAACACAGCCAACTGACGTAACACTTCATGTCGAAAAATATCAGCGCCTCATTGTTGAATCGCGCTAAAGCATTGGTCGTGGAACTGGGGTGGCTCGATGCCGTTATTTACGTTCTCGATACCGTATTGCATCGGCTCACCAAACGACAGTGCGTGTGGAAGTATTACCTGTTTGCTCAACCTGTACCGACAGCAATGTTGTTACCGCCATCGCGTGGCAGAAGCATCGAGATTATCCCCATACCACCGGGCGACCCGGTCATTAATGGTATCGACCGGCCCAAAGCTGTCATCGGCGAGCGCTTCCGGCAAGGCGCTATTTGTCTGGGCGCATTCAAATCGAATGACCTTATCGGTTTTCTGTGGTTCGTCATCGGACCCTACGAGGAAGATGAGGTGCGATGCCGTTTTGTACCGCTGCCAGAAGGTCAGGCCGCCTGGGACTTCGATGTTTACCTGGATCCGGCGTATCGCACCGGGTTGGCATTCGGGAGGTTATGGGATGAAGCGAATGCGTACTTGCGCCAGCGTGGTGTCGGCTGGACGATGAGCCGAATCTCCGCCTTTAATCTGACTTCGATCCGATCACACAAAAAACTGGGGGCGATAAAAGTCGGTTCAGCCCTGTACTTGAGAGCGGGAAAGTATCAGATGACGCTGTCAACGCTGCCGCCTTACGTGCACCTGTCGGCTAAGGCTGAAACGGCTCCGGCAATTCAGGTGCCGGCTCCAGGCAGAACTGCCCGGACACCCCGGCTGCCGATTCCCCCATCTGCCCGATGAGTCCCTCGGAATTGCGATATTCCCCTATTTGATCACCACGCTCGGCTTGGCCGGTGTCTGGGGGGGCAGCTGGCCCGGGCTGGATGACAGCTTATAGATAAATACATTTTGGTTGACACTGTTAACCACGACGAAGGCATTCTTCGACGGAATGTATCGAAAACGTCCATAGGTGCCGGTTTCATTCGGGGCCGTGGGCACGACGGTGTTTGCCGCGGCGGGGGTGATGAGGGACCACGACAACGTATCCAGATTCAGCGAATAGACATTCGCTCCGCCGTCCCATGCGACCAGCCGATCGCTGACAGAATCGTAGTCAAACCCGGGATTCCGCGCGCTTACGATCCCGTTTGCCCCGGATGTCGACAGGGATTGCCAGGGAATCATGCCTGAACTACTGATATCCCATGAGTAGACTTCGCCGCCTCCGATGGCGACAAACTTGCGCCGCTTGGCATCAATGGTCGCGGTTTTGGTGTTATCGTAACAACTGACTTTATTGCTTCTTTGAGTCCAGACATTGGTTGCTGGATTCCATTCGGAAAGATAACAACCGGTTTCCGAACCGAACATCCACGCGTTCCCCGTCACAGGATCAACCGCGGAATAGGAGCCGTACCCCATTGTGGGGACATCGGCCTTTCTTTCCCACCTCATGGTTCCAAAGTTGAAGCAATCGGTGTTATTTTGAATCCCCGATTGGCTATACAGCGAAGGGACACCGAACGAGCACAGGCTGTCCAGACCGGGAACATATTCAATGACATCGTAGGTATGTCTCGATACCGGCCCCCCATCGGAGGCATAGGTCGTGTTTTCCGCCGGGGGCACGCTGGGATCCATCACTCTCAACCATTTGAGCGTATTGATATCGAATGCATAAATCTCGTTTCCGCCATAAGCGAAATGACCGCCGCCCCAGACGATCAACCGGCCGCGCTTGGTGTCAAAGGCGCCACCGCTCCAGACATCCATCACGCCGTCAACGCCCACGCCGTTCTGGGTGTATGTCACCCCCGAGGGCCATTGGTATGCGACACTCTTGAGATTTGAATTGGCTACCTCACACCATGTACCCGGAGCGAGGTTGTTGATGTCTGCAGGACATGCGGCCCATGCCGTACTCAAGGATGCCCAACTCAGCAACAATAGATTCAGACCTGCCTTGCCAGTAGTTTTCAGCATAAGTTATTACCTGTCTTCCGCGTCATTTCCATCAACAAAACCCGACAAAAGCGTGCTATGGGGCCTCGAACATCAGGTAGGTATACTGCAACTCGCCCTTGTTGTAATCCAGATACATGAATCCGGTGGACGAAGCAAACTGCGTATCCACGAAGTGCCCGACTACGTTATCCGCGGCTTCACGCGCCGTGGGCGATCCATAGATGCCCTTGGTGCCGCGATTGAAGTAATACTTTGCCTGGTCGTAGAAGTTGCCCTCACCCGTGTACTTGTAACCGCGGACGAGCGTGTTGACCAGGGAGGTGGTATATACCGGGTCCCAAAAGCTGCAGCTGGTGCCACAAGTGGCTGAATAACTGTGCCAGGAGGAGCCGTTCACAATTCCAAAGGTTTTGCCCGTGTATTGGTATGTGGCATCCAGGCCATACTGATTTACAAACCGCGCCATTGCCACAATGCGGTCCTTGAGCTGGGTATTCCCGGTCTTGCGGTAGGCGTGCTCGAAGGCTTCAGTCAGAATTCCAATGTGGAACGATGGCACGATACGCGCTCCCTGCTCATAGGGGCAGGAGGACGCGCCCGAGTATTTGCAGTTGGGGTCTGAACTCAAGTCCTCGTTGGTGTAGTACGAACCCATGAAATACATGCCGCGCGCATCCCAATCCGGCGATTGAAGCCACAGGTTAATCAGCTTGTCGCGCAAACTTATCCAGCGCTGCTTGTTGGTGGCCTCTGCCACGCGCGTGGCGAGCAGCAGGTGGCGTGCTCCCTGACGCAGGCTGTATTGCGCCATGTAGGTCTGTCCCGGAACGTACCTCGGGGAGCCATCGGAGTTCGTTTCATTCCAATAGGCCTCGACCTCCGCGGCAATGTTCTCCGCTTCAGTCAGTGCGGCGGTATCGCACGTCGAGGTACCGCAGGTATATTCGTACCAGGCCACGAGACCCCATCCATAGAGATGATCCAGAAGGAATCCGCGATCGTATTCGAATTCCGGCGAGGTGCGATATTCATTCTTGAAATAACGCAACCAGGCCTGGGCGCGGTTGAGATACACCGCTTTGCCGGTGCGGCGGTACATCATAAGATATGTCCAGAGGTCGTCACCCTCGGCATCGCCGTGCACGTCAATATTCGTGATGTAATAGCCGGATATCGGTTCGCTCACGGCCTCCGCGCTGGCGGACCAGGTCCACCCCCAGGAGCGATAGGTATTGCGCTCATCTTCCAGC
>Ga0209542_10008877_pt1 | contig 18623 bp, 18 predicted proteins | sample RifCSPhighO2_01_FD_184028 | JGI IMG/M metagenome (GOLD analysis project Ga0209542, IMG submission 184028) | Soil microbial communities from Rifle, Colorado - Rifle CSP2_plank highO2_0.1 (SPAdes) (version 2) | ecosystem: Environmental > Terrestrial > Deep subsurface > Rock core/Sediment ...
ATAGAGAAATTATGGGGGAAAAAGTCAGTGGCCACCATGTTCTGTTATAAATTACCGTCAGGTAGGAAAATGTATAGAATAAAGTTGCCAAAAATGCTTCGCGAGCCGTTAATAATTTTTTAGTAATATAAAAAATAATCGGTGTTGAGGCAACACCGAAAAAAGCTGCAATGTATCCCATCCCTGTAGGATTTAGATTTGTAAAAAAATAGAAAAATGAAGAGATATAAAAATATCCGGGAGCCAAGTAGAAACCACCAGGGAGCGCTCCTCCTATGAGGGTCGGGTGTTTATCCTTTATGATTTTTTTAACTATAAAGGCATCTCTTTCTTCATCTACCATCCAATATTGTCTTTGCGGTAATTTGTAAAATCTAAGGATCGCTGAGGCTAGAGTAAGTGCGATAATGGGAATAAGAATCACAAGAAGATATTTCTTGCTCATGATTTTCGGCAAACGAATAAAGTAGTAGAACCCGGAAAAAATCTCGTGGGATGTGTAATTGTTACCATAAATCCCAGTCTTTCCAGTGATCTTTTGAGATCCCGAGAATTGTGATAATAGATTTTATCCTTTGGGTAAAAGACAAAATCCCAAAATCTGGAAAGTTTGCTTCTTACAAATTCGCTCGTATCAATTTCTTTTAGAATCAGCACTTTCCCTTTTTTAAAGCCTTTGGCAATTTTTGCCAGTAACTTTTTCTGATCCTCGTATTTTAGGTGGTGCAAGACATCCGAAATTATAATTGCATCTGCATTCTTTAGGTTGTAGTCTCTGATATCGGCAAAAACGAAGCTTAAATTGTTCTGAGGGGAATTTTGGAGTCTTTTTTTATTATTATCAACACCAATCACAACCCTTGCGCTCGTGTGTGCGAGATATTTAGCTGTTACTCCTTCGCCACAACCTAAGTCGATAATTTTGCCCTGTTTGGGAATAGCTTTATTAATCTCGTTAAGTGGGAGCATTAGTGACCGGAGAAAATCATAGATAATGCTTCTTGTCATTATTTGATCTTTCTGACTAATTTTGCTGGAACTCCAGCAACTAAAGAGTTTGGCTCTACATCTTTAGCAACTAAGCTTCCTGCTGCTACGAATGACTTCTCGCCAACAATCACACCCTGCAGAATTGTCGCATTTGCGCCTACAACTGAACCTTTTTTAAAGACGACTGGTTTTGCGCTTTTTTTGAAGAACTTCTGCAGCGGGTGGTTTTTGTAACCAACGTTTAGATGCGTTAGAACTGTGACTCTCTGGGCAAGCGTTACCTGATCTTCCAAGGTTACACTTTCATATAGATCGATTAAAGATTCATCTCCGATGTAACATTCGTTTCCAATTGTTAGTCCTTTAGGCCCCCTGTGATGCCAGTTAAAAAATTTAACATCCATGATTATAGTATCCTTGCCCACCTTCGCACCCACCAGTTGAAGAAAAAGTTTCCTTGCAGGGGGGATAAAGAAGAAATGCTCAATAATTCTGTGATAGATGACGTGAAATATGCTGTAGAGAATGAATCTTATGGCTTTTTTGCTTCCGATTTCTTCAACGCCTTTCATGATTTCAATTTTAGTACATCTCGAGCGAAATTAAAAAGGAATAGCGATTGCGAAAAAAGTGCGGCTCCAAATACAAGAAAGAGTATGTTGCCTTTTATAATAAGTGGTTTATATTGACTTACTTGAGATATAAAAGTCTCGGTACTTGATAAATCATAATAACTTGAGGAAACAAAAGATAGCGAAAATATGTTAAAAACTACCATTGAAGTAACTATTAGGAAAAGGCCGTACTTTGAATATCTACCTAAAACTAAACTGAATAGTTTTTCAAAACCAATAAGAAGAAGGGCCATTTGTGCAACTATTGTAGGGAAAAAATATCTTCCTTGTATCCCAAAAGAGAAACCATTGTTTTTTCTGAAAAAGTAGTCGAACGTTGTCAAGGCAAAAATATATATCGTTATGATTAAAAACAAGAACATAAACGGTATATTTTTTTTAATCTGCCTGCTTTTAATAATTTCGAAAATCTTAAAGACAAGGCCCAATACAGACAAAGGTATGAGCCTGTTTATTATTTGGTAAGAAAGAGGAGGAAGACTCAAAGAAAGCCATTTATATATTCCCCAGTACCAAGGCCAAACTTCGGATATGGTGTGCTTTACTGTCCATTTTAGATGTTCTAGATATGTCATGTTCGAAAGAGGATTACCAATAATTTTTTGAGAAGACTCCGGATAATCTAATGTTCTAATAAAACTTAAGGGGCCAATAAAAAAGCTTAGGGTATATAGGACGGCTAAGAATGATATCGATGAGAAGATGATCATTTTTCTCGATTTTTTGTTAAATAAAAATTGCTCGATAATTACAAATGGCACAATTAGAAGGGTGATAAGAAAATGTTGTCTGGTAAGCGCTCCTAGAATAATTACGACTAACAGAGAAATAACTTTTGCTGCAGATAGGTTCTCATAAATTATTTTTAGGCAAATAAATATAAATAAGGTAAATAAAAAGTTGGTTAAGGTGTCTGGCAGTACTCCGGTGGATGAGAAGACAAGCATCGGCTTAAAAGCTATAATCGTACACAATGCAATTGGCAAAACTTTATTTTTTTCGAAGATCAATTGTCCTATTTTATAAGCTAAAAGAATCGTACCAATAAAAATCAATGTAGAAAACATTCTAAGAGCATAAACGCGAGTGAAAAGATTACCGGCAGAAAATATCTTGTAAACTACAGATCCTCCAAAGTAATAAAGTGGGGGGTTCAGTGTAGCTTCGTTTTTGATCAAATTTCTCCTTTGTGATTTTGGCAAACTGGAAATTTCAGTCTCTTTTGGTCCAAAGATTGTGTTTGAGTAGTTGGAATGAAATTCAGGGTGATAAGTGAATTTATTGTTGCCTAAATTATCTCTTTCTGTACCTAGAATTTTTTCAGAAATTGCAACCTCATAAGATGTGTCTTGAGATTTACTACCCTCTGGAATGCCGCCAATTTCCGCAATATATTGAATTTGGGCAAAGTGCGATTGTTCATCCGGGTATTGCCAGAGTGGAATAAGAATTATCCAGCTTATAGCATTGATAAGGGCAGAGACAAACAAAATTTTCGTTGTTTGACTCATTGAGTTTAGTATTATTGCGCGAGTGTTAGAATTATTCCAGTATGCGTTACTTTTTAATTTTGATCTTGATTCTTTTATTTACAACTGTTGTTTATTTACCGTCACTATTTAATTTCTTCGCACAAGACGATTTTATCTTCATAAAACAATTTTCCCAGAATAGTTTGGCACTTGATTTGAGAAATACATTTGGTCCGCCAGTCGTTACTCATTGGAGACCATTGCATAACGCTTATTTTTTAATTTCCGGCAATGTTTTTGGCACAAATTATTTTGGATATCACCTATTCACTCTCCTTTTGCACACTTTCACTGCATTTTTTATTTATATAATTTACAAAAATTTATTCAGACAAGAGCTGGGTGCAATTTCTGCTTCATTAATTTATGCCGTGCATCCGGCACATTTTGTAGCTCTGTTTTGGATTTCAGGTGCAGCGATAAACATTGGTTTTTTTCTTTTTGTTTTAAGCCTTTATTGTTTTCTAACTAAAAGATTGGTACCTGCTATTTTTTTATATTCTCTTTCTCTTTTGGCCTCTGAGGCAATTTTGGTGGGTTTGTTTATCTACTTGGGTATTTTAATATTTCGCAAGCAATTTAAAACGCATTCTTTTTTTATTTTAACTTTATTTATTATTTCTATTATTTTTTTGGTGTTTCGATTTGTTTTTTTGAAACCGCCGGTTACCTCTGATGAGTACCAAGTAATGATTTCCGGTGAAAGCGTGGGCGCTTTAAGATATTATATTTTGAGAACTGGGGGTTTTGTCGAAGGTTACGGGAGAACTTTTTTGTCACTTGCGCTTGTACTTTGGCTTGTTGCAAGCATTTTTGTATTTTTTAAATTATTGAAAAAAAGGATTTCGCAATTTTTATTGCTCCTATTCATTATTGCCGTCGGTTTTTTTCCATTCGTTTTTATTCCAAATCATTTGTCTGCACATTATATGGCTGTGGCTGTTTGGGGATTTTCCATGTTGATGGGTACAATTATTTCTTCGTTTAAAAAACCAGTTTCAATTTCACTTTTGATTTCTTTTATTCTGTTCTCATTTTTTGCAGTCAGACTGGAAATGAAAAATAGCTGGGTTATAAACAGAAGTAATCTGGCGCATAAGTTGATAGGTGATATCGAATTGCGAAATTTACCAGAAGGGACGGCCCTAATTTTTGATGATAATGAACTGGCTAGCTCTTTGGAACAGTACATAAGTCTTGGGAGCGGAGAAGCCGTAAATGTTTGGTTTTTTGAAAAGAATTACAAAACCTGTTTCAGTTTTTTTGAGAGATGTTCAAGTAATTGAAGACCGCCTTGGCAACCTCTCTGGATCCATTTTCGTTGAAATGAACGTCATCTAAAAAAATAGTCGTGTCTTTGGGTAAGACAGAAGCCAAGTCAATGCACTCTATCTGTCGAGCGAAACATACTTCCAAAGTTTTTTGATTGTATTTATCCATTCCTTCTTTTAGGACTTTGGGTGTGTAACATCTCCAACCGTCTTTTTCTATGCAACCAAACCATAAAAGTTTTGATTCCGAATCGGACATTTGATCTTTGTAGATTGTGGGCTGGGTCATAAGAATAATTCTTGCCGATTTTTCTTTTGCCATATCAATGATCAGATTAAGATTATCTTGATATTCGAGAAGGCCGGCTGTGAGGTCTGGTAGTTGATCCATTATTCCTCCCGCGTTTTGTCGTCTGTCACGCCAGAAAGTTTGTGATTTACCCTCATTATCTTCAATTAGCTCTCTGCCAACGGTTGCTACTTTTACTTGTTTTATCAATGACCAAATTGCTGTGCCTTTGATGCCATAGTTGGAGTATGGGTGGACAGAAAAAGCATGATCCATTTGGGTAACACTTGGGTTATTTATAGAATTTTTGTCGAATGGCTTGTATTGTGTGCTGATACTTAACATGAAGTCGTTGATACCAGAAAGAAGAACTATGGTCTCGACATTTTCAATTTTGGAAACAAAATATTTCATTTGAAAAATATTATCTCTTGTAGTGCTTCCCCTTCTGCCTGCATTTCCCACCCATATTTTTTGATTAGAATTGTTGTTTAAGAATTTCTCCAGAACTGATGGCCAGGTTTCCGATTCGTCAAGTTCTCCACTTTCTGTAGTACTTCCACCCATTGCTACAATTCTTTTTTGGTTTTCTGCCAGCGGTTCGCTTCCGCGCATCCCTATTGAATTTATGAAAAATCTTTTGTCGCCGGAAACACCCGGAAAAATATCGGGGTTAGTTGTTATATTTCTACTTAAATAAGGAGGCCATAAATAGTAATTGTATCCGTAACGCAGTGCGTAAAATTTATGAAGAATAATTTCTACAAAAATTAAGGAGCTGGTAATTGAAAAAATTACAATGGTAAATAGTACAAAAAATTTTTTGGCTTTGATATCCATTTTTCAATCATATCATTAAAAATTTGTTTATTCGTAGAAAAGTTTTTGCTTATTGGTGTGATTTAGTTTTAGAATATGCCGATATTTCTCTAATTACGCGATGGCAAAAATTGCTACTTCAATAATCCTCGCTTGCTACAATGAGGGGCCCACTTTTGAAAAAAGTGTTGCTGAAATAGTTAAAGTTTTGAGATCGACTCATCGGCCATGGGAAATCATTTTTGTCGAGGATAAAAGCGACGATGACACTTTGCAAAAGGTCATCAAGTTAACTAGAAAAGTTAACGGTTCTCGGGCTATATATCACAGGCGAAATATGGGACGTGGAAAGTCTGTTAGCGACGGGATTTGGGCCAGTCGCGGAAGTGTTTGTGGTTACCTGGATGTTGATCTGGAAATATCTGCCAGATACATCCCTATTTTTGTGCGTGAAGTTGAAAATGATTTTGACATGGTGGTCGGCAAACGATTATATAAAGCAAATGCTAAATCTATAATGAGATTTATCGCTTCGAAATTTTATTCAGTTCTGGTTAAAACTATACTTGGCCTGAAAGTCGATGATACGGAGTCGGGATATAAATTTTTTAACAGAAAAAAAATACTTCCAATTTTAAAAAAAACCAAAGATCATGGATGGTTTTGGGATACAGAAATTTGTGCCAGAGCAACTTTTGCGGGATTGCGGCTGAAACAGGTTTCTGTGGTTTTTAAGAGAAGAACCGATAAAAAATCTACCGTTAGATTAATCCCAGATGCGTTAAATTATTTACTCAAGATTTTTCAATTCAGGTTAAACCATTAATGTCTTTGTCACTATATACCATTCCTCTCCATAAACCTTTTTGGGGGCGCGAGGAAGAGAGATCTGCAATTGCCGCGATGAGAAGCGGGACTGGGGTTGGAGACTTAGCGTTTAGTGAATCTCTTGCCAGGGAAATGGCTAAAAAAATTTCTGCTAAGTTTGTTCTGCCAACAGGCTCCGGAACAGCAGCGCTGGAGCTTGCAACAGCCTGCATTTTGGAAAAAGGAGATGAGGTTATTTTGCCTAGTTTTACATTTTCGTCATGCGCTAATTCCATTTTACTTGCAGGAGCAAAACCGGTTTTTTGTGATATAGAAATAAGTACTTATAACATCAACCCCGAGGAAATTAAGAAGAAGATTACTAAAAAAACCAAGGCGATTATGCTTGTTCACTATGCCGGTTTAGCATGCAATATGGATAAAATAAATATTCTTGCTAAAAATTTTGGTTTATCAGTTATCGAAGATGCAGCACACGCACTTGGAGCAAAATTTAAGGGTAAATCTTTGGGTACATTCGGAGACATTGGTTGTTATTCCTTTCATGGAACAAAAAATGCTGCCAGCGGTGAAGGAGGAGCTTTTGTCACCAATGACTTTAGAATTTTTAAAAAAGCAGAAATTATTAGAGAAAAAGGAACCAACAGATCTTCTTTTATGAGAGGCGAGAGACAGAAATATTCTTGGGTTAGTGTTGGCAGAAGTTTGATACTTTCAGACATTCTTTCTGCGATTGCCCTGGAACAAATTAAAAAACTTGATAAGATAACCGAGCTGCGAAGGAAAAAAGCAAGCTATCTTTTAAAAAAACTTTCGGATTTTTCGGAGAAAATAATACTGCCCCGAGAAACTGAGGGCTCTTTTTCTAATTGGCATGTTTTTGCAATTAGAGTACCAAAAAGAATCAGGGATTTTGTGATAGGAGGATTACGAAAGCGAGGTATTGAAGCTTCATTTCATTATTTGCCTCTTCACGCATCCGTTATGGGAAAGAAGCTTGGATATAAAAAAGGCAATTTTCCGGTAACGGAAAAGGTTTCTTCAACGTTGATAAGACTTCCTATGTATCCGCAACTTAAAAAATTCGAACTTGATTATATTGTTAATGCCCTTGACGAACTAGTATAAAAGGCAATGTGCTAAAGGACAATAGATTTTTAAGATTTTTACTTATTTGGCTTTTACTTCTTGTTGTTTTTATCCCAAGATTCTGGAATTTCTGGACAGTCGATTTTACCGGTGATGAAGCAGCTCACGTAAGAAAAGCCGTCTCGGTAGCAACTGGAGTGAGGGATTTTATAAAGCTCGATAATCTTCAAGTAGCTTTTAAAAATATATATACTCCGATAATGGAACATAATCATCCCCCACTTGAATTTTTGATATTGATTCCGTTTGGACTTTTAGAACCAAAGGAGTATTTTGCACGTTTGGTATACATACTTATAGGAACTTTTGCGCTGATTTTTAGCTATTTTTTTGCAAAGAACATTTTTGGCAAAAAGACAGCGGGATATTTTTTTATATTTTATGGCACATCAGCTTATGCAATCTGGTGGGTACAGACTGCAATATACATAAATCTTGCAATTTCCGCAGGGGTTTTTATTACACTTTCAATTGTAAATTTTTATTTTAAACCTGACAGGAAATCGTTATTGCTATTGTTTGGGTCAGAGGCATTTGGACTCTTAGTATTTCACGATTTTATTTTTTTCCTGCCCGCTGTTGTCTGGATTATTTGGGATAAACGTTCCTTTTTGAAAAGAACAGATTTTACAATGCCAGTCATTTTATTTTTCCTTACTGCAGGAGTTTTTTATTTAAATTACATCATTTATGCTTTTACTGTTGGTCCAAAATATGCCGGTTTTAATTACGTTTTAGACTCTAAAATTCCAGCTCAAGCTAACATTGTTACTAACTTAAAAGGTTATTGGCGGAACTTTTTTTCTTATCCTGGGGTTGTAATTCTTTTACCTTTTTCTGCACTTTTCTTGTTTTTTTCCGAAAAACATAAGTACTATAAATATTTCTGCTCTGTTCTTTTGATTTATATATTCGTATTTGTTTTGAAAAGCCCAACCCCGTTCCATTATTTTTCAAGCACATATGGAATACTTTTACTTATGGCCGCTATTGGAATCAGTCATATGGGTAGCAGAATCAGGCCCGCAGTTATTGCGATTGTAATGTTAATTAATTTGTTGGGTTTTTGGCGTGTTTTTGGTGGGATTCATAATCCTCAATTTATCGACAGTTTTGCACCTAATAACGCAGAAGGAATTTCGAAAATTGCAAAAAAATGTGTTGTATCGGATAACGAGACTTACATAAGTTCCGACGACCCATGGAAGACAGCTTATTACTTTGGCAGACCAAGCACTGTTGAGCGGGATGGCACAGGAGCAAGAATTGCAACAATTGGTGATTTCCTGGCAGGTAGGTTAGATGAAGTTGTTTTGATTCACGTAGGAGATAATTTAATTACAAGGGAAGAACATGAAAAGTTGTCTCTGCGGGCTCATTCAAAATTTCTGTTCGACAGAGAAACTGTTTACATTTTTAAAAACTGTATGTAGTAAAATTAAATTGTGACAAAATGTATTTTAGTATCAGGTGGAGCCGGATTTATCGGAAGTCACCTGTGCGAGAAGCTGATTGAAAGTGGCCACAAAGTCGTGTGTCTTGATAATTTAATAACAGGGTCTCAGAAGAACATTGCTCACCTTCTCTCCAATAAAAATTTTCTTTTTTTTAACCATGATGTAATAAAACCTTTTAGTAATCGGGGGGTTTTAAAAATTGACGAAATCTATCACTTGGCATCTCCGGCGGACCCGAACATCCATTCAAAGTTCTCTTATATGGCTCACCCGTTTGAGACGATGCTTGTAAATACTGTTGGTACCTGGAATCTTTGTGAGCTTGCGATAAAACATGGAGCTAGACTTTCGTTTGCTTCGAGCAGCGAAATATACGGCAATCCCCAAAAATCTCCCCAAGATGAGAATTATAGAGGAAACGTTTCGACAATAGGACCTAGATCCGTTTATGACGAAGCAAAAAGATTCGGAGAAACGATCGTTTTTGCATTTGTTCGAGAGAAAAAAATGGATGGGCGTGTTACTCGTATTTTTAATACTTATGGTCCGAAAATGAATCTGGAGGAAGGACGGGCGGTTGTTAACTTTATAAAACAGGCTCTGCGGGGACAGTCGCTAACTATTTACGGAGACGGAAAGCAAACAAGATCTTTTTGTTATATTAATGACCAAGTTGAAGGCCAAATTCTGGCGATGGAAAAAAATGGCACATGTGGGGAGGTTTTTAATATTGGTAATCCTGATGAAAAAAATATTTTGGAATTTGCCCAAATAATAAAGGGGCTTACAAAAAGTGAAAGTGAAATAATTTTTTCCGAGAAGCTACCAAAAGATGACCCGCTTCAGAGGAAACCCGACATAGTTAAGGCTCAGAAGATTTTGGGCTGGGAACCAAGTGTTGATTTAACCAGCGGACTTTCCCAAACAATAGATTACTTCAAGCAAAATATTCAGTGAAAATTCTTGTCACCGGATGCGCAGGCTTCATTGGTTCAAACTTAGTTGACGAATTATTATCCCGGGGATACGAGGTTATTGGAGTAGACAATTTCAACAATTACTATGACCCGATTATAAAAAGGGGCAATATTCAAAATGCTCTGAATTCTGCGAAATTCAAACTTTACGAATCGGACATTTGTAATTTTTCCGAAATTTCGCATATATTTAAAAAGGGGAAACCGGATAAGGTAGTTCATCTTGCCGCGAGGGCCGGTGTAAGAGCGTCTATTGATAACCCAAAACTTTATACTAAGGTTAATGTTTTGGGCACTGTTAATTTACTCATGCTTTCCGTCCAAAACTCCACCGGGCAATTTGTATTTGGTTCATCATCTTCCGTTTATGGTGAATCGAAACAATTGCCATTTGGCGAAAAGGATCTTTGTACTTCTATTGTTTCGCCTTACGGGGCATCTAAAAGAGCAGCTGAATTTTTTGTGGAAAGCTTTCACCATAGTTTTAAACTGTCTTGCATTATTCTCCGTTTTTTTACTGTTTATGGAGAACGTGGAAGGCCTGATATGGCACCAGCAATTTTTACAAAAGCAATTTTGAATGAAAAGTTGATAACTCAGTTTGGTGATGGAACCTCAAGCCGGGATTACACATACATCGGAGATATAGTATTGGGAATAATTAGTGCTCTGGATCACGATTTTCGGTTTGAAATATTTAATTTGGGGAATAGTCATCAAGTAACTCTCTCCGATTTTATATCCACATTGGAAAAAATAACTGCTAAAAAGGCGAAGATTGAGACTGCGGCAAAACATGAGGGAGATGTTGATAAAACATGGGCAAATATTGTAAAAGCAAAGAAGCTTTTAGGCTGGGAACCGAAAGTTAACATTTACCTGGGACTTACTAAATATATTGAATGGTTACGCGACACAAATCGAAAATAACAATTTCTGCTTTTTTCCCTTGTTACAATGATGCCGGAACAATTGCTTCCGTAGTGGAACTTGCAACTTTGACGCTTAAAAAGGTTGCAAGTGATTTCGAGGTTATTGTTGTAGATGATGGGTCGATTGATAAATCCAGGGAGATATTAAAAGAACTTGCGTTAAAGAATAATCGTCTTAGATTAGTTTTTCATAAAAAAAATGTGGGTTACGGAGGGGCACTTATCTCCGGTTTTAAAGCCGCAAGGTTCGATTTTGTATTTTATACAGATGGGGATGCGCAATATGATGTTTCAGAAATTGCTAGACTTGTTGACAAAGTTGACAGGTATGTAGATATCGTTCAGGGGTATAAAATAAAAAGACATGACCCATGGTACCGAATAGTGATTGGCGATATTTACAACTTTTGTGTAAAATTCCTTTTTGCTATTAAAATTCGTGACGTTGATTGCGATTTTAGGCTTATTCGAAAAAAGGTATTTGAAAAAGTAGAGCTTGAACATTTTAGCGGTGTTATCACTGTTGAAATGGTAAAAAAATTTCAGAATGCGGGATTCAAATTTGTAGAAGTACCTGTTTCGCATTTTGATCGCAGTTATGGAAAATCACAATTTTTTAATCTCCAACGAATTGCCCGCGTAGGGAGTGAGATAGTTGAATTATGGTTCGAATTAGTCTTTAGACGATGGCAATTAACAATTTCTTCAAGGGTAAAAATGTTTTAGTTACAGGTGGACTCGGATTTATAGGTTCTAATCTCTCCATAAAATTAGTAGACCTCGGAGCCAAAGTTACAATAATTGATGCACTTTTAGCTAATTATGGCGGCAATAAGTTTAACATTACTCCTCTGAGTAGGGTTAAAGTAAAAATTGCAGATATGAGAAATCAAAAAGTAATGGATAAAATTGTTAGGGGACAGAAAATTATTTTTAATCTTGCTGGAACTCTTTCTCATATTGATAGTATGACAGACCCTTTTGTCGATTTGGATATAAACTGTCGTGCTCAGCTCTGTCTTTTAGAAGCTTGCAGAAAATATAATCCCGGGGTGAGAATAATTTATGCTGGAACCAGGAATCAGTACGGTAAGGCTTTATATTTGCCGGTGGACGAGAAACATATTGAAGACCCAACAGACATAAACGGGATTAATTCGATTGCAGGAGAAAAATATCATTTTTTGTATCACCGAATTTATGGACTAGAGGTTGTCTCTTTGAGAATGACAAATACCTTTGGCCCTAGACATCAAATGAAACACCCAAAACAGGGTGTATTAAATTGGTTTATTAGATTACTCCTCGAAAATAAAACGGTTGAACTTTTTGGAGACGGATCACAAATACGAGATATAAACTATGTTGATGACGTTGTTGACGCGCTTATTTTATGCGCCAAATCAAAAAAGGCTAACGGTAATGTTTACAATCTGGGCGGAACTCCAATTACGCTTTTGGATTTCGTAAAAAAGGTAATAGATTATCTCGGTTATGGAAAATATAAAATAGTTAAATTTCCCAAGGACAGAAGTAGTATTGAGATTGGCAACTATGTAGCGGATGTAAAAAAAATTAAAAATGATTTAGGATGGCAGGCAAAAGTACCTGTTGAGGAAGGCATTCGAAGAACAATCGAGTATTATAAAAATTATCAAAAACATTATTTTTAATGATTCCTCTTATTGATCTTTCGATAGATAAAAAAACTAAGCTTGAGATAATCAAGGCAGTCGGAAACGTATTGGATGATAAAAATTTCATACTCGGATCAAAACTTGAATCTTTCGAGAAAAAATTTGCCAAATTTATCGGTAGCAGATTTGCAGTCGGTGTAGCAAGCGGTACAGATGGAATTAGGCTTGCGTTAAGGGCTCTTGGCGTTGGCGCAGGTGATCAAGTTCTTACAGTTTCTTTTACCTCTCCATTTACAGTGATTGCAATTGTCGAAGAAGGTGCTACGCCGGTTTTTGTGGATGTTGATGAAAATACTTGGACTTTTGATACTGGCGATGCTGAGAAGAAAATAACTAAAAGGGCTCGGGTTATAATTCCAGTTCATATTTATGGTAACCCCTGTAATATGGCAGGTGTTTTGAAACTGGCGAGAAAATATAAACTGGCTGTTGTCGAAGATGCCTGTCAAGCACACGGTGCTTTAATTAGCAATAAAAAGGTGGGGGGATTCGGTGATGCGGCAGCTTTCAGTTTTTATCCAACAAAAAATCTCGGAGCGATAGGCGATGGCGGTGCAGTAACTATAAATAGCCGAAAATTATTTGACATGATTAAAATGTTGAGACACGGTGGCCAAACAAAAAGATTTTGGCATGAATATAAAGGTATAAACAGTAGACTAGACGAAATCCAGGCGGCTGTTTTGGAGATCAAATTGGCACAACTTAACCATTATAATTTTCTTCGATCAAAAATTGCAGTGAGATATCGCAGAGAATTATCCGGGCTTCCAATTAAATTTCAGGAAAGTTTTAGGGGAGCTAAATCTGCAAATCATTTATTCGTTATAAGATTAAGCAGACGGAATGAACTTAAGGAATTCTTAGGGAAAAGAAATATTCTTTCCGATATATACTACCCAGCACCTGTCCATTTGCAGCCTGCCTTTAAGAAATACTCAAAAGGCAGTTTAAAAATGACAGAGAGGCTGAGTAGTGAACTTTTAGCTATTCCCCTTTCCCCTTCATTGTCGAATAGCAATCAGAGTAAGGTTATAGCAGCGGTTAAGGATTTTTTCTTAGCATGATTTCTTGGTTTTATGAACTCTGGGAATTTAGGGAGCTTCTTTGGGCTTTAACGCTCCGGGAAATTAAGGTTCGCTATAAACAAACCGTACTTGGTGTTTTGTGGGCAATACTGCAGCCTGTTGCTTTGACTTTAATCTTTACAGTAGTTTTCGGATTTTTTCTAAAAGTTGATTCTGGATCTGTTCCCTATCCTATCTTTGCATACAGCGCTCTTTTGCCATGGACATTTTTTACAACTGCAGTTTCATTTGGGGCTCTCTCGGTTGTTAATAACGGAAACCTTGTCACAAAAGTTTATTTCCCAAGAGAAATTCTTCCGCTGGCATCCGTAGGTGCGGCTTTTTTTGATTTTTTGATGGCTTCACTGGTCTTTGCGAGTTTGCTTATTATTTACCATGTTCATATAACTTTAAGCATCTTATTTATTTTTATTGTAGTCCCCTCAATATTTCTAATAACTGTAGGAATCTCTTTTTTCCTTTCAACAATAAACGTTTTATTTCGAGACATTCGATTTGTTGTCCCATTGGTTCTTCAAATTTGGCTTTATTTAACACCAGTCATATATTCTTCAGGACAAGTGCCTGAAAAATATAGAATATTTTTAAGCTTAAATCCCCTTACACCACTTATAGAAGGATTCAGGGATATAACTGTTTACGGTAAATTTCCGAGTAGCTTCCATATTATTCTTTCTCTTTTAATTTCTCTTGCGATATTTTTTGTGGGTTTCTGGTTTTTTAAAAGTAAGGAAAGAATATTTGCCGATGTAATGTAAGAGTATGGAAAACGTAATTGCCTTTCGGGGTGTAACCAAAAAATATTTAATAACAAAAGGTAAACACGGTCTTTTAATTGATACAATAGGTGAGAATTTATTCGGAGTTTTCAATCGCAAAAAAACTCACTCAGGAAATACAATATCCGCGCTTAAAAATATTTCGTTTGAAATAAAAAAAGGTGAGACTGTTGGAATTATTGGAAGAAATGGAGCAGGGAAATCGACTATTTTAAAACTGATTTCTAAAATTACCTATCCGAACCGTGGAAGAGTCGAAGTCAAAGGCAGGATCGGTGCGTTTATAGAACTTGGGGCTGGCCTCCACCCAGAACTTACAGGACGAGAGAACATTTATTTATATGGGGCAATTCTTGGGATGAAGAAAAAAGAGATTGAGAAAAAATTCGATGCAATTGTAGATTTTGCAGAAATCAGAAAATTTATTAATCTACCAATAAAAAAGTTTTCGAGTGGAATGTACTCGCGCCTGGGTTTTTCCGTTTGTGTATTTTGTGACCCCGATATTTTGCTAGTCGACGAGGTTTTGGCAGTTGGAGATGTCTATTTTCAAAAAAAATGTCTCAATGTTATGCATTCTTTTGCAAAAGAAAAAACTATATTATTTGTTTCCCACGATCTGGCGGCAATTCGCAAGATATGCAGCCGAGTTATATATGTAGAGAGAGGAAAAATAATAAAAAACGGTAACCCACGGCAAGTGATAGGTTTTTATCTGGAAAGGTCAAAAAACAATTCCAGTGAGCTTTAACATAAATTGTTGGTTGTTGAAGACATATTTGCGTTTATGTAGAATGAGCGCAATCTAAAATGTCGTCTAAGTCCGTAAAAACAATTATTTTGTGTGGAGGAATTGGATACCGCCTGAAGGAGGAGACAGAATTTAAACCTAAGCCGATGATCGAGGTAGGCGGGAAACCAATTCTTTGGCACATAATGAAAATTTATTCATATTGGGGGTTTAATGATTTTGTTATAGCTTTAGGTTACAAAGGCAATCTTATAAAAGATTATTTTGTAAACAAGAAATATTATGATGGAGATTTCACTCTCGACAGTTTTAGCCACAAGATAAAGCATCATAAAAGTGATAATAGTGAGAAGTTCAGGATTACATTTGTTGATACGGGACTTGAATCTTTAACAGGCGAGAGAGTACGAAGGCTTAAAAGGTATATCGACTCTGATTATTTTATGCTTACTTATGGGGACGGGGTTGCTGATATTAACATCAAAGATCTTTTTAACTTTCACAAAAAGCAAAAAACCATCGGTACAGTAACAGGAGTTTTCCCGATGTTAAAATACGGCGGTTTCAATACTAAAAAAGACGGCATCGTAACAAAATTCGATAAAAAAGTAAAAATGCAAAATCTAATAAATGGCGGGTTTATGGTATTTAAAAGGAAAGTGTTTGATTTTATCGAACCTGATTCGATGATAGAAAATATTTTTCCCCTGCTGATAGAAAAAAGTCAGCTGGCCCTTTACCAACATAAGGGTTTCTTCCACTCAATGGATACATACCAAGACATGCAAGATTTAAATAGAATGTGGAGGAAAAATCCTGCCTGGAAATTATGGGACTAGCGGGCAAAAATATACTGGTTACCGGTGGCACGGGATTTCTTGGCAGTCATTTAGTTCAAAACTTATTAAACTCAGGGGCAAAACTTATCGTCACTGATGAGGGAGAAAAAGATCTTAGCTCCTACTTTTACCAAAACAGGCTCAATGAAAAATCTATTTTGGTTAATTGTGATTTGAAAAATTTTGATAGAACTTTTCATGTTATCACTAGACATGAAATTGATTATGTTTATCATTTAGCTGCTCAAGCAATTGTCAACACAGCTTTGATAAATCCACTTGAAACTTATCGCAGTAATATTCTCGGTACATTAAACGTTTTAGAGTCTTGCCGCCTGTATGGAAAGATCGAGGGCGTTATTGTAGCTTCATCTGATAAATCTTACGGAAAAACACCTAGAGTTAGCGAGAAAAATCCGCTGGGAGGAGATCATCCCTACGAGAGTTCTAAGTCGGCCGCTGATTTAATTGCTCAAACTTACTTCGTTACATACAAATTACCAGTAGTGATAACTCGGTTCGGGAACACGTATGGGGAAGGTGATTTAAACTTTAACAGGATTATTCCGGGTATTATGAAAGCTTTAGTAAATAGGGAGACTTTAGGGATAAGAAGTAATGGCAAATTTATCCGCGATTACGTATACGTTAGTGATATAGTAAGTTCACTGATTTTAATTCTTAAAAACATCAAGACAGTTAGGGGTGAGGTATTTAATGTGTCCTCGAGAGAAAATCTATCCGTTTTGGAAATTATAAAAACTGTCGGAAGAATTTTGGATAAGAAAATAAATTACAAGATATTAAATAACACCGTTAATGAAATACCGATTCAATCCGTAAATTTTAACAAAATACAGAAGGTCCTTGGCTGGAAACCAAAATATAGTTTAAAGACAACAATTCCAGGAATTTTTGACTGGTATAGCTCTTATTTTGCGGAATCTTAGAGTTTTCTTCATATCTTGGTGTAAAATAGTTTTCCCGAATTAATGATCAGAAAAAAAATAAAAGTCGGAATTATCGGAACGGGGAATATTGGAACAGATCTTCTTATAAAAATTCAGCGATCAAAATATTTGGACTGTGGAATTTTTGCTGGCAAAAATCCAGACTCACCGGGTATTAAACGCGCTAAGGCAATGGGGGTTAAAACTTCATTTGATTCAATTAGCGCCATCATTTCAAACCCAGAAATCTGTGATATAGTTTTTGACGCTACTTCTGCTCAGGCTCATTCATTGCACGCACCGCTCCTTGAAAGACTAGGTAAATTTACCATTGACATGACGCCATCGAGAATAGGAAAAATGTGTGTTCCGCTTATAAATCTCGAAGAGTGTCTGGTTGCCAAAAATGTGAATATGGTTACGTGTGGAGGGCAGGACACTGTACCAATTATTGCAGCTATTATGAAAGTTCATCCGAAGATACAATATGTGGAAATTGTCTCTAGTATTGCATCAAAATCGGCAGGAATTGCAACAAGGGAAAACATTGATGAATATACTCAGACGACATGTGACGGAATTACTGCTTTTTGCAAAGTACCAAAAGCGAAGGCCATTATTATTTTGAATCCTTCAGAACCACCAATTGTTATGCATAACACAATCTATGCTGCGATTGATAAACCAAAAATTAAGGATTTATCTCGGGAAATTAAAAAAGTGGTTAATAAAATCCAGCAGTATGTACCAGGTTTTAAATTAGTTGCCGGGCCGGTTTTCGAAAATGGTCGCTTGACAGTAATTAACGAAGTTCGAGGATTGGGTGATTTTCTGCCAGTTTGGGCAGGAAATTTAGACATAATCAATTGTGCGGCAATTAAAGTAGCGGAAGAGTACGCGAAAAAGGAGTTTTATGAGTGATGTTGTAATTGTTGATTCAACATTGCGGGATGGTTCTCATGCGATAGCACATCAATTCACCGCTAAAAATATTTCTGATTATTCTTCGGGGGCGGAGGCTGCTGGGATTCCACTTCTGGTCGTTGGTCATGGCAACGGCTTAGGTGCTTCTTCGTTGCAGCTTGGTAAATCGCTTCTATCCGATACTAAGATGCTTAAGGTGGCAAAAAAAAAGCTTAAGAAAACAAAACTTGGAGTTTTTTTGATACCAGGGTTTGGAACAATAAAAAATGATCTTGAGCCTGCAATTGCTGCCGGATGCGAAGCAGTCATGGTCGCAAGTCACTGCACGGAAGCAAATATAATGAGGCAACATATTGAATATTCTGTAAAAAAAGGGCTTGACACTTATGGAATATTAATGATGTCTCACATGATAGGTGCAAATGAGCTATTGGAACAAGCTAAATTGGTTCAGCAGTACGGAGCAAGTGGTGTACTTTTAATGGATTCCGCGGGCGCATATCTGCCAGAAAATGTGACTGAAAAGATAGAAGCTTTGGTATCAGGTCTTGAGATAGGGGTGGGATTCCATGCACATAATAATTTGGGTCTGGCTGTTGCAAATTCTATAAGTGCAGTAAGGGCGGGAGCAAAAATTCTTGATTGCACTACCAGAGGGATGGGTGCAGGAGCTGGAAACAGTCAATTGGAGGTGGTTGTTGCCGTGCTTTTGAAAA
>Ga0209542_10008878_pt1 | contig 18621 bp, 25 predicted proteins | sample RifCSPhighO2_01_FD_184028 | JGI IMG/M metagenome (GOLD analysis project Ga0209542, IMG submission 184028) | Soil microbial communities from Rifle, Colorado - Rifle CSP2_plank highO2_0.1 (SPAdes) (version 2) | ecosystem: Environmental > Terrestrial > Deep subsurface > Rock core/Sediment ...
CCCTCCTTATTGCTGCGGTAGCCGTGCGTTCGGATAACTGCAGGAAATGGACCATTACCTGAAGGTGTGTGAAGCCAGCCTGCTAGCTGCTGTTTATTACTGTTGGGGAAGAAGACTTTTTGGATGGGCATAGGTTAAGGGAAATTAAGGAGTTTAAAAAGGTTGCTTGTTTACACCGCATCCTTTCCAATAAGATATTTTCTGCTGTCGGCATCCATATCGGTAAAGACATCGGCTGATTCTTTTAATTTGCCTGCGGTGCTTTTGCCAAATGACATGACTTCGACTTTGCAGCCAAGCGCGCGGCGCAGGTGCTCGACTAACGGTACGAAATCGCCGTCGCCGCTGATCAATACGATGACATCAAGCTTTGGGGCAGTTTCAATCGCGTCCATCGCAATGCCAATGTCCCAGTCGCCCTTCTTGGCGCCGCCGGCGAATATTTGGATGTCTTTCACTTTTACTTCAAAGCCAATCGCTTCAAGCGCGTCAAAAAATGTATGCTCTTTCGTTGCTTCTGCTCGGATGCCGTATGCGATTGCTCGAATCAATGTGCGCTCGCCACGTGCGGTTCTCAGGATATTTGCGAAATTGACTTTCTTGCCGTACACATTTTTAGCAGAATAATACATGTTCTGGACGTCAACAAAGACGCCGACACGCTGGCCCTTGTAATCTATCACCCGTGGCATAGAATTTTGGATTGTTTTGCTGTTTATTAAGGTTTGGTTGCCTTTCGGTTTCGCTTCTTTTTTCTTCGCAAAAATACAACAAAAGAAGCAACTGCTAATCCGAGAAAAAAGCCAAAGACAAATGGCATGTAATCAAAATTTATTTTTTGCCGTGCATCAGTTCGTGCTTCCTCAAAATAAATGTCAAGATTGCTCATCTCCAGTGAGTATTCGCTATATAGCAATGCTGAACTTTCGTCGTGGTCTTTTAGGGAAAGCGCGTATTCATAATATGAAAAGCCAAGCAGCGGGAATGCCTGGTTTTCTATCGTGCGCGCAATTAATGTTTCAATAGCTTCAAGCTTTGCGGCAATAAGGCGCGGCAGCTCAGATCGCTCGATGCCAATCGTGCTGAGAATTGCGTTTGCATCTGCCTTCGCCTGCGATGCAATAATCAGGCAAAGCACATAATCACCTTGTTTGCGCTGCTCATCGGCACGCTCAATCTGCCCGTTAATGTGATCTATGCCTGCTGAGAACAGCTGAACATATTGGTCCCGCTCTTTTGCTTCCTGAAGCTTTTCAATGCAGGAGCGCTGCAAGATAGCATCGCTAAGGACGTATTCACGGCCGTCGAGCGCAAAAAATGTTGACCATGCCCGTGCAGAAAAAAAACGTTCTTCTGCAAATGCAAGGCGGAAGATGTTGCCTGTGGTTGCATCTTCGAGCGCCTGCTGGGCATCATGCAATCGCTCAAGAACAACCGCAAATGCCTGCAAATCGGTAATCGTCGTCAGCTCCCGCTCGCGTATCTCGCGCTCAAAACGGAGCATGTCATTTTCCAGCTGGGATGATTTTGCTTTGATTTTTTGGAGCGACAATTTTTGCTTTTCATAGAGCTCGTTCCGCACATAAATGTTGAGCGCAAAACAATATGATGCGGCGGAATAATATGAATTGCTTTTTGCTGCGCTTGATGCAAGTGATGTACGATTGGTTATTTCATCTCGTTCTGATTGGTTGAGATGAAATTTATTCAGCTCTTTTACAAGATCTGAGCTGCGCGTACAAAGCTGCTCGCTCACATCTTTCATCAGCTCGACATACTGCGGAAGCGGCTCAAATTCTGGCGTGCTATCGATAATTTTTTGATTGGTGAAATGAAAGAGAACCTCGTTAAGGTTAGAAACTTCGACAACCTGAACGTCGAGAAGATCGCCATACTCGATCAAATCAATTGTGCCTGTGCCCTCATTTTGCTGTGACTGATTATAGACGCGCATGCCTATCGGAATAAGCACTTTTTTCAGCTTTGCGTGTGCGGCAGCGTCTATTTTTGCTTTTATGCCGCCAACAGGACCAATAAGGCCGCCTGAATTAATCGTGCCTGTGACTGCGACACTCTGGTTAACATTGTCGCCTGTAACTGCCGCAGTTGTGAGCGCTGCTAATGCTGCACCAGCACTTGGGCCACCAATAATTACGGAATCTGACTGAATTGTATAAATGAAGTCCAAGCTGCTGCAGGAAAGGTCAAAATAGTGGCAGGCTATCTCCTTTGCAAATCGCGTGCTTATCTGTGTGTCGACTTTTGTCAGCGGAAATGTTTCAAGAAAAACACGGCCGCGGCCAGGCTGCACTTCAAGATAAAGGTCAGCAGTGCTGCCAATTAACGTGCTGTTCAATTCCTGCGCTGCAAGAAGCGTCATATGAAAAGGCTCTGCAGATGCGACAATTGATGGAGATAAGATTATAACTAATGTAAACAGCAAGAATACAATCACACTCTTCATGTTCGTGGGAGATGTGCTAATGTTTAAAAACTTTCGTGCTGTAAAAGAAATGTTTACCAAAGCTTTTTCTCTCCATGAAAAAGCTTATAAACGAACAGAAAATTACAAAAGCGAGGGTAAAAAGAAGGATGACGAAGATAAATAAGCTTGTGATGACGGGCTTTAAAAGTTTCGCTCAAAAGACTGAGCTCATTTTTGGCAACACAATAAATACTGTTCTTGGGCCAAATGGGAACGGGAAATCAAATATTTTAGACGGGATATGTTTTGTTCTCGGCAGGGCAAGCAGCAAAAGCCTGCGCGCCGAAAAGTCATCGCACCTTATTTTTGACGGTGGAAAGATAAAAAGACCTGCAGAGAAAGGGCAGGTAGACATTTATTTTGATAATACAGCACAAGTGTTTCCTGTGGATGCTGTTGAAGTGAAGATCACCCGTATTATCAAGAAGAACGGCCAAAGCATATACAAGATAAATGATAAAACACATACACGAAATGAGCTTCTTGACCTGTTAAGTGCGGCACGCATCGATCCCGATGGCTATAATATCATATTGCAGGGCGATATCACGCGGTTTGTAGAGATGTCGCCTATTGAACGAAGGCAAATTCTCGAAGAGATCAGCGGCATATCAGTCTATGAAGAGAAAAAGCATAAAGCGATATTAGAGCTGGATAAAGTTGAGAAACAGTTGAATGATGCCGAAATTATCTTGAAAGAACGGCAAACACATCTGAAAGAACTCAAAAAAGACCGCGATCAGGCGCTGAAATTTAAAGAATTGAAGGATGGCATCGACTCGAACAAGGCGACATATGTGCATCTTCAGATCGAACGGCGAAGCGAGATAAAATCAACATTTGACAAAGAGCATGACGAGCTGAACGCTGAATTTGATAAAATCGAAAAACATATCGCAGAGAGCAAGAAAAGCATTGATGACAAGAAAAAGCAGATCGAAAAGATAGCGCATGACATCGAGCAGAAGGGCGAAGTTGAGCAGCTCAAGCTCAGCAAAGATGTCGAGCAGATGCGTGTTGAACTTGAAAAACAGAAAGCGCGCGTTGTGATGATCAAAGATGCGCTTGCAAAAACAAAACAGCGCAAGCAAGCGCTGGAAAAAGACACGCAGGAGATTGAGAAAAACATTGATGAAATCCGCAGGAAGAAAGCAGATTTAGAAAAACAGAAAGCTGAAAAAGAAAATGAATTGCAGTCTGTCGAACGGAAAATTGACGAATTCAAGAAGAAAAATAAAATCGACACGCTCGGCGACATTGAGCGCGACATTGATTCTGTTGATAAAATCATTGAGGCAAAACAAGAGACGATGCAGCAGATACGCCAGCAGCAGCAGGAATTGCTGCGCGAGAAAGATAAGATCGAGTACCAGCTCCAGATGCTCGACGAGCAGGTGAAAAAAGTTGCCGAAGTCGCAAAAGAGCATCAGCAGCAGATTGGAGAGCTGAAAAAGAAAAAAGAAGATTTCAAGCAGGCAACACTGCAGTTGAATGCATGCCTCGACAACGACAGCAAATTATCACGAGATGTTGGAAGCTTTAGAAAAGAGATGATAGCTCTTGAAGAGGAGAAAGTAAAATTAGAGGCACGGCATATTGGCGCACAGGAGCGCGTCGGCGGGGATATTGCTGTTAAGAAAATTCTTGAACTGAAGAAGAAAAAAACAGGCATTTACGGAACAGTTGCAGAGCTTGGAAAAGTGCCGAAACAATATCAGCTTGCACTTGAGATTGCGGCAGGCACACGGTTAACGAGCATTGTAGTTGCTGATGATTCGGTCGCTGCAAGCTGCATAGCTTATTTGAGAGAGAATAAATTTGGCGTTGCAACATTTATTCCGCTGAACACGGTTAAAGTGACGCAGAACTCAGGCGTTGATGCGCTGCTCAAAAAGAAAGGCGTGCACAACAAATGCGTCGAGCTCGTGCAGTTCGACCGCACGTATGCGAAGGCATTCTCTTATGTATTTGGCGACACGCTTGTCGTTGATGACCTTGAGACTGCACGCGACATCGGTATCGGCAGGGCACGCATGGTGACACTGCTGGGTGATTTAGCAGATACAAGTGGCGTGATGCGCGGTGGATTCCATCACCGCAAAAGCGTTGCATCATTCGCTGATTCAGAGACGGAAGAAAATCTCATGGCCGTTGAGGGTAAGTTAGGAGTATTGCGCGTGAAGGTTGATCAGCTGACAAAAGATAAAGATTCAAATGAACAAAGGATTTTGAAATTGAGACGCGAGAAGCTTGAACTTGAAGTAGATGTCACAAAAATGGAAAAGTCGCTGCATTTAGGCAGTGGAGACTTGGATGCGACAACGCTTGAGAAAAAGCAGCTCGAGAAACAGCGTGACGACATTGACAAAAAGCTCAGAGAGATACAAGCGACCGTAAACATACACACAAAAGAGCTTGCACAGGAAAAGACGAGAAAAGAACAGCTCAAACTGAAAGTAACCACGATGCGCAACCCACGGTTATTGGCAGAGCTTACTGCATTTGATGAAGCGCGGCAGGCAATGCGCGACGAGATTTTGAAAATGAACAGCGAGAGCGGTTCCATAGAAACGCAGATAAAAACGATGATGAGGCCTGAACAAGAGCGCATTTTGCAGCTGATGAAAGGCCATGATAAAGAAGAAGTATCTTTTACAAAAGAAAGCGCTGAGCTGGCTGAACGGATAAAAAATGATCAAGAACACCTGAAAGAAAAAGAGAAGGCGCAGCGCGAATTTTTCAGCGCGTACAAAGATTTGTTCCAGCAGCGGGATGGCATCGCAGACGAAATAAATACACTTGAAAAGAAAGTTGATGTTGCGCGGGAGCGCAGCAGGAAAACGGAAATTGAAATGAATGGCGTCACGCTGAAGAGAGCAGCAATTGTATCAGAATTATCTGGCTTTGAAGAGCAGATGAAGCAGCTGCAGCATGCGAAAATCTTGAAAGGCAAAAATGAAGATGAGCTGAAAGGAGAGATTGCAAAGTTTGAGAAAATGCTTGCGACAATGAGCGCAGTCAACATGAAAGCGCTTGAAATTTACGAACAGGTTGAAGTTGAATACAACAAGCTGGTCGAGAAGAAAGATACGTTAATCAAAGAGAAAGGCGATGTGGTAACGCTGATGGAAGAAATTGAAGGCAAAAAGAAGGAGCAGTTTATGAAGACATTTGATGTGATCAACGCAAACTTTAATGAGAAATTTGCTGCGCTGACGAGCAAAGGAAAAGGATTTTTGCATCTTGAAAATGCACAGAAGCCGTTTGACGGCGGCATGGACATCAAAATAAAAGTTGCAGGGCAACGATTCATGGACATTCGCAGCCTGAGCGGCGGAGAAAAGACGATGACTGCGCTTGCATTTTATTTTGCTGTGCAGGAATATGAGCCGCACAGTTTCTATGTGATGGATGAAGTTGATGCAGCGCTCGACAAGCATAACAGCGAGCGGCTTGCACAGTTGATACGGCAGTACTGCAAGGGCGCACAATATATCGTGATATCACACAATGATGCGCTGATTTCTGAAAGTGATCAACTGTACGGAGTAAGCATGGACGAAACTGGCGTGAGCAAGGTTGTAAGCTTGAAGGTTTGATTTGTTGCAAATACCCCACCGCTTGCGGTGATTGGGTTTTTGCAACTTTAAAAATCCCAGCTCTAATTAACTAATCAATACCCCGCCCCTCGGGGCGGCTGGGATTTTTATTTTCCGAAAAGTTTAAAAATTCCGAAATTTTATTAATGCTTATGAAACATCACACCTGTGTTAAAGAAGTTCGGTTAGGACATAAAGGTCAGTTTACTATACCTAAAAAGATAAGGGACGAGGAACATTTCGAGGAGGATGATACATTTCTCGTTCATCATACTGCAACTGGTGAAATTCTTCTCCGTAAAAAGCAAGAAGCTGTTCCAGAAGATGCTTTATTCAAAGCAATTGAAGCAATGCCTTCTTTTAATTTTGAGCAAGCCTGGAAAGAGATTAAGCAAGAACGGAAGAAAAACGAATGAAATATTGTGCTGATACATGGTTTCTTTTGAAACTTTTTAACAAAGATACTCGAGCAAAAGACATTATCAATGAGTTGCGTTATGGGAAAGCACGTCTCACAATTCCATGCAGTGTTATAGCCGAGACTGTTAGAAAATTAATGCAACAAGGAGCCTCTGAATATATAATTAAAACTTTTTTGGGGTATATCGAGCCATCTGAAAAAATAGAAATTATAGAACTTGATCAGTTACTCGCGGTCGAAGCAGCAAAAATTTCACTTGCGTACGGATTGGCAATGATGGATGCATTTGTTGCGGTTACATGCGCCACCAATGGTTGTGATGTGCTTCTCTCCGGCGATTCAGACTATGCCCCATTGGTCAAACGAAAGTATCTGAAAATACAAGCGTGGTAATAACAAATTCAATTATGGAATAATTGTGCACCGTGTCAATCCTTTCTTCTTCATCAACAGATGAGGGTAACCTCTTTTGTCTGCATTTGACGTGTCTATGCCTAACCGCTTTGCAAACTGAAACAGCTTTTCTCTGGTTTCATGAACAGTACCAAAATTTTTCATCGCCTCTATCTCAATAAAATTGCCCAATTCTTTTACTCGGTCAAGCGCTATCTCAAATTCGTTTTTGTATATGAAGACTTCTCTTTCTTTTTCTACGACGACTAATTTTTTCATGTTAAGCGCAGAAAATATTTTTTCTATTTGTTCGGGATTTTCGATAATCGTTTCAAACTCATCACAATGAGTCGTGAGCTCAGCGTTTTCTGGGTAGAAATGCTTGTAATTTATGATAGTTTTGCCACCTCTTTTTCTTATGCTCAGCCATTCATATGTGAAAAATGGCTCAACAAAATTTCTATTTGGAGGGGTGAAATACTCGTCTATTTGTGATGATGATTTTACGAATGTTGCGGTTGATTGCAATTTTTGTTTTATATGAGAAAAAGTTACGCCGTCAACAGGAATTTTGATTTCAATTTCTTGGTTATTGCTTGCCATTAGAGAGATTAGATAGTAATAGCAAATCTCATAAATTATGGTACTTATAGAGATTTGCTAGTATAGATAAAGTGCCTTTTGAAATGTTCCATTATTTATGCACTTTACTATAATCACGGTATCCTTCTCACTTGTTTCATTCTATAATCATTCTTGTCAAGCACTTTTGGAACTGCTTGCGGTTTATGCTCTGCTTGGTCGTGCTGCTCGCTGTGCTCTGCATGCCCGCCATGAGCTTCATGCGCGGTGTGAATAGAGGCAGAAATGCCTTCTGCTTCGTGCTTGAGCTGGAACAGCGCAACATCGTTATCGTCATCGCTCACATGCTTCGGCTTCCAGTCGAGCTTCAAGCCATCGTTTTCAGTTCGGGGCACGATATGCATAGAAAAATGAGGAATCTGCTGGCCTGCGGCTGTACCGTTTTCAACAATAATATTTGTGCCTTGCACGCCAAGGCTTTCAAAAATTGCAGAACTAATTTTGTTTGCAACTGAAAACGCATGACCTACAATATCATCGGGCACCTGCTCAAGAATAGAATGATGCTCTTTGGTGAACAGTAAAATGTGACCGGCAGCTGCTGGCTTTAGGTGCATAACTGCCAAAAGCTTATCGTCCGAATAAATTTCTTCGCTATCAAAATCGCCGTGCACGATTGAGCAGAATTCGCAGTCAGCCATTGAACAAGCCAGCAATATCATCGAGCGATACGCTGTCCTCCTTTTCTGCTGTTTTTTTCTTTGTAGACTTTTTTTCTTGTTTTTGCTTCTTTGGTTTCGCTTCTTCTGCGGGCTCATGCACGTCAGCTTTCTCGGGAGCACTGTGCTCTTTATGGCCTTTAATTATTTCTTTCTTGATACCAAGCTGCTCGTTGAGCTTCGCCTGGATCAATTCGCGGATATCTGTAATTTCTGACTCTTTGACTTTCTTTTGCGGCAGCACAATACCAATGTTGTCATGCTCTTCCCGCGGAATGATATGCATCATGAAATGCTGAGCGCGTTGGCCTGCTGCGGTGCCGTTTGCAATGAAAATTGTCGTGCCGTGCACTTTAAGGCCGCGAAGCACTGCCTGCGAAAGCTGTTTTGTAACGATGCCAAGATGCTTTATCTCTTCCTCGGGCACCTGCGGCAGAATAGCATAATGCTCTTTTGGCAAGACAAGCAGATGGCCTTTGCTTGCAGGGTTAATGTCAAGAACAGCAAACACTTTTTCATCTTCATACACTTTTTTTGACTTTACTTTGTTTGATGAGATTTGGCAGAAAATGCATTGTTTTTTTTGGAATTCACGCAGCTCTTCAGGAGACATCTTTTCCAGCTTTTCCATCAACGCGCGCCGCTGCGCTTCAGGCATCTCGGACATGTTGGAATTGAATGATACGGCTTATTTAAACTTTTAGCTCAGCCTTGACGGCATAGGCAGAAGTGGATTTTTGGCTTAAAAAATGTTCTCAATGCGAATGAGCAATAATCACTTTTTTGCTCAATGGCAATGCGAATGTCAAAAACCATCAGTCAGTATGCACAGAAATCCATTTCTGGCAAGTTAGCTCGGCATTTCCAACTGACCGAGTCAATACTCAATTGTGCCAATCACATTCTCAAAATGCTTGTTGTTACGTGTAACGATGGTTGCGACTTCATTTGCTGCATATGTTCCTGCGATAATTGCATCAGGATGTGCAACCGCCTGCCCTTTTCTCTTAACACCTCGATATAATTGGCTGCTTCGAAGTGCGGCCTGCCTGTTGAATGAAAACACGGGGAATTGTGAGATAAATGCGAGAAACACATCCTGCTGGTGCTCTGTTAGGTTGCCACATAGAAATTCATACACAACCGGTTCGCACAGGCATAAGAATTCCTGATTCTGCTTCATCCATTCAACTGCATGGCTCTCTCCTTTAAAGAAGTCAATAAGAAAAGTAGTGTCTGCGCCGATCATCGTTTCTCCCAGTCTTTTCGAGCATTGATTCGCACGGCTTCGATGCTTGATAAATCAATGCCCTGAAAGATTCCTGCATATGACAAAACATCCTGCTTCTTCTGTTTCATCGTGAGAATGACGTCAGAAAAGCTTTGACCATTTCGCTTCAATCGACGTAAGAAATCATATGCATCTTTTGAAATGGTAACGTTAACTGAGGCCATACCCATATGGGTACATGTACTTGCATATAAAGATTTCTTTTTGAGATCAAGACTGCCCGCAAAATTTAAATAGTCCTACAGAAACAGTAGTACATCTGATTTAAGTGGTTATTTTAGCCAAATAGGTCTTACAGAAACAGCATATATCAAGAATTAAGTCCTACAAAAGCAGTAGGTGTGAAAAGATAAAAAAAGAGAGATAAGAAGTAAAGTGAAGCATAAGTCCTACAGAAACAGTAGAAAAGAACAGATGTATGTAGCTCGTGCTTTACCTCAGCGAGCGGCACAAGATATTGCGGATGAAAACGAATCTTTGCGCAATCTTATCCAATCAAAGCTAGGGCTGTCTGCACAGGAAATTGAGCAGGAGCTTAATCAGCTGAGGCAGCTTCAGACAAACACTCTTCTTCGCGAATTAGTCAAAGAGAAATTGCATCTCCAGAAACACCAGATTGATGCTACACTCGAGCATGCACGACTGGAAAATAAATCAGACATCACAATCCCCGTTTCTACGTTTAGAACATCCCTCAGCACGCTTGAAGTAGTTGTCCAATTTCTCAAAAATTCGTCAAACTTGCAGCTCAGCGAGATTGCAGCGCTGCTGAACAGAGACCACCGCACTGTGTGGCATGCGTACCAGCGGTCGCAGAAGAAAGCTGTGAGGCCTGCGACCAGAGCTCAATCAGATGTTCAATCGGACATTCAAATCCCAATTCTTATTTTTGCAGATCGTAAGAACTCGCCACTTGAAGCGCTTGCTGCGCATCTGCATCAAACTCATTCGCTGCCATTTGCTGAGATCGGCAGAATGCTGCTGCTCAGCCGAAAGACCGTGTGGACAGTATATCAGCGATTCACGAGGAATGCTCATGCATAATAGAAGAATGTCTCGGACAGTGGACAAGGCTGAACTACTGAGACAGATAGAGAACTGTGAAGAGCAGAAATCTGCGATACGTGCAGTTGTCCGAGAAACACAAGCGAGATATGATAATGGAAAATTAACACGGCGCCAGCACGCTGCTGAGCTGCATAGAAAGCTCGGAGGCAGGACGTCGGAGAAACTGCACCGATATTACGATGACTGCATTGCTCATTATACACAACAAATTGAAGCAAGCGAACGTGAAACAAAACAGCGGACGAGTTTTGCGCCGTTCACAATTGCATTATTAATTGCGTTGCTGCTCGGCTTAGGAATATATCTTGGACCAGGCATCACTGGCGCAGCGATTCTTGACACGGGCGCAATCCTCAACACCAACAGCACGTTTGACTTGGGCGAGAATGTGACGTCGCTGCGCGTGACGGGCATGTTTAGCGGCAGTGGCCATGGAATCATGTATCTCAATGATAGAATTGTGATAGACACTGCGCTGCTGAACAGCACAAGCTTTACTGATATATGTGTTGATACATGCGCTGATATAAACGGGGCAAATTTAACGGCAGTCATCGACGGTGAGCTGACATTTATTATTACGCAGTTCAATTACACCACAATCATCTCAGGCACTACACCAGAGCAGCTCGTGACGATAAATAATACACTTGAACATACAAATGAAACGCTTGCAAACGGAACGAATGAGACACCAATCGGCGAAATATGGAATGGAGCAATAGACAATCTAACAAATGCAACTGATGGAAATGCAACTAATCTCACTCTTGATATTACCGTCGATAGGGCTGCTGGCCGTTCGCTGAATGCGAAGCATTATGGCGCAGACGAGAAGCCAGTGTTCACGTTCCGCGTTACCCCACAAGCGCGCGCTGTTGGCATTGCTGCGAACAGTCCCGTGAACAAGTAATATGATTATTTTTATCAGCTATTGCCAGACATGAAAAGCATCGCATTTCTTCATTATGAAGGCGAGCCAAACTCAGAAATTCAGAAAAATGAGTTTTTGCTTTTCTTTGCACAAAAAGGCATTACGGTGCATGATGTTGAAGTTTTTAGTGATGAAGACCTGAAAAAAAAGCTTACTGCAATTATTTCAGGCGTTGATATGGTATATTTTTCATGTGACAATCCATTGATTCAGCATGAAAAAACAATAAATCAGATCGCAGCTGCATTCAAGAAGCCAGTTTTTAGCTGCGCTGGTAGTGTTGTGCGACGCGGTGGGATGCTGCATATCGGCGCCGATTACAGAACCGTCGGAAGGCTTACCGCGGTAAAAGCTGTTCAGATACTTAATGGTGCAGAATCACTTCGCACGGACGTCATTGAAAATCCTTACATCATAATAAATCTAAAATCAGCGGAAGAATTAGGCATAGCTGTTCCAGATGCAATAACAAGTGCAGCTGATGAGGTCATATCGTGAGCTCAACAAAAATAGTTGCTGGCATAATTCTCGTGATAGCTGTTGCCTCAGCAATAATTCTGCATGACATTTTCCCTTATCTAGACTCAGGATTTCGCTACCATAAGCATGAAGTATTGTCATTTGACAATTTGTACAGCGTAGAGCGAGGCGGTTTCATGGGCAATCAGCTTTCTAAAACAATTTTCTCCTATGGCGTTGTTGATGAAAAAGATGGAATTCTGCTTGTAAAAAGTTCGTTTGATGTTCGAACGCTTGCGGACAAGCCTATCTTCAGCGTTGAACGGGTATATGGAATTAACTCAGCGACTGGTGAGCATGTGCCTGGGTATGGTGATAAAGACAGGCAAGGATATTTGTTTGCACCAAAAAACCTCAAGGAAGGGCAGCCGTTTACCGTCTGGCATATCAATTATGACGTGCCTGCTCACATGGAGTTTAAGGCAAAGGAAAAAATAGAAGGGATTACTGTTTATCTCTATGAAGCAAACTTTCAGGCTGACCAGACAAAAGAGCTTGACGCATTACCAGATGTGCCCGAGAAATATGGCATTACACTTGATGTTAACCTAAAATACTGGGTTGATCCAGTTACAGGACAGCTCATCACGTACGAAGATCATACGAATGCGTATTATTATGATATAAAGACAGGACAAAAAGTTAGCCCATGGAATACATTTAGCAATCGCATGACACTGCCGATGGTGAAAAGTCATGTCGCAAAAGCAGTGGTGGATAAGCGAAAGATTTTTGCAGTGAGATACGGCATCCCTGCGCTGATTGCGATGGTTGGAACTGTGTTGATTGCGGCGTCGTTAGCAGGGAAAAAACCGCCATTGAAGAGAAAATCACACAAATAATTTAAGCACGCTCACACAATTTCATAGGAGTTTGCAAGCAATCTTTTTAATTTGGGATGAGCATTTTTTGTGAACTCAAGTACTTTGTTAGCGTATTCTTTGTCGAGAGCTGTACCATAATAGAGTATCCCATTTCTGAAATACCTCAGCTGATCCGCAAACTGAATATCTTTTTCAGTAAAGCCAAGCTCTCTTAAATAGGAAACTTCCGCTTCATGCGCGCCCTGACCGCTTGCTGAATAGCCATTGAGGTATAATTTTGCCCGTATCAAGTTCATTATACAATCAAAGCAATGCTCTACATAATCGTTTGCATTATCCTCATTAATGCCTATTTTGTCAAGCTGCATCTTTATCGATCGCATCTTTCTTTCTGACTCGCTTATGAGGCTCTTTGCCCTCTCAGGATTCACTGAAATTCTTTTTACAATGCCATCGGTTATGAAATCTTCAAATGGCTTTACGTGCCTCATAGCTCAACGCTTCCATGCAGTATTATCCCATTTAGTATGTTATTTCTGAGGTGCTTATGTATTTTTTTCCATGAATCATAAAAATTTAGGTTTATTCTTCTGTTTAAAATCTTCTCATACTTTTCAAGCGCAAGCATTTTTTCTTTTCTTTCTATAACCGCTATATCTATGTCAGAATTACTTGTATCTTCTCCATTTGAATAGCTCCCGAATAATATAACTGTTGCTCCAGCAAGCTCTTTTTCCAGATAATCAGATAATCCTGAAAGATATACATTTTTTAGGTTTTCCGCTCGCTTAAGGTCGATTGCCTTTTGCTCATCCCTATTGAAAGAAACAAAATTAATGGTTTTTGTTTTCTCAATTTTTATAAGGCTGCTGTCTTTTAGCTTTTTCATTGAATGAGAAACTGCTGTAGGTGATACATGAAGTATCCTTGCGATTTCTCGCTGGCTTAACTTTTCACCCACTTTTATGCAGAGCAAAGAAAAAATTTCCTGCTCAAGAATTGTCCACTTAAGCGTATATATGTCCATTTTAGTTAACATATATGAAGTTATGTTTATATAGGTTTCTATTTTTGAAGAAAAAACGGCACTCGCCCATTTTGAGCAGGGCAGATGACGCAACCGCTTTTAACCATTTAACCAACTGCCAAGCCAGCCATCGCTCCCGTCGGTCGCGATAGACTGCTCTTGAGCATATTTTCCCATGCGGAAAAACAAAAATTTATAAGCCATCAAGAATACGTAATAAAAAAAGAAAGAATAAAAGAAGGTGACCCAATGGTATTTGTATTTGGTGTTGATGTTCCACTCGTTGAATTGATATTAGCGTTTACGCTGATTACGTTTATCATGCTGATTGAAGTAACTGTTGTTATGATCATTCTCTTTTATCAGTTGCGCAGGACACGAGAAGTAACAAACAGGCTTGAGCAGCTTGCAGGAATGCATAGAATTGAAAATAAAGTAGAAAAGATGGATAAAAATAAAATAGAAGAAAATATAACTAAAAAAGGCAAAAAATGAACAAAAAAGGAGTTCAGCCGCTTGTTGCAACAATTATGCTCATTGTGTTAGCCGTTGGGCTTGGTGTTGTGGTGATGAATTTTGGCAGAGCACAAATTGAGATCGCTGCACAGTGTGCGGTTGATATTGGGTTAAAAATTGTACAATTAAATGAGAAACCGCAATTATGTTTTGATCGTGCGAAGAGCCAACTGTTTTTTATCGTCGAAAATGGGCAGCAACTGCCTGTTGAGTCATTAAAATTACGTGTTATCGGGCAGAAAGAAGTGCTGAACCAAGATGTGCCTGAATCAACTATTGAACGGCTTGGAACTGCGCTGAAGTATATCCCTTATGATATTGCAAAGTTTGGCGACATACGACAAGTTCGCCTAACACCTGAGGTAACGCTGTATGATGCGAAAATCGTCTGCACTGAGCAGGCGCTTGCAATCGAACAGGTACGGGACTGTGACGCAGATTGAACTGTTTCTGGACAAGACGCTTGAACAAAATGCTGCACGTTATTATGAAAAGGCAAAGCAGCTGAAGAGAAAAAGGCCAGGTGTTGTGCAGGCTATTGAGAGGACGCGGCGGCAGATTGAGCAATTACAGCTGGATAAGGATAAAGCATTTGCGGAGCTTGCGAAAGTCAAGAAAGTAAAGCGCGTGCGTGAATGGTATGAGAAATTTCATTGGTTTCTGAGCTCCGAGGGATTTTTATGTATTGGCGGCAAAGATGCGACATCAAATGACATCGTTGTGAAGAAGCATTTGGAAAAAGACGATATTGTGCTGCATACTGAAGCGCCCGGCAGCCCGTTTTTTATCGTGAAGCATGGTCAGCAGGCGGGCGAGAAGACACTTTCTGAGGCGGCGCAGGCAGATGCATCTTATAGCAAAGCATGGAAAGCAGGCGTAACAGCGGTTGAAGTGTTTGCAGTCAAGCCCGAACAGGTGAGCAAGAAAGCGCTGCCTGGTGAGTATATATCAAAAGGAGCGTTCATGATTTACGGCGAGAAAAAGTTCTATCATCCCATTCTTGAAGTTGCAATCGGTGTGCTGAGTACAGGGCAAGTTATTGGAGGAGCAGTTGATGCAGTGAAAGCACGTGCAGAGAAGTATGTGCTGCTTTCACCTGGGCAACACAAGACGAGCGACGTTATAAAAATGGTGAAGAAAGTGCTGCATAGCGAGGAGAATGATGACATTATGAAATTTATTCCTGCGGGCGGATGTAGTGTTAAAAAATAATTAAAAAGTAGGATTTATATATTGGTATGACTCATATTCTAGTATGACTTCGAAATTGGTAAGAATTGGTGCAAAAGGGCAGATTGTGATTCGGAAAAATATAAGAGATGAGCTGGGCTTACAGGAAGGCACCCTTTTGCAGGAAGAAGTAACTGATAAAGGCTTATTAATAAAGCCCATAAGAGGAGATGATATTTTACGCTCGATGGAAGCAACGGCAAAACGTATTTCTAAGCTGTGGCCGAAGAAACTGAGTTCTGTGGAGGCAATAAGACGTGAACGAAGATGAATGTTGTTGTAGACAGCTGCTGCTTTATTTCATTATATACCAGAGATATGTTTTTTGAAAAAGCACATATTCTTTTTAAGCGAATTACAAGCGGCGAAATTCATTGTTTGATTTCTGGCCTTACGATGGTTGAAATCTGCGGAGCTGTTGCAAGAATTGCTAACCATGATGAGGCAATGCACGTTTATGGAGAATTAATAAAGCTTGAACAGCGAGGCTTGCTTGAAATACTTCCAATTATAGAAGTAGAGCGTGCTAGTGCGATTGCAATTGAGCTCGGAATTAAAGGTGCGGACGCGGTTATTGTTCAAACCGCAAAACGAAATAACGCAAAACTCTGCACATTTGATGAAGAAATGATTAAAAAAGCAAAAGGCATTGTTGAATTTTACTCGATGCCGTAAAGTGTTCGTATAAATTCAATAACAGAATGCGTTTTTCTCTAGGTGTCCTGTGCTTCTCTTTCTATTGCAGTTTCATCTTCAGAGAGAATGCTTTGTCTTGATCTTCTGCCACCTACATCATTCCGTGCGTGGATTAATTCAGGAATAATCGTAACTGCTAGATTGTCTGGAGAATCTGCATTTGCAGGATACGCTCGTGCCTCAAGTTTTCCTGTGTCATATTCGCCTTTTGTGTCACTGTCAGGCGATCGCCCCCGTAGTTGAATAGTAACACCAGCATGATACAATTTGATCAGTTGTGTGTCAGCATTTGTATATATGAAGTACAAATGTTTAAAAATTTGTCATTTATTCTGATTGTTATGAAACTCTATTTTGCCACCGGCAACACGCACAAACTTGAGGAAGCGCGCGCGGTGCTTAGCGACTATGCTATTACTGTTGAACAGCTTGACGATAAAGGACATGAAGCTAAAGAAGCAACGATACAGGACGTTGCGCGGACAGCTGCACAACGGCTTGCGGAGAAGCATAAGAAGCCCGTGATTGTGGATGACACAGGGGTATTTTTTGAGGCGTACAAGAATTTTCCAGGGGCGCATCCGCGGCTGATGTTTGAGCTGCTGGGATATAAAGGATTGATGAAGCTGCTTGGTGAGCGAAGAGAAGCGTACTTTCTTTGCTGTGTTGCATGCTGCATGCCCGGAAAAAAGCCAGTGTTGTTTGAAGGGCGGCTTGATGGCAGGATTGCGAAGAAGCCTGCTGACTTAAGAAAGGATGTCATGCCGTATGAGCGGATATTTGTTCCGAAAGGGATGAAAAAGACGATAAGTGCGCTGACACGGGTGGAGAAAAATAAGATAAGCCATCGGGCGGCGGCGTTTCGGAAACTGGGGGAGTATCTTGCTTAGCATCAAAAAAATAACCTATCGAAAGAAAACCGCCCACAAAGGCGATTCCGGCAGAGTGTTGGCCATCGGCGGCTCAGAAAATTATGTTGGAGCAGTTGCACTTGCAGGCATTGCTGCGCTACGCGCAGGCTGTGATGTGGTTACTGTTGCTGCGCCTGAAAAAGTAGCATGGGCGGTGAACTGCTTGTACGCTGACTTGATAACAAAGAAATTATCTGGAAAGCATATTCAAAAGAAGCATCTTCTGCAATTAGAGCCATTGATTGAGAGAAGCGATGTGCTGCTGGTCGGCAATGGAATGGGCGTGCATGCTGAAACGCGGGAATTTTGCAGTGCGCTGATGAAAAAATACCCTGAAAAGCTGAAAGTAATTGACGCAGATGCAATTAAGATGCTGAGATTGCAGGATATAAGCAATGCTATTATAACGCCGCATGCGCGCGAATTTGAGATGCTGCTGGAGAATTCGGGAGTTGTGCGAGATGAAGCAAAAGATTATGTTGGCTCGAACGTTATTCTTCTCAAAGGCTGGATTGACCAGATTATTTCAGGCGATAAAGTAACAAAAGTAAAAGGCGGCAATCCAGGCATGTCAAAAGCGGGCACAGGGGACGTGCTTGCAGGATTGTGCGCTGGGTTTCTTGCACAATCACGGCAGATATTTGAAAGTGCTGAAGCTGCGGCGCACATTAACAAGAAGATCGGCGAACTGCTGCTTACGAAGAAAAAGGGTTATTCTTTTATTGCGAGTGATATGGTGGAAGAGATAAGTCGGCAAAACGATTAAATACTCCAAATAACTCCTTTTACGCATGATTACAAAGCACACGTTCGTTTCACTGCTCGATGCAGGTGAAATTCTGCCGTTTGTGCCGAAAGAGAGTGCAGGCCTTGAGGAAACGCTCAAAGATCACAAGCGGTTGAAAGATGAGATTGAACGGTTTGTGAAGATATTGCAGCGGCGCTTTGGGGAAAAGATTTACCATCTGGGCAGCGAAATCATCGAAGGCAAAAGCTTTCAGGAATTTATGTTCCAGGGCTCCGGATTTTTAGAAATATCAGGGCAAGCGCCTATCGCAATCAATGCACATTTTCATGACAAACAGCGCGCACGGCACTTTGCGACAGCGCTGAAAAGCGCGATACGGCAGATTGTGCAGCCCAGCAGGGAGCTTGAAATATTTTTAAGCTCAATCGATGTCAAGGATGAGCATGAGACAAGCATCCAATTCCAGAATTGGGCTGCGATGAGCAATGTGCGCGGGATGCTGCATAAGTCAGTGTCGCTTGCACTTATATCCACATTTGTTTTTGCGATGTTTGAAGCTGGAGAAGAGATTGCAGGAGAGGCCATTGGCGGAATTTTTGGATTTCAGCATGGAGGCAGCCAAATATATGTATTTATTGTTGTTGCTGTCACTATCGCA
>Ga0209542_10008879_pt1 | contig 18621 bp, 14 predicted proteins | sample RifCSPhighO2_01_FD_184028 | JGI IMG/M metagenome (GOLD analysis project Ga0209542, IMG submission 184028) | Soil microbial communities from Rifle, Colorado - Rifle CSP2_plank highO2_0.1 (SPAdes) (version 2) | ecosystem: Environmental > Terrestrial > Deep subsurface > Rock core/Sediment ...
AGGACTGTCTTTAGAGCCTAGCGTTGTGGATAAAATCATCAACTTCTTCCAGAAATTATTTGGCGGCAGTTCCGCCGATCCGGAAAAAGAGTTTATTGCTGATGTCCAGACCTTTAGGGAGGTCTATCTGTTGGATAAAGATGACCAGAAAGTCCGTGCGGTGAAGGAAGTCTTCCCTGATGTAAAAGAAACCTTAATTGCTGAGTATGAAAACTTTGAAACACCGGTTTGCGATTACGTCAAAAATATTAAAGCTCCACCAGAGTTAGAGTTGGAAGCTTTGGAAGAAGCTAGCGGTGTGTTCAAAATCCATTGCGCTATCAATGAATCTGTGCAACGAGTTGTCCTGGATGCCGGATCAGATTTCTTCTGGCCGCAATTGACTGGTAAGCTAAGAGTAAATGAATAAAAAACTAAGTTTCTTGCCTTAAGGCCATGACGACGATGTTGGTTAAGCAGAATAATTTATTAAGGTTTAATGCTTTCTTTTTCTCATGTACAAAAAGAGTATTAGTAGATGTACTTCTAGTAGTAAAAGGGGGCAAATAACTATTTTTATGATTCTGGGCTTGCTAATCTTAATCGCGTTTATCTTTGTGTACAGCCTTACTGCGGGAATCAAGAAAGGACAGCTGCAGGAAGTGCAGGAAAAAACACTCACAAAAGTTTTCAAGAAAGAAGCGCTGCGTATTTTTGTTGAAGATTGTTTAACCGATGAGTTGGAAAAAGGATTGATCCTGCTAGGACAGCAGGGAAGATTGTGGGATGACCAAGTCGGTGGGACGAGGCACTTTGAAGAAGGCGTTACCGGTCTTACAGTTGGAGATCAACGGGTATTTTATGCCATCATCGCGGAAAAATATCCAAAATACCAGAATGCTTATCCTTGCCTCAATGATACAAATCCTACTGCGCCATCGTTTTGTCAATACACTTATCCAAATGATAAAGTTGGTTTTGGTTCGTTAGAATTACGTTCAACTACCTTGGAAGGAGATCTACGCCGTTATTTAACAAACTGGAGATTTCAGGCCAGGCAACTATTGAAACGCAAGAAGCAGATTTAGAACTAGGTATCTTTGAAGAAGGCATAGATGTCAAGATTAATTATCCTTTGAAATTACACTTAGGAGAGGAAGAATTTTTTCATTTATCACAATTTGATTTTTTTTACCCAACTCAATTCAAGAAATTGTTGGATGCAGCAGTAAGTTTTCCCCTACGTATGGATTGGCAATACGTTGATTTTGGGTATAACAAGACTACTTTAGAAAGTCATTTTTTTACTTACGGAAGCAGTAGCCAAATAGAAGGAGGAGATTGTTCCACTTTCAAGAATTTTTTTCTCTGTAAATTAGCTTTACGTTCGGACCAATATGCCTCTTTAGGAATAGAATTACAGCGCCAGGAAATAGGCGGAGATACCCTTTTTACTTTTCAAGCACCAGCATATACTATTCTGAATAAACCAGAATTATATACTTATCGTTTTGCACGACAAAATAGGCCCCCAGCATTAGATTATGTATCGAGGATGGCTTGCCCCGCTGCCGGTTATGATTATTTAGTGATTAAAGATGATGAAGAACTAGGCACGATTAGCTTTAATTTATCAGCTCAAGATGCAGACGAAGATAAGGTTAGTTATTTTGTTGGAAATATCCCTAAACAAGAAGTAATCTCAAAACCAATACAGGAGGGGCTTTCTACTCTTTCAGTATCAGCGAGAGATGAGCACGACGCAAAAGATTGGCAGGATGTTCGGGTCTTGGTGGATAGACCGTTAGATTTGAAAATTTTGCTGGATATGAATTATTCTTTTTGGAGTAATGCAGAGAAGAAGTTAAAGAAATATGAAGAAGTCTTTTCCTTAGGTGAAGTATATTATGTATCAAATGAGGATCCGGTATTTTTTAACTTACAATTTCCTGGCAAATCTCAAGTTATTGAATCGGTGACAGAAGGGATAAGTATAAATTACACCAATAAAGATGGAACAGAAAGTTTTGAAGACGGGTGGGGTCTTTTTGGAAAGAATACTGTTGATTTATGTATTGGTTACCCTTGGAAAAATGATTGTAAACTCGATGCCTATAACAAAAATAAAAATACTATCCTAAATTGGAAAAAACTTCTTGACGCTAACGAGGACAGCTATTTTAAGGAAGCAAGTAAAGCTGGAACGTTAAATCTTTCTTACCAAGGGCAATACTGTGCTTTGTTTGATAAAGCTGAATCTACAGAAGTAACCGTGGTTGTAAAAGAATGTGTGCCTCATAAAAATCCAGCATTTCCCTGGGCATTTAATCCCGCGGGAAATTATCATAAGTATAAGTACGGTTTAACTCCAGACGGAACAACCAACTTTAACGATTTCAAGGGATTAGAAGAAATGAATCCTTTTGAAGCAACCCATAGTTGCTGTGTAGGTATTGCTGACAATCCTGCCGGCTGGCGGTTAGCCACAGAAGATGATGATCCCTGTTTTATTAATCCTGAAGAAGGGTGTTATGGCCAAGTTCTCCGTGATGATGACGGAACACCTTATACTGGATTGGAGAATACGGGAGGCTACGTCCTTGAACAGCAGCAGCGTTTTTGTAAAGAAGAACGAGGAAATATTTGTGACGGGAATTTTAAGAACGAATTATATAACAAAAAGTTATGGTGCGGTAGTGGCGATTATGAAGGATGCAGAGAGACTATACCTGCTTCATGCCAGGAAGGGTTGGCGTTTAGAATTGTAAATGAAAATGAAGTAAAAGGCTGGTGTTCTGGAATTTTTGGGTGTGAAAAATTCTGCTCAAGCGCGGTGGTGTATACTGGCGGTGAGGAACAAAAGATATTTACTTCTGCACAGATTAATGCTATTGCTACACAATTACAGGTCGAAAGTGAAAATGATGTAAATTTCAAATTTAAGTGTGGTTGTGAAGGGAAAGATGGGAAAGTATGCGATGGTAATTTTGATGAAAAGTTTAATGGTGTTTGCCAAGCAGGAGTTTGTGTGGATGATGAAAATTAGAACCCCTAAATTTGTATTTTGCTTAATAATAATTTTATTTATTCCGTATGCTTCTGCACAAGATGGCTGTTTTGTCTATCCTGAAAGTTCATTTTACTGTACAGATACAAGTTTAGAAAAAGCAAAGCAAGAATGTGCCTTCGATGAAAAATGTGTCTTCCTAAGTGCTTTTATAGAAGGAGAAAGTTGTGCGAATAAAGATGCTTTTCCCCAATGCCAGAAAATAATTTGCAAGAGTTCCTGTCGAGAAGAATTTGTGGGAAAATGTGTTGGCGGAGAAGTTCCTGCGGGGAAGGAACAAGAATGGTGTTCTCAGGGATGCTGCCAATTCTCCTATTTTGGCGGTTCCTTTTGTGATTATCAAGAAAATAAATGGAGATGCGAAGTGGAAGCAAAGAATAGGGAAGTAGTCCAATTTCTGTTTGCCTTCCCTATGGATGAGACTAACTGCAGACAGCAATGTAGTCAGGGAACACTTTCCGTAGAAAAATTTACAGAAAATGTTACCGCTACATCATCACTTCCTTCTTCTGAATCTGGAAAAGAGACACTACTCACTGATTCGCTTCTTTTAGAGTGGATGTTATTGTTAATCTTTCTTACCGGGCTCGTTTACTTTGCCCACGTTATCTGGCGTTATTCAAACCGAGCTAAGTTAACCTTGCCGGCAGAAAATACCATCGAAGAGAAGAGTGATTGGGCCGTGTTTGGTATACTAAAATCCCAATCGAAAAATCTGCAAAAATTGCATTCAACACACTTACATAAGAAAAAACATCAAGAACACGACGAGATACTACACAAGTTCTCATCTACAACTGGAAAGAAGGACGCTTTTAGTAAACTTCACGATTTAACTTTTAATCATAAGTTCAAGAAAGAAAAAACTGCGTTTGAAAATCTGGAACATTTAAGTGCAGCTATGAACAAGAAACAGGCTAGTTTAGAGGGGAAAAAAGAGTCTCAGAAGGCTTTAGAAAAGTTAAAAGAAATAGTGAAAAAGAAATAAAGCTCATTTGGTGAATTCTTAGCCTTACGCCATCGACAACATTTATAAACGAGAAGACTTTTATGGAACACAGAGATGATAGTACAAAAAAGAGGTACTTTTCTGGTAGTTTTAGTTTTATTTCTATTAGTTTTTGCTTATTCAATTTCTGCTGAAGCAGCAGGCTGTTATATCTACCCAAAGGGAAGTGAAGATCTCTATTGCGTTCAGGGAGTTCTGGATGTAGAAGCTCAAGCAGATTGTGAAGATAATTCAGATTGTAACATGGATCAACATTTTGTTCCAGGATCAGATTGTTCTGAATTTCCCCAGTGTGAAGAAATAACCTGCAATGTTGATTGCCAACTTCATTCACAAGGTTATTGTGAACAGTTAGGGGGCAGCAAAGTGCCCGCCGACCAGTATACCTTGTGGTGTTCTCAGGGATGCTGTAAGGTAGCGGACAAGTTCTGTCAATTCAATCTTAATAAGTTCCAATGTGAAGATAAAGCTAAAAAACTAGGATTCTCAACCTATGATGTTTTTGACAATAGTTTGGGGATGACCACAACTCAGTGTAATCAGCTTTACTGCGGAGTGGAGGTTGCGAAAGCAGCTTTGGGCGGATCAGTAAAGGATAAAGAAGGACAGTTAATAGCTGGCGCAGAAGTCTCGCTGGAAGGCACTGGAATAAAGTTTACTACACCGTCAGCAGGGACCTATTCCTTTCCTACACTCAATCCGGGAACTTATTTAGTAAAAGTAACTGCTTTGAATTATCTCCCTACTTCTTTGACTATTTCATTGCTTCCCGGACAGCAATTGACAAAAGAAATTGTTTTGAACAAATTAGTCGGAGTAGGGACAGTGCAAGGAGAAGTAAAAGATCAGACTGGTAATAGCATTCAAGGCGCGACTATCTCCTGGAATGGTCCAGCAAGCGGACAACAAGTAACGGATGCTAGTGGAACATTTACGGTCACCGGAATTCCTAAAGGCAATTATGTTTTTACGGCTAGTAAAATAGGCTTCCAACCACAGCAACAAGATGTAATTGTCAGCGAGGATGCCATAAGTGTCCATAATTTCCAGATTACCAGCACTATCTTTCAAGGTGTCCAGGGAAAGACTTATTTAGATAATAACAAGAACAAAAAGTCAGATACTGGAGAAGAACAATTCGGAGCAAAGATTTACATTGATAATATCTTTAAAGGATATTCCCAGTATTCTTCTGATGGTTCTAAAACGGGAGATTATAAAATTTCTCTGCTTCCTGGCGAACATACCATTTTGGCAACCCATGCCGATTACAGCAGTGGCCCGATCAAATTCACAGTTGAATCGGGAAAAGCTACCAACTTGGATGTGCCTTTAAATCAGTTTGTAGGTGAATGCTCTTCAATCAATCCTAAAGATATACCTCAATTTTCTGCAGGTCATGTTAAGGGAAAAGAAGAAGTGATGTTACAATGGCAAAAACCTTGTCCTGAAGTTTTAAATTACATCATTACAAAATATCATGACAATACTCAGATTGATCTGTTTACTGTGTCGCCTTCAGAAACTCTAAAACTGGATGCCGACGTTGAATGGGGACAAACGTATAAATACGAAATTCTTGCGGTGTACGATAAGGGAACACTTTCTAAAAAAGCAGCGGTTGCTTCTATAACTCTAGGAGATCATGAATGTGAAAGTCGGTATTCAGAAACTACCGGCTGGGATTTATTCTGTTCAGTCGAAGTTTCTTTGCGAAAAAGTATTTTAAGCTGCAACAATGAAAACAAGCTAGTCGCAACTCAGGATTGCTCAGTACAGGATGGGGAAACACAGGTCTGGTTTTGTGCTGAAGTAGGACAACACAATGCAGTTTGTAAAGATGCAGGGATTTGTAGTGTGCAATTCCAAGGTGCTGATCCTTTTGGTTTATACTATACCAGAGATCAATGTTATGGCTCTGACGAACCGGAAACGGAAGGAGCAGCTAATTATTGTTATTATGACTACAGCAACACCATTGTTAACCAATGTCAGCAATGTGATACGGTAACGAGTTGTTTTGATTATAAAAGTAAAGATGCTTGCGCGGTCAATAACTGCTTAGGAGCTGAATGTGGATGGGTAGATAGCGCAGCAACTAATCCAATGGTTGACTATAGTAAGTTGTTTTCTGGCTTGAATATCCCTACTACTGTGACTCCAGAAACAGGAACAGGCTATTGTGTGGAAAAAGATTACGAAGAAGATGACCAATGTTCCTTATGTGGAAAGCAAGGAAACTTATTTGAAAATTATTATTGTACCGACCAAGTTTGTTCTAGTTTAGGTGCTTGTTTCTCTAATTCTGTGACTAAAGATAAGCCCCTAAGCTACTGCGCCTCCTGTGGTGATCAACCAACTGCAGAAACAAATTGTTATACCTATCAATTTGAAAGCGAATGTACTGGGGGACAAAATCTAGAGAAGAATGATCGTCAAGAAATTACTCTTTCTAAAGATCAATGCAGCTGGGGGCGCTGTGTGTGGGATGGCATCCCAGAAGGACCAGGAACTTGTATGAAAGATGGTGATGGAGATATTGATGACGATTGCGCAAGATTTACGAATGCTGGAGAAAGATTAGCTTGCCGCAAAGATAATGCTGCTCCTACCACAAAAATAGTTTCTGGCGGACAGAATATTCTTTCTTTAGGAAGCCCTAATATCACTTTCCAAGCTAAAGATGCAGAAAGCCCTTTAGGAGAGGTTGGAGTTTGTTTAACGAGTGCCGCTCCCGGCAGTTCTAGCTTATGTACCGACTTCCAAGAGAAAGCCTATCCGGGAAAATTAAAAGACGAAACTCTGGCTGTGAATGTTCTACAATTTTTACAGAAGGAAGTTCCTGGAGAAACGTATATCTTAAAATATTATTCGAAAGATAAATATCTTAATCAGGAAAATGTTCAAACTGCTTTTATCTATGTTGATAATGTTCCGCCACAGTTTGAAATCAATCAGGAGATTAAAACAGCGGGAGATAAAACTACCTTATCAGTTTATTTGGAAGGAACTGCCGAACCTATGCAGTGTTCGTTTACAGTACAACCTCTTGTACCTGCCGGTGCCGCCCAGGCTAAAACTGTGGAAAAGACCGTTCAGAAAAAAGAAGCCGTCTTTAAAGACCTGCAGGGATTAAAGTTTGGCTTAAACGTGAGCTGCGAAGATAATCAAGGCAATATAAACATAAAACAAAAAATTTATACTTTTGACCTTGAAGAACGAATCAATTTTGTTCAACCGGAATTATATGGTGTAGCTGGTTCTAGCAGCGTTACTTTTGAAATAGAAACAATTGCTGGCGCTAGCTGTGATTTATATCTCTCTGCCACTAATCAAAAAGTAGCTGATTTCATCAGCGATGAAAATGGCAAGAAACATAAAACAAATCCCGTCCCCGGGTTTATAGAGAAAGAGTACGCTGGCGAGTATAAAGTAGTATGTACCGAACTGTTTACCGAACAAACCTATGAAGACTTCTTCCACTTTAACGTCGATTTTAGCGCACCGGATACGATCATAATCTTAAAGGAAGGGGCACGCATCGCGAAACCGAAAGGATTTGGCTGGCAAGAATTTTTTGTACGCTATGCATTAATTGATTTTGAATGTCCGCAGAATGGATTTGATTGTGATAAAACATATTATTGTTTGGGAGAAGGATGCGAGTTAATTAATAACCCGACTTACCAGGAATACATAGCCACTTTTTCCGTAAATCAAAGTAGCGAGATATGTTATTATTCAACTGACGTCGCTAATAACCCCGTATATCAGCCAACTTGTGGCGAGATTAGGATCGAAGGTTATGGCGTTACTTTAGAAAAACCTTTGGAGTATCGCTACGGGGAAGAAAAGTGGGGAATTAGTGATACACCAGTATTCCCCCTACAATTTTATACGAAAGTACCGACTTCCCAATGTAGGTTTGATTTCACTTCTGGATTTAATTATGATGCTCTGCCTTCGTACAAGATTCTCAACCCGAACGCAGAGGGGAAGTACTTAATAGAAAATTTCCCTACCGATGTTTTCTCTGAATATTCTAATAGCGGCGGAATTAAACCATTATATGTACAATGTAAAAGTCTAGAAGGCGAAAAAGGTCCAGAACAAAAATTAAATCTTGAGTACGACCCAACTGCTCCAGTTATAGAAAGTGCATCAGCAAGCCCAAAGCTCATCGTAGAAGGAATTACAACTTCATTATCAGTTGAAACTGACGATAAAACTGTTTGTCGCTACAGTGATAATTCTGAAGGTTCAGGAAGTAATGAGTTTGGTACAATGGAATTCTCTTTCCCTGGAGCAGAGAAAAAAGAATTGGGATTAACTCATCAGGCTATTTTCAATATTAATTTTGTTGGAGCGAAAAAGGAATATTCGCTCAATGTACAATGTGAGAATGGAGCTGGCGCCTTATCCGAAGTCGAGGAAATTACTTTTGTTGTTGACTACGCTGCTTTAGGGGGTATTGTGGCAATCACGCCCAGTGGTTACATTGGGTATAAGAATGTAACTTTAATAGTAGAAACTTCCAAAAGAGCAATTTGTGAATATAAGGCCGGCTTGGAATATACTGCTTTCCCCTCAGGTGCAAATACTAACATTCATAGTGCTTCTCTAGGTACTTTATTGGAGAAGAAATATATTATTCCGATACGTTGTAGTATCGGCGAACATAGCAGTGAAGCAACCGCAGTATTTACCGTTGATTTATCCCCTCCTTCCATCCAAAATGTAAACGATGGCTCCTTTAGTTGCGGAGCAAATGAAATGAAGATAATGGTTTCTACTAATGAAGAAAATATAAGTGCATATTATTATGAGGTCTATGATCTGGGAGAATCTAAAGGGTTTGTTTCAACTTTTAACCAGAATATTAGTAACAGCTCGGCCGGTGTATCAAGCATATCATTTAGTTCTTCACCTGGTTCTTTGGTATTTAATGCTACGGTTGGACCAGGATTGCCTATCCGAGTTCCGACTACGAATCTAGCTGAAGGCCATAAATATAACGTGAAAGTCCTTGCTATTGATGGAGCAGGTAATGTGGCCACTAAATTTGCCCAAGGCGATGGATTCTTGGCAACTTCTAGCAGTTATCCTGCTTGTCAAAACGACACCGGATCACCTGGCATAAATGTAGTAATCAATGATTCTATCCCCGGAAGTTGTACATCTACACCAGTTGAACTAGAGTGCGAGGATACCAGCGGTTGTAGTATAGTGTATGGTAAAGCTTCCTCTGCAAGTTTATGCCAACCAACTCTTGCATATAATGGGCAGAAAGTCTTGTTTGATACTTCTGGCTGGTTGTGTTATGAAGTAGAAGATAGTGTTGGTAATAATTATACTGGCGCAGAAAAAGTTACCTTGCTAGACGCAGACGGTGATAAAGTTCTTGATAGCTGCGATCAGTGCAGTGGCACAAAAGCTGGAAAAGTAGTAGATGAATTTGGCTGTGCTCGTGGGCAGATTCCAGAATCTGAACGTGGAAAAGATAATGATAAAGATGGTTTACCAGATTTATGGGAAAAGACATTTAATCAAGAACGGTGTGAATTTGATTACACCAGCGCTGATTCCAATGCTGATGGCATAAGCGATAATTTAGAGGATTATGATGAAGACGGTTATAGTAGCTATGAAGAATATACTAATGAATTTGATCCCTGTGTTAAAGATGCTCGCCCAGATGAAACAGAAATCCCTTCAATAAATACTAGCAAGGGAGATGGTGATGTTATAGCTTGGATTTTCTTGCTACTTGGATTATTGCTAGCATTAGGTGGAATAGGATATCTGGTTTATTTTTACAAATATGCACCAAGAGGAGTTCAAAGATCTTCATCTTCACGCCCTAGCCAGCCTTCCACCAGGCCGACTGCATCTAGATTCCAGCCGCGAAAGATAGTTGATTCCTGGGCGGATAAATTTTCTTCATTACGCAGAGAGCGTGAAGAGCGAGGGAAAGAACGTAACAGAAGGGCAATCTTTGGCGAATTTAGTCGAGATTCTGCACAAATTCCGCATTTGGAACCAATTCTTCGAACTACCGGCGAGCATCTCTCCAAGGTGGGAATGCTAGCTAAGAAATATGTTGAACATAAAGAAGAAATTAAACCTGGCTTGCGGTTGGGAGAGAAAGGCGTATTTGCAAAACTAGAGAGAATTGCTGAGCAAACTAAAGAAAAACCTATCCATGAGGTATTAGATAAAAGTGAAGCTAAGGATGTTTTTGAAAAATTACGGCAACTTAGTAAGAAGCGCAAAGAATAAAACTACAATATTGTTAGTTAATATTAACAGTAACTTTACAGAATAATTGAATAGCATAGAGGATCAAAATGCACTTTAGGAATAAAAGGGGTTTAGGCGTAGGTCAAGTTTTCGTTTTCATAGTTGCAGCCATCACCTTTGCTTTTATCATGATTTTTGGATATCGGGCCATCACGGGATTTTTACAGAGCGGAGAAGAAGTAGCTTTTGTGCAATTCAAAACAGATTTGGAAAGTTCAATAAAAAAGTTATTTACAGAATTTGGCTCTGTGCGCGCGGAAACCTTCAATTTGCCTTCTAAATATTCCCAAATATGTTTTGTTGATATGGATAAACCAGCTGATAATCATCTATGTGAATTTGATCAAGTAGCCTGCACGGTCTGGAAAAACGCAAAGGATTACAATAGTGTTGACGAGAATGTATTTCTTAAACCATCTGCACCAGTTAAAATTAAAGTGCATAAAATAAGCATCAATCCAGGAGATAATTTTGGGAGCGACCCTGGAAAAAAGAATTTCTTATGTCTTCCCATCAGGCAAGGTTCATTTTCAGTGGTTTTGGAAGGGAAGGGGGATAGGACAGAAATCTCGCCACCATCAGTACTGGCGAGCTGAAGAGCATGACATTTTCAAAACGCGGCCAAATTGAAGTAACTTTTAATTGGATTTATATGGTCATTGCTGGCGCAGTAATCTTATTATTTTTCTTCGGATTAGTCGTAAAACAAAAACAAGTTTCTGAAGAGCGATTGTCAGGAGATGTAGTGCAGGTTATGAGCTCCATTTTAGCCGGAGCCGGAGTTTCAGAAAAAACAAAGAATTTTATTGACGCGAGTGGCTTAGCAGATTATACGTTATATTTCAGCTGTGATGCAGGAGTAAGCGAATTTGGCATCAAGGATCGGCCAGCACGAACACAAAATAATATTGATCCTATTTTTGCACCCCGTGAAATTCAAACTTCACGTATTGTTACGTGGAGTTTACCCTACGCCCTTCCATTTAAGGTTACTGATTTTTTATTTGTGATCCCTTCTAATGTTAAGTATTACATCTTAGGAAATGACGCTGATTTTGTGAATGAATTTCTTGATGCAACTGAAGGAATCGAAAGAGAGTCTCTACTCAATTTGCACGATATCCAAGTGGAAGCAAATCAAGAAGTTCGTCTTATTGATACCGACGGTTCCTCTGTTCCTGGAAGCGGAGTTCCTGCTTTGTTACAATCTTTTGATGATCAGAAAGTTAGCGCAGTAGTTTTCATCGCAAAAAATCAAGCTGATTTTTATCAGAAGCAGGGAACGACTTGGCGGAGGCTAAATAAGGATGCAATTAGGATTATTTCCTTAGGCGGAGAACGCGATGCCGCAAAATATGCAGCGATATTCTCTGCCGACGACCAGTTATATCAGTGTAATATGCAAAAAGCGTTCAAGCGTTTAGAATTTTTAACTGAAATTTATGGGGGAAAGGAATTAGCCTTGGCTGAAGCAGGGGGGAAATTGCAAGCCCTGATTACATATTACCAAGCTGTTCCTGGCAGTGAATGCAAGGGGTATTTGGGAGATTATGATCTCAATGCTTTGGAAGCTTTAGCAAGGTTGCACAGCACTACTACCGCTTGCCAGCAACTTGCAGAACATTGCCTGGATTTAGTTGATGCAGCTCAAAAACTTAAAGATGCTAATGCTAATTTGCGGATTTACTGTACGCCGTTATATTGATTAGATACCCTGGTAAAAATAATAGAATAATAGAATATGGCACCAAACATGGGAAGGAAAGGACAGATGCAGATGACCGAGACTATTGCTATTCTTTTCATATTTTTCATATTACTCTTGTTCGGAATAATCTTTTATTTCCGCTATCAACAATCAGCATTTCAGGAAAAACAGGAAGAATTATTAGGCGTTAGGGCCATGGAAACTACCTTGAAAGCATTGTTCATGCCAGAATTAATTTGCAGCCGTGGTGAAGCCGAGCCGGAGGATAATTGCTTTGATACGTTAAAATTGGATTCTGCTGCTGCCGTTCTGGAAGATAACAAGGACGATTATTATTTTGAAATTTTTTCTTATGCTAAGATTACTGTTCATCAAGTGTACCCAGAAGAAAAAGAATGGTTATTATATGAGAAAACGAAACCAGGATCTACCCGAAAAGAACCAACTTTTTTTGTGGTAACCTTGCGGGATGAATTATCCGATTCTACCCAAGCCCAATATGGTTTCGGTTACGTTTCAGTCGAGGTGTATTCATGATCTTGCCTAGGAATTCAAAGAAAAGTCAGAGAAGAGGCCAGATGGAGGCAATAGGATTAGTTATAATTGTCATACTTATTACGTTAGGTATGTTGTTCTTAGCTACGTTTGCTCTTAAATCCGATTCGCAAAAAAAAATATTTACCCGTAAAGGCTTATCTTATAGTGCTATGAGCGCAGTCATGAAAACAACCGTCAGTGCCGATGCAGAATGCTTTGCACAAGGTTTTGGGTCAGGAACACCTAAATTAGGTGCCGATATTATTGAAAATTGTGTTAAATATCTAGGGGTGAATGATCCGATTTATCAATGTCGGGGGCCGATTTCAGAACAACCTCTCCATAGTTGTGATTTTTTTCGCGAGATGACTGAATATTTACTTAATCAAACATTAGGCAGCTGGAATAAACGATATGAATTTAGATCACAATTAATTTCTCTCGGGGGTGAAACCCCTATAGAGTTAGTTGAGATAAAAGTTGGTGGCGGTTGTCCGCCGGTTAAGGACAGAGACAGTTCAGGCTTATTTCCAATAAATACGGAAGCAGGTTTAGTGGAAAACGTGCTGTTTTTGTGTGATTAGGGAAAAATTAGCTATACAAAGTTTTTTAAAGTTTTATTTTTATATAAACCCCGTGGTAAACATACTGCCACCCGGACCATCATTTTTTACAAAAGGAGAACCGGAACTTAAAATAGTAGTTTTCTTAATAGCTTTAGGATTTTTGATTTATGTTTTTATTAAAGCAATAAAAGAATTTGATTTGCTGAACCCAAAAGTAGATTTAAAAACAAGGATTGCTAGGTTTATAGGGTTGCTACTTCCTTTCTTAGTTTTTCTCTACTTACTTTTGGGGTGGTTTTTTTAAATCTCTGGTTAAGATCAAAACTAAGTTTTTGGGCGTTCAGCGGTTTACAACCACGTAACATTTATATAGAGATTTTCTTTCTTGAATTTAAAATATAGGTATGCTTAAAGAGGTGCAGAAAGGATTAAAGCCTTTCTTACCTGTTTTTAAGTGCAGAAGCGTTAAAAACGAGGTGTGATTAGAATGGTATCTAAAAGGGGGCAAGGGCTTCCAGTAAATGTTATTATTGTAGCAGCCTTGGCATTAATTGTTCTAGTAGTATTGGTGGTTATTTTTACCCAGCAGACTACCCAATTTGGGCAGAAAGTCAGCGAAGAAACAAAAACAGAATTGTTTAAGATGCGGATCTTTTATGGTAAATGCAGACCAGGAGAAGCTTTTGAAAATAATTTTATGAGCGAATATGACGGTTCAAGTTCAGAAGAAGCAAAAGATGCAGCACGATCAGCTTTCAGAGAAGAAATTGATCGATGCAAGGAGTTTAGCGATGCTAAGGAATCATGCGAGTCAGAATCTGGCTGTATTTGGTCGTAAGCAGTAGAGTAATCAGCCCGGTAGATGATGAAACAGATGGTGAATAAGGCTGGATCAGAATATGTGATGTGGATAGTGATTGCTGCAGCAGTGGCATTAGTGGCGATGGTGATACTTTTGTTCATCTTTCGGGAAGGTACGGGAAGATTGGCAACCGGCTTAGCTGAATGCGAAAGTAAGCTAGGCCAGTGTGTTCCGATAGGAGAATGCACGGGGTCGGTAACCAAGACATTTGATTGTTCATCCCCAGATGAAGAGTGCTGCTTCACTTTGCAAAAGCAAGTAAGCTGAATATGATATGATTGGATAACAATGATATGGATAGAAAAGCAATTGAGAATGGGACAGTTGTTTTAATTGTCGTGATCACTCTCGCAGTTTTGCTGTTTGCTGCTACTATCTGGATGTTGCGTCAGAAGATTGGGATGTTCGCACCGTGAGAAGAGAAATATGTTTCCAACAAAAAGGGGGATGGAATTAGAAATTATAGTCAAGATCATACTTGTTATTCTGTTATTATTTGCAGCCGGGGCATTGTATTTTACACTAAGTGGGCAGGGAGAAGAGCTTCTGCAGAGGCTTTCCAATATCTTTTGACTATGAGCATCGCAACCAGAATTATTTTTTATGTTATTCCTCTTTTACTTCTAGTGGTAGTGAGTTTAGTTTTTTTTGGACAGAGCGGCGCTTGGGAAGATCTTAAAGATGCAGTCTTAGGAGCATCAAAACTCTTACCTGAAGTGAAGGTAGGATTAGAAGAACAGAAGGCAGAGGTTAGTATTCCTGATACTCATCGTGAATCGGTTGGTAGAATTGAAAATACTATTAACAATATGCTTGGTTCCGGAAAGGAAAATTGTTTTGCCAAATATGGAAAGCTTTCGGAGCTGGGAGAAGCAGGAACTTCGTTGACTTTTGAATTAAAAGGAGATAAAACCAGCTTAACCGTACGCGGCGGTTCAGGCGGAAAGCAAATTATAACTGATCTGTATGCTGAATTTACTAAGATGAAACCTTGCGTGATTGCTGGTCCGGGAAGGATAACAGAAAATTTTAGAAATTATTTTCTTCTAGCTGAAGAACCGTTGTTGCACCCTTACTATCATCCAGTAAGTTCTCTTACTTTTTTTTACAGCACCAGCGGAGTTAATGAAAATAGCATCAGCGTTCCAGAATTAGGTTTGGTAAATGATCTGAATGATAACGGATATTTATTTACGCCGGATGGGGAACATATCTGTTTTTTTCCAACCAATGATTTTGGTGACGATGATGAAGGTCTTGCTGATGTGGTGTTTACTCAGGAAGGATTTTTTTCAGAAGAATCTATTCCAACGCGTATTAAGGAAGGGAAGCTGAAATCATGTTAAAAATTTCAAGGATACAAAAGAGCTTAATGGTATCAAAAAAAGGAGATACTGCTTCTTTTATCGTAGGAATCATGCTTACTTTGATTGCCTTCTTTTTAATTGGCGGGTTGTTATTGCGATTTACGTCACAAACTGATGATAAGGAAGCAGAACTGTTATGCCAAAATAGTATTGCTTTACGTGCTCAAAGTGCGATCCGAGTAGGTAATCTAGCCGGTATTGAAGCAAAATTAGTTCCTCCGCTCTGCAGGACTATCGATAAAAAAGTGTCGGGGGAACGAGAGCAAATATTACGGCAAATCGCGGAGAAAATGGCAACCTGCTGGTGGATGTTTGGCGAAGGAAGATATGAAGATATTTTAGACAGCTTTGGCACGGAAGGATTGCTAAAAGTGTTGTCGTATGAAGATCTAGGCCCTAACCAATGTTTTAATTGTTATACAATCCTGATAGACGAGGAGGAAATTGAAGGCGGCCCAATCGAAGCAGCTGAAATTAGTGAATTTTTATTGAAGAATAAATATTCAAAAGCAAACCTGACTTATCTTGACTATATCCAAGGCCATGGCGGGCCTGGGCGAGTTGTACTGACTGCTCCGGTTATTTTTCCTAACCATGCTTATACTATCTCTATGATGCCGAAGACTGAAAAAAGTGATTTCTGGAGTAAAGAAGGCCGATTAGGATTAGCAGCGCTTCTCGGAGGCCCCGCTACGGCGGTACCCGCCATTGTCGCTTTTGGGTTAACAGAAGGCATAGAATCTGCGATAGCTGAGGAAAGACCGCCAGGAGAATTGCCAACAGTAACAGGAAAAGCAGTTCCCGTGGTAGGATTGATAGCCTTAGGAGGAGCATCAGTTTATATACAATCTACTGCTTATATGAGCTTAATGACCGAGGTGTATAAAGAACGTGATGTAAGTTCAATTTATCTCGGGTTTTTAGAAGTTGGACAGGAAATGTGCGGTTCAGGAGATATTGCTGGACAATGAGAGGGTAAGGAACATGAAATTTATGTTGAAGAAAAAGAGGGGACAAATCAAGCAGCTTATACACATAATCTTGGCCATGGTAGCAGTTCTTCTCATTATTTCGCTGTTAGTCGCGCCACAGCTTTACGGCATCAGCGATCTTTTCAAATTCCAGCAGTCTTTGCTCAAGAAAGATTCGGATAATGACGGCATAGTTGATGGAATAGAAGTAAAGACAGGATGTCCTTGCACCTATGGCGAGCTGGCATTCGACGGATGCCCTACTACTTTCACAGAAGAACAAAAAAAAGAGGATCGGCAGGAATTTAATTCAGATACTGGCTGCGGTTTATTGGAAGTTGAAACTCCTGAAGAGAAAAAAACAGAAACAAAGGCTGAAAAAGCGGATGCTGAACAAGCCGAGGAAGAGTTTAAGTATTATCGTTCCATAGAATTATTTGCTGATGCTTCTGATGAAGAACCCCGAGACGAAATACTTTGGCAAGCTTGTGCGAATTGGGTGGGAAGAGAATGTCCAACCAGAGATGATGACTGTGATGAGGACAATTTCAATTTCCAGCCACTCACCAAAGGATGCTGGGTTATGGCAGTAGAAGATGACGGTATCGATGATTGCGGTCAGGCCATAGCTGATGAAGGAACAGCCCTTTCGTTGCATAAATTTAGCAATTTAGATATAGATTTAACTAACGGTTATCAGTCTATAGATGATGAGCCGGATCCTAAGATTCTTTTTTCTTGGAATTGGAAATCAAAACCGGAATACGGCTCCTTGCTTTGTAAAGAAGGCTTTTGGTATGGATGCAAGGGACAGGAAGGAAATGATTTAACGGTGGGCAGCCAAACTTATACTTGTACTGGAAGCGAGTGGGTGAAGTCTTAATTGAAATTTCTAACTTGGTTTTCAAGGAAAGGCCTTTCAAAGAAAGGAATCATGGTCAGTTTTTTGACTACTTTAATTCTTGCCCTGATCATCTTTGTTCCGGCTTGTTATCTTTCTTCAAAAATTTTGTTCAGAACCAGCGAGCAGGCTAAGGATAATTATGTTGAGTTTGTCAAGGAGTTAGTGGATTTTGCGAAAGATGCTCCTCTCGGAGCGCGGAAAAGTATTATATTGATCATGGATGAAGCCACTGCCATCGTTTATTTTGAACAGAATAAGCAGGAAGTCATTGTAAATGTCGATGCTAGGTTTGATTATTCTGATTTTACTATCCATTTACAAAAGCCGGGGCAATGCAGCGATGCTCAAAATTGTTTATGTCTTATTCGGAAAGCTAATTTTGATGTTACTGCTATTGACGATGTAACAGTTACAGGATTAATGGGCAAAATAGTTGTTATTCCTCAACGAGTTATTTGCACTGATCTTGATTTCAATCTGGAGGTAGAAACGTGCAGTATCGGCAAGCCGGAAGCCGTAAATTCGTATGTCTGCTCCAACGGATTTATGATTGAAAGGCATTTAACAGATGAGGCTTCGGTAGCAGTGGCTAGCTATTATGAACTGCCGAGGAGAACAGTTTTATATTTTAGCAAATTTGAGGATACAGTGCGTTTAGAGGGAGATTATGGTGGGTCGGAAAGCAGCTAGTACCTTGATGATTGTTTTTGAAGTATTAATGGTCCTTTTTGTGATTTATTCGTATCTGCAAATAGCAGAGAAATATGCCAGTTCTGAAACCACAAATAAAATTAACATTGCTGAAGATATCAAGATGATGGTCGATACTCTAGTAGGAACGCCAGGAGATGGCACAGTGCAATACCCAGCTAATGTCTCTAAATATAGTTTTATTTTAAGTTCAAGTTCTATCACTGTTTTCATTAAGGGGGAAGGAGAGCAGCAAATTGTTACTCGACAATTCTTCTTGCCAGTAGGATATACTTCTTTTGGGACGGTAGAAGGAAAGGAGACTTTTTGCTTGGAGAAAGAGAAGAGGCGTATTTTATTACGTGAATGTGCGTCGGTAAAGGAAACTGAAAACGTTCTGCCAGCATTTGTTGCTGAAACTGATGGGCCTAGTTTCTATGGTATTCCTATCACTGGGGATAAAATAGTATTTGTGATCGATCGATCAGGTTCTATGGAATTACCAGCAGTATGGCCTTTACCGGAAGAAGTAGTACTTGACAAGAAGGTAATACAAGAGATGGATGTAGCAGAATGGCAGGTAAAATCAATGTTACAACAATTATCGGATGGAAAATATTTTACGATCATTTTATTTAGCGATGTTGTAACTGATAATATG
>Ga0209542_10008881_pt1 | contig 18619 bp, 21 predicted proteins | sample RifCSPhighO2_01_FD_184028 | JGI IMG/M metagenome (GOLD analysis project Ga0209542, IMG submission 184028) | Soil microbial communities from Rifle, Colorado - Rifle CSP2_plank highO2_0.1 (SPAdes) (version 2) | ecosystem: Environmental > Terrestrial > Deep subsurface > Rock core/Sediment ...
CTGAAGGAGGCGGTGAAAAAATGTCAAAATCAAAAGGCAATATTGTAAACCCGGATGAAATAGTAAAGAATCTCGGGGCAGACACTCTGCGTGTGCATGAAATGTTCATGGGGTCTTTTGATCAGGCTATAGCTTGGGATACGAACACTATAGCCGGCTCCAGAAGATTTATAGAAAGAGTTTGGAAATTGCAGGAAAAGGCGAACGGGGAAAATGATGCGGAAATAGATAAGCTAATCCATAAAACAATAAAAAAAGTAAGCGATGATATAGAAGATATGAAGTTCAATACTGCTATAAGTTCTATGATGATACTAGTAAACGAGCTGGAAAAACAAGAGAGTGTTTCTAGAGAAAATTATGAAATTCTTTTAGGACTTTTGGCGCCTTTTGCTCCGCATATAACAGATGAGTTGTGGCAAATGTTAAAAAACAAAGGTTCAATACATATCTCCAAGTGGCCCGTCTATGATGAGAGTAAGATCGCGGAAAATGTTGCTAGAATTATCATACAGATAAATGGCAAAGTAAGAGGAAGCATGGAGTGCGCTCCAGATGAGAGTGAAGACAATATAAAAAATATGGCTCAAAATAAGCCCGAAATAGCTAAGTGGCTAGAAGGAAAGGCTATAAAAAGAGTAATATTTATAAAAAATAAGCTCTTAAATATCGTGATAGATCAATAACGGGTTTGACATTGTATCAATGATAATGTAGTATCAAATCACAATAATAATCACAAAAGCTATGGCTACAGTAAAATTTAAACCAAAGCAAACAACAAAAAGACTACTCTCAACCCTTCCTGACAGGGCCAGAGAAGTTCTAGAAAAAAGATACGGTCTCGGCAAGAATGTAGAAAAAATGACCCTGGACGCCATAGGCAAGCTATATGGCATTACCCGTGAGAGAGTGCGTCAGATAGAGAATTATGCTCTAACTAATATTCGCAAGTCAGATGTCTACAAATCAGAAAAGGCCTCTTTTGCCGAACTTGAGGAACTTCTACACAGCCTCGGAGGCATAGTGGTTGAGGAAGATTTCTTAGGTCATATGTCAAAGGATAAATCTCTACAGAATCATATTTACTTTATTCTAGTAGTCGGAGACGGCTTCAAGAAAAAGAAAGAGGATGATGAATTCAAGCATAGATGGCATGTAAATGAGGAGCTTGCGGGACAAGTGGAAGAATCTCTGCGCAAACTCTATGGAACACTTTCTGATGACGATCTATTGCCAGAATCAGAAATAATAAATAAATTTCTAAATCATTTGGAATCAGTTTCTGAAAAGTATAAAAATCAGGAAATAGTAAGACGTTGGTTGTCACTTTCAAAGAGTCTTGGAAAAAATACCATGGGCGAATGGGGCGTGGCTCATTCTCCAAATGTAAAAACAAAAGGCATGAGAGACTACGCTTTCCTAGTTATCCGCAAGCACGGTTCGCCTATACATTTCAAAGAAGTTGCCAAGCAGATTACTCATATTTTTAAAAAGAAGGCTCATGTCGCCACCACTCACAATGAACTCATAAAAGACAAGCGTTTTGTGTTAGTCGGAAGAGGTCTCTACGCTCTGCGAGAATGGGGATATATGTCAGGGGTTGTAAAGGATGTTATAAAGAGCATATTGGAGAAACATGGTCCGCTTACGAAAGAGGATATTGTGGATAAAGTCATGAAGGAGAGATATGTAAAGGAGAATACTATCATGGTAAACCTTCAGAATCAAAAGTTTTTCAAGAGACTCAAGGATGGCCGATACGATATAGCTAGCGCTCCTGTGATCGCCTAAATACTGTGTTATAATATGCAGGTCATATGATAACGTTATTTAATAGCGCTGTTTACTCTGATGTTCTGCAGGTTCTCATCGCCTTTTCTCCGATTATTCTAGCTTTTGTACTTCTTGTTATATTCTGGCCATTGTGGGTGAACTATGTTCGTTCCAAGTTTTTCTTTTCTCTTAAATACGCGTTTTTGGAGATAAAGTTGCCTAGAGATCTTATGAAATCTCCTCTGGCTATGGAGCTTTTTCTAAACTCTATACACAATACTTCTGATGGGAGCAACTTTGCCCAGTATTGGAAAGGGGAAAAGAGACCATCGTATTCTCTGGAGATAATATCTATTGAGGGGGTTGTGAAGTTCATGATGTGGACCGAAGACAGACGCAAAGCGGGAGTGATGGGCGCTCTATATTCCCAATTTCCCGGGATAGAAGTAAAGGAAGTTGAGGATTATACAAAGAATTTTATCTATGATCCAAAAACAACCAAACTGTGGGGTGGAGAGTTCAAATTCACAAAAGAGAATCCATATCCCATAAAAACATATATTGATTATGGACTAGACAAAGATCCAAAGGAAGAGTTCAAGGTGGACCCTATTACCCCCATGATAGAGTTCCTGGGAAATGTTGGCAAAGATCAGCAGATCTGGTTTCAGTTTATTGTTAGAGCTCATGTAAAGGATCAGATAAAGCCCGGCACAATCTTTAAAAAGAATGATAATTATAAAGATGAAGCCAATAAGATAATAAATGAAATTATGATCCGTGATCCGAAGACCAAGAAAAATGTTGAAACCGACGAAACTATGCTAGCTGGACTCTCTGATGGGGAAAAAGAGACAATAAAATCTATAGAGAGAAAAGTGTCCAAACTGGCTTTCGATGTCGGTATTCGCACTATTTATGCGGCAAAAAAGGAACTTTTCGATAAGCCCAACAGTATTGGAGGGATTATTTCTTCATTCAAACATTTCAATTCCGAAAATCATAATGGCTTCAAACCCAATGGGGATAAATGGTCAGCCAAACTCGTAGGCAGTCCATGGGAGGATTATAAAAATATAAGGGCAAATAGGCTCGCGCGTCTTGTTCTGGAGGCGTATAAAAGAAGATGTTTTTTCTATGATCCATTTCCCGGAGAGCCGATAGTGTTGAATACCGAGGAGCTTGCCACTATGTATCATTTCCCAGGCCAAGTAGCTATCACTCCCGGACTTGCGCGCGTGCCTTCCAAGAAGGGCGAGGCTCCTTCCAATCTCCCAATATGAAAAATACAAGTTTTATTATAGTAATTTTGTTATTTATTATTTTGACTGTCGGGACACAAGCTCCTAGAGCTTTTCCAACAGAGCCTTTTACTATAAATGTTCCCAAGGGAACTTCAGTACACGATCTGGCTATAGAATTAAAAGAAAAAAAAGTTATAAAATCAAAAATACTTTTTAAAGCTAATGTTATGATTTTATCCATGAATAAGGGGATATTGGCAGGGGATTATCGTTTCAACTATCAACAAGGGGTGATTTCTACAGCGCATAGAATGGTAAAAGGAAAACAAGGTCAAGAGAAAGTGAGAGTTGTCATCCCAGAAGGAACAAATGTCAGTGACATGGCCTATATTTATCTTAAAAATCTTTCTGATTTTAATGCCGCACGCTTTGTATCTCTTGCCAAAAAATACGAGGGATACCTTTATCCCGACACCTATTATTTCCTGGAAAATGCGCGACCAGAAGAGGTCATAAGGACAATGAGGGATAATTTCAATAAAAAACTTGCAAGCATAGAAAATGAACTAAAAGCTTTTGGCAAGCCATTGGAGGAGATAGTTACTATGGCATCTCTGGTGGAAAAGGAAACATATGCCGATGAAAATAGAAAAATAGTGGCTGGCATTCTATGGAAAAGGATAGCCGATGAAATGCCTTTGCAGGTTGACGCGCCATTCTATTATATTACCGGCAAAAGGGGAGGTTTTACTCTGGATGATCTGAAAATTGATTCTCCGTATAATACTTATTTAAATAAAGGTCTGCCAGCAGGACCTATTTCTAATCCAAGTATCGCTACAATCTTGGACACAATAAAACCAAAATCCACGCCTTACTACTATTATCTAACTGGTAGGGATGGCAAAATGAGATATGCGGAGTCTTTTGATGGGCATATTGCCAATAGGAATATGTATTTGCGATAATAGCCACCATGTCAAAAAAAGTCTATGTGGGAATGTCTGGGGGGGTGGATAGTTCAGTTTCGGCGGCTTTACTAAAAAAAGCTGGGTATGATGTTATGGGTGTATTTATAAAAGTCTGGCAGCCAGACTGGATAAAGTGCACATGGAAAGAGGACAGGCTGGACGCCATGAGGGTTTGTGCAAAGTTGGAAATACCTTTTATTACTCTTGATCTTGAAAAGGAATACAAAAAAGAAGTTGTGGATTATATGATAAGTGAATACAAGGCTGGCAGAACTCCTAACCCAGATGTGATGTGTAATAGATATGTGAAGTTCGGAGGATTTTATGATTGGGCAATGAAGAATGGTGCTGATTATGTTGCTACAGGCCATTACGCACGCATTGAAAATGGAAAATTGCTCGCGGGCGAGGATAAAAATAAAGATCAATCATATTTTCTTTGGACTCTTATGAAAGAGCAACTCTCAAAAACTCTTTTTCCAGTTGGTGATATAGAAAAACTAGAAGTGCGTAGACTGGCAAAAAAGTTTAACTTGCCAAATGCCCTTAAAAAAGACAGTCAGGGACTTTGTTTCATCGGTAAAATAGATGTAAAAGAATTTTTAGGTCATTATATTGATCAAAAAAAGGGAAATGTTCTGGATATTAGCGGAAAAATAATAGGCGAACATGATGGAGCTTTTTTCTTTACAATAGGCGAAAGGCATGGTTTTACTATTACAGAAAAATCTCCACACGACAAACCTCATTATGTAATTTCAAAAGATATTGACAAAAATATTATTACGGTGGCGAATAAAAATCATAGTGGGGATTTGCCGAATGGACTAAAGAAGGTGAGCTTAAGAGATGTGAATTGGAATCAAGGAATGGCGCCTACCGGCGAAAACCTTATGGCTAGATCTAGGTATAGGGAAGAATTACAGAAGATAAAAATAGTTGACAATAATATTGTTGAGTTTGAGAAACCGCAATATACACTGTCGTCAGGGCAGTCTTTGGTGGTTTATGAGGGGGACATTTGTTATGGGGGTGGTATAATATGTTAACAATTCCATGAACCACCTCATATCTATCACCAAGTCCGACGGGAGCAAGGAACTTTTCGAGGAAAGAAAGCTCATAGAGTCTCTACGCAATGCTGGAGGAAGTGAAAGAGTAATAGAAGAGGTGATAGATCATATAGGTAGGGAAATGTATGATGGAATGCCTACAAGCGAGATATATGCTAGGGCTTTCAAACTTCTGCGGGCGCATTCTATGCCTGTGGCGGTGCGATATTCTATTCGCAGGGCTCTTTCTGAACTCGGGCCAGACGGTTTTCCTTTTGAAAAATATGTGGCTAGGATTTTCCAAAGTTGGGGCTATGAGACTGTGGTGGATCAGATGCTCCTGGGGGCTTGTGTGGCTCATGAGGTAGATGTGGTGGCTTGGAATAAGGACAAACTGCTTATGGTTGAGGCCAAATTTCACAATGAACTGGCTATGAAATCTGATCTGAAAGTAGCGCTTTATATAAAAGCGCGTTTTGACGATTTGCGCGGCAATATGTTCGACTACGGTGGCATAACTCGCAATCTGGATGAAGGCTGGCTGATTACCAATACCAAGTTTACGGATCAAGCCATACACTATAGCGAATGCAATGGCGTAAAACTTCTGGGATGGAATTATCCAAAAAAGGGAAATTTGCATGATATTATAGAAGAATTGCGCTTGCATCCGTTTACATGCCTTATATCACTTTCGAATGTTCAAAAGAGGGATTTACTGGCTAAGGGGGTTGTATTATGTGTTGATATTCTAAAAAATCAGCAGTATTTGCAGGAAATAGGTATAAAAAACAATACAGAAATAATAAAAGAAATAAATGAAGTATGCGGAATTAAAGAAAATTAAGGACGAGGTTTTGGTTTTAAAAGATTCGCCACTATATAAATATCGCATTGAAAATGGATATTTTCCAGTTATCGGCGAAGGAAGCCATGATGCTAGAATAATGTTTATCGGAGAAGCGCCAGGCAGAAATGAGGCGAAAACTGGCAGGCCTTTTTGCGGAGCGGCTGGGAAAATTCTAGACGATCTTTTGAGAGGTGTGGGAATAGATCGCAAAGATGTTTATGTGACAAATATTGTAAAGGACAGACCGCAAGAAAATAGAGATCCATTGCCAAGTGAAATAGAAATTTACGGACCATTTCTGGATAAGCAAATAGAGATTATAAAACCGCAAGTTATAGCCACTTTGGGTAGATATTCATATGGATATATTATGAAAAAGTTTGATCTGGATCTAGAAATCGAGCCTATTGGCAAAGCTCATGGCAAATCTTATGATGCAGAAGCTTCTTATGGACCCGTAAAAATAGTTGCGCTTTATCACCCGGCTGTGGCAATATATAACAGAGCGACATTGGGAACGCTAAAGAATGATTTTGAAATACTTAAAACCGTTACAATTGCTTGATTATTTAAATAATACTTATAGCCGACTTCATACTACTTTTGAAATGGCTTTTTGGGATCTTCGTATGGGAATTATTACAGATGGTTCAAAGATGAATAAAGCTGAAGCAGTCAGGGATGCCTTTAGATCAAATAGAGAACTAAAGAAAGAGGTTGAGGAAATGATAAAAAAGAGCAAGGGAGAGAAAAAAAGAAGATTGAAAATCTGGAATCATTTTTTCAGTTTATATCAGATTCCGGAAGAAGCTCTGCCTGTGAGAAAAAAGGTGGCTCTACTCGAAGAAAAAGTTCTCAAGACTCACGCAAATAGAAAGGAGGGATATATTGATCCGCAGAATGGCAGTTTCGTAGAAGCTTCTAGGAACAAGATGAGAACAATAATGCGCACAAATCCTGATGAGAAAGTGAGAAAAGCCTGTTTTGATGCTCTGGAAAAATTGCCACTTGAAACTTTGCCTGATTATATTGAAATAATAAAATATAGAAATGAGTACGCCAGGATTCTAGGTTATGAAGATTTTTATGATTATAAAATACATTTGGATGAGGGAATAACAAAAGATGAATTATTTTCTATTTTTGACAAAATATATGATAAAACAAAATACGCTTTTGAGAATATTAGAAAGTTGGAAAAGGACAAACTGGGTTTGAGGAAACCATGGAATTTCGGCTATATGATGATTGGGGATTTCGTAAAAGAAGAGGATCCATATTTCCAATTTGAGAATGTGCTTATGTATTGGGGTAAATCCTTTTCTGCTTTGGGAATTGATTACAGAGGAGGGAAATTGAAGCTGGATCTCTTGGATAGAAAGGGTAAATGGGATAATGGATTCTGTCATTATCCAACGTTAGTTCCTCCATCGAGCAATTTCACCTCAAATGCTATTCCAGGACAGATGGGATCTGGAATACAGGGAATAGATACAGTATTTCATGAAGCTGGTCATGCCGCTGATAGGCTCAATTCTACACAAAAAGATCTGTGCATAAATACTGAATATCCACCAGCCACGGTATCGTGGGCAGAAACACATAGCATGTTCATGGACACTATCTGCGATAGCATAGAGTGGAGGATGAGATATGCCAAAGATAAGAATGGTAAATCATATCCATTTGAAATATTTGAAAGAAAATTGAGAGCAACTTATATTCTAAGACCTCTTGATATGATGCATATTCATTTTGTTATGGATTTTGAAAGGAGGATATATGAATGTAAAAATCTGTCAGAAGAATTTGTTTTGAATACCGCAAAGGAAGTTTATAGAAAATATTTTGATAAATCAGAGAACTCATTGCTAGTTCTAAATACTCCACATATTTATTCTTGGGAAAGTTCGGCTTATTATCATGGATATGGTCTAGCAGAGCTTGGCGTGCATCAGTGGAGGAATTATTTTTTCAAAAAATATGGATATATTGTCGATAATCCAAAAGTCGGTAAAGAAATGGCAAAGGTTTGGAAATATGGATCTCTATATACTTCAGGAGAATTTATAAAAATGGCTACCGGAAAAAAGTTAAGTGCAGATACATTTATAAAAAACGTGACCATGCCACTAGAGAATATTCTAAAAAATGCAAAGGCAAGAATAGCAAGGCTGAAGAAAGTATCAATATATAAAAAGCTAGTAAAGTTAAATGCAAAAATAACAATGGTGCATGGAAAAGAAAAAATAGCGGATAATAAAAAGAGTTTTGAGGAGATGGATAGGAAGTATAGAGAGTGGTTGGGGAGGGTGAAATAAAAAATTGATTCAAATATTGTTTGGGAGTAGAATCTATCTAGATATGAATGCTCCAAATAATATTTTACCAACGACTCTGGATGAATGGTATAAAGCTCATGATTGTGATCATGCTCACTGCCCTCATGACTGTGAACATCCACAACCTTTCATTCATGAAGGTAAGTTGTATTGTGGAAGATGCTACTTTCAATGTAGGTATACACTTAGCGAAATGATCCCCTGTGTACCTGGTGAGAATGTATGCGACTAACAACCCTCGCGTTTCGGCGCCTGGGCTTTTTTTATTTCCTATTTTTATGCTAAACTCTCTCCATGACTTCATCCGAAATTCGCCAAAGATTCCTCAAATTCTTTGAAAAAAGAGGACATGCTATCATACCCTCTGCCTCACTCGTCACTACCGATGAAAAAGGGGTTACAAACTCTACTTTATTCAACACTGCCGGTATGCAACCCCTTATCCTATACCTTCTGGGTAAACCTCATCCGCAAGGCAAGCGTCTAGTAAATGTGCAGAAATGCCTGCGAACCGTGGATATAGACGATATAGGGGATAATACTCATGCCACATTTTTTGAAATGCTTGGCAACTGGTCGCTGGGAGATTATTTTAAAAAGGAAGCTATAAATTGGAGTTATGAATTTCTAACGGACAAAGAAGAAGGTCTTGGGCTAGATCCCAACAGGCTATATGTCACAGTTTTCGAAGGAGACCATAATGCTCCTAGAGATGATGAAGCGGCCAATATCTGGTGGAATGTTTTTGCAAAAAATAAAATCACTGGTGAGCGTATTTTCTATATGCCAGCAAGTATGAACTGGTGGCAGGCGGGCGAGAGTGGTCCATGCGGGCCTGATACAGAGATGTATTATGATGTGACAAATAGGTTTGACGGGCATGGAATATCAAAGGAGGAATTTCTGGATGCAGATGCCAAAAAAGATTTGGTGGAAGTTTGGAATGATGTTTTTATGCAATATGAAAAAAAAGATGGGAAAATCATAGGCAATCTGCCAGCCCCATCTGTAGATACCGGAGCGGGACTGGAGAGACTAGCTATGGTTATGCAGGGGGTGGATAATATATATGACACTGATGTATTCAAACCTATTATGGATAAGATAGGGAATAAGTCAAAATCAGCTAGAATCATAGCGGATCATGTGAGAGCTTCGGCATTTCTCATAGAAGAAGGTGTTACGCCTTCAAATACAGAGAGGGGATATGTTTTGAGAAAACTTATTCGTAGAGCTGTAAGACATAGTGATGTGTTGGGCATGAATCAGAGTTCAATTTCAAATATTATAGAAGTTAATGATAAAACAAAGAAAATATTGATAGATGAGGAAACTAAGTTTAGAGAAACTCTGCTAAAGGGCATAAGAGAATTCGAAAAAGGCACAGACGCTTTCAAACTATTTTCCAGCTATGGTTTTCCTCTTGAACTTATTATCGAATTGGCAAAGGAAAAGGGTATAAAGGTGGATATAGAAAAATTTAATGAAGAAATGGAGCGTCACCAAGATCTTTCTCGTTCCGGAGCAGAGCAAAAGTTCAAAGGCGGTTTGGCAGATGCTAGCGATCCGACTGTTGTGAAATACCATACAGCTACACATCTATTGCATCAAGCGCTTCATGATGTTCTGGGCGATAGTATTGCGCAAAAAGGGTCTAATATCACTCCAGAGAGATTGCGTTTTGACTTTTCACATCCTGCGAAAATGACCGGGGAGGAAAAGAAAAAAGTGGAAGATATAGTAAATAAGAAAATAAAAGAAAATCTGCCGGTAAATAATATAATTATGCCAAAATCAGAAGCCGAAAAGACTGGAGCAAGAAGATTCTTTAGTGATAAATACGGTGAAGAGATTTCCATATATTATATAGGCAAAGATTTGCAATCAGCTTATTCAAAAGAGTTCTGTGGCGGTCCGCATATAGGAAATACTGGAGAACTGGGGACTTTCAAGATACAAAAAGAAGAAGCCGTTTCCCAAGGCGTTAGGAGGATAAAGGCAGTTTTGATATAATAGTCAAATCATGTTCCTAATGGAAAAGAAAAGCATAATACTCGATATTCAAAGCAGTCTGGTGCGCGGAGCCCTTGTCGAGTTTAAAAAGGATGCGCCGTCTGTGGTAAAGAAAGTAATTGCAAAGTCCATACCGAGCTCTATGACTCCCATAGACAGCCCGAGAATCATACAGAAAATACTAGAGGTGGCGGAAAATGTGGTAGAAGAAATAATAAAGGATACTTCGCATCATGGCATTCACTCCATACACTATATACTCTCGTCCCCTTGGATTTTTTCTGAATTAAAGACTGTGAAAATAAATTATGATGTCGATACAAAAATCACAAGGAAAACTCTGTATGAGATAGTTCAATCTGAAACAAAAAAGGTTGCGACATTGCCGGATTCCGAGCCTATAGAGCAAAATATATTTGAAATAAGGCTCAATGGCTATCCAGTATCTGTATATGAAGGCAGAAGCGCCAGAACTCTAGAGGTGTCTTTTGCGACATCTTTTGGATCAAAAAAATTTCTCGATAAACTGCATTTATCAATACAAAAGATTTTTCATATTCATAATCATACTTATCATTCAGCTTTACTATTGCAATACCGTTCCTTCAGAGTTATAGCAGACAAGCATACAGAATACATTTATATGCATGTTCATGGCGAGCTCACCGATGTCATAATAGTAAAAAATGGCCTTTGCAAGCATATTTCCTCTTTTCCATTTGGTATTATAACTTTACTTCGAAAAATAGCTCGTTCTACTAGACAAGGCGTAGAATCAAGCGAGTCACTCATCACTCTATACGAAGGCGATAAGCTCAATGAAAATGAAAAGCAAAATGCCAAAAAGGTTATAGATCCTCTGCTCAACGCATGGAGCGTGCTTTGTGTAAAATCTTTTTCAAGTTCCTTTGATATTATACATATACCGCGCACGGTTTTCCTTTCGGCCCACAGCCACTTTGATCTTTTCAAACAAGCCTTGCTTTTTAGAAATGATCTGAACTTCGATATCATCTCCTATGAGAAAATCATAGAGAATGACAAGCGCGTTGTTTTTGAAAATAATTCAGTTACCAGCCAACTTATGAAAATGTATACGCTTGCCTTAAATTTTATGTTATAATTATTGAAAATATGCCTAGGAAAAAAATCGTACAAGATATAGTTCCATCCGAGAGACGCACTATCAGAAATATCCCTATTAAAGAACAGAGGTCAGAGCCTTCTGCGGAGCCTGTATTTGTAAAAAGGCCTGTGAAAAAAAATAAAGGTGGAGGCAAATATTTCCTGAGCTTTATTATTGTTTCTATATGCGTGGCTGTGATAGGTATCGCTCTTTCATTTTCATATTCAAAGGCGGTAGTGACTATTACCCCCAAGGTTTCTGATTTTGACATTGATGGGACATTTACAGCAAAAAAGGATGCCCAAAATGGCGACTTGGGCTATGAAGTTGTAAGCGTTAGTGATGAAATAAAACAGGATGTGGCGGCCACTAAGGGATCTCTAGTGGAAACCAAGGCAAAAGGCGCGGTTATCCTTTACAATAATTTTAGCGTTACGGCGCAGACCTTAGTGGCGGGCACCAGACTCTCTGATTCGCGAGGACTTATATATAGAACATCAAAAACCGTGAGCATTCCAGGTAAAAAATCCACTACTCCAGGCAATATTGAAGTCCCTATAGTAGCCGACATGGCTGGGGAAGAGTACAATAGCGGGCTCTCGGAATTGAAGGGAGATTTTAAAATCGTAGCTTACAAAGGCACATCGAAGTACGATACGCTTTATGCCAGACTGAAAACTGATATAGCAGGAGGCTTTTCTGGAAATAAAATGACCGTGGATCCGGCAGTTCTAGAAAGCGCGACGAAGACTCTCAAGGACTCTCTGCAAGCCAGGATAATTTCCAAACTGCAGAGTATTGTTCCGAAGGATTATATTCTCTATGATGGAGCGTACACTATAGAGTATACAGAGAGCGAACCAGTCATGAAAAGAGAAAATAGCGCAGAAATAAATATAGGCGCTGTATCATACGCGGCAATATTCAAGTCCGACTCTCTTATAAAATATATTGCCGGCAAGGAAATAAAGAAATTCCCATCAGATACTTACACTATAGACGGTGATGAGGCTTTGCAATTTAAGATTTCAAATGGCAAGGATTTCAAAGCGGCAAAAGGCACTCCTCTCATATTCACACTCAAGGGTCCCATATCTATAACTGGCGCATTTCCAGAAGAAAAGCTCAAAGATGAGCTCAAGGGCATAAGGCTCAAGGATAGCAATATTGTATTTGAAAAATACGCTTCTATCAGCAACGCCAACGCCCTTATCACCCCATTCTGGATGAGGGCCTTCCCAAATTCTCCAGATAAGATTATAATAGAGTACAAGACGCCTAAAAATTGACGTTCGTATTGACTTTTATATCCTATTTCTGATAGTATGTCTAAACGCGAAAATTAATGGATTCAAGCTCAAATAACAAGCCAGCGTTGGGAATTGTCACGGAGGCTTTGCCCGACACCTTGTTTAGAGTAAAGCTTGAGGGTAAAGAGGATATTGTGCTGGCATATTTAGCCGGAAAAATGCGAATGCATCGCATCAAAGTGCTTATCGGAGACAGAGTCGAGCTCGCTCTGGATCCTTATGGCGGCAGGGCGCGTATTACAAAAAGATTTTAATAAAAATGAAGGTCAAGGCATCAGTAAAGAAAATATGTCCCAAGTGTAAAATTGTCCGCAGAAAGGGCTATGTTTATGTTATCTGCAAAGCTAATCCGAGGCATAAGCAGAGACAAGGATAATAAATAAATCATGCGAATATTAGGCATCACAATTCCAGACGCTAAAAGGCTTGAGATATCTCTCACATCGCTCTATGGCGTAGGAAGATCGAGAGCTTTGTCAATTTTAAAAAAGGCTAGCATTGATCCCGGCATGAAGGCCAAAGATCTATTAGTCGATCAGGAAAATGAAATAAGAAAAATAATAGAGACTTTCCAGATAGAGGGGGATCTAAAGAGAGAGGTAGCGGCCAATATTAAAAGGCATAAGGATATAAAGACCTATCGTGGATCGCGCCATAGCCGCAGACTGCCAGTGAGAGGCCAGAGGACAAAGACCAACTCCAGAACAGTGCGTGGAAATGTGAGAAAGACCATGGGTTCAGGAAGAAAGAAGGAAGAAAAGAAATAAAAAATGGGAAAGAAAAAAATAGCAACAGCAAAAGAGGGAGGTAAGGCCGAGAATAAGGAAGCCACGCCAAAGCAGTCAACCAGCAAGAAAAAACTTGACTCTGGTGTTCTCTATGTGCAGTCAACATACAATAATACCAAGGTTCTTCTCACTGACAATGAGGGTAATGCCATGATCTGGTCTTCATGCGGAACTCTAGGATTCAAGGGAGCAAAGAAAGGAACGCCTTTTGCGGCCGCCAAAGTGGGAGAAACTCTGGCGGCCAAGGCGGAGCCTATGGGACTCAAAGAGGTAAGGGTAGTTGTAAAAGGGGTTGGTTCCGGCAGAGAGTCGGCCATCAGAGGATTTATTTCCAGAGGAGTGGCTATATCATCTATAAGCGATGAGACGCCTGTGCCACATAACGGACCACAGCCGAAAAAGCCGCGCAGAGTATAAAAACTTTTATGAAAATAGGACCAAAATATAAAATTGCAAGAAGACTGGGAGCGCCTGTATTTGAAAAAACTCAAACACAGAAGTTCGTCTTGCGTTCAGAACAAAAGGGAGGAGGAAAATCGCGTAAGCCTCGCGCCCAGAGCGACTATGGTCTCGGTATGATAGAAAAACAGAAAGCTCGATACAGCTATGGGGTGACAAGCAAACAATTTTCAAACTATGTGACAAAAGCCACAGAGAAAAAGGGTAATTCCGGAGAGATACTGGTGAATCTCCTGGAAAGCCGATTTGACAACGTAGCTCTGCGTTCGGGGTTTGCCACTACTCGCCAAGCGGCAAGGCAGATGACTTCTCATGGACATTTGCTCATAAATGGGAAAATAGTAACCATACCTTCATATCAGGTCAAGGTTGGCGATATAATCTCTATGAGGGAAGGAAGCAAGAAAAAGGCTATTTTTAGAGATTTGGATGAAAGAATAAAAACTATAAAGATTCCGGCTTGGATCAAGCTGGACGCAGAAAAGAAGGAGGCGAGGGTGGATGGCATGCCTTACATGGCGGCGACGGAGCTTATGTTCAATGTCGGAGCAGTATTGGAATTTTATAGCCGATAAAATTTAATAATTTTAATAAAAAATATATGTCAAACCATTCAATTATTGTTCCATCAAAACCAAAGATCATCCGAGAGGAGGGTCAGAGTGGCATTTATGAGATTGACGGCCTATATCCGGGATATGGACATACTCTGGGCAACTCCCTGCGACGTATCATACTTTCCTCGCTTCCAGGATCGGCTGTGACGAGGGTAAAGATAAAAGGCATTGAACATGAATTTTCCGCAATCGACGGTGTAAAGGAAGATGTTATCACTATTCTGCTAAATCTAAAGAAACTGCGCATAAAAATCATAGGTGATGAAGGCCAAACATTGACCTTGAAAATAAAGGGCGCGAAGAGTGCTACCGCAAAGGATATTGATTTCCCAGGACAGGTGGAAATACTAAATCCAGATCTTCATATCGCCACACTCACAGATAAAAGCTCTGAACTGGATATAGAAATAACAGTAGAAAAAGGACTTGGCTATGTTTCAAAAGAAATACTGACTAAGGATAGAGTAGATATAGGAACTATTTCACTAGATGCCACTTTTACACCTATCAGAAAGGCGAACTATGAAGTAGAGAATATGCGCGTAGGGGACAGGACTGACTTTAACCGTCTTCGCATTTCTATAGAAACAGACGGAACTCTAACCCCAAAGGAGGCTTTGGAGAACTCTATTTCCCTCATGATAATGCAGCTCAAGTCTATCGTAGGATTCAAAGAAGAAGAGCTAGAAGAAGCAGTGGAGAAAAAAGATGAAAAAGAAGCAGAAAGCAAGGGTGGTAGCGAGCCAAAGAAAGAGATGGATGTAGAGTTTCTGAAAACTCGCATAGATGCTATAGGCCTTTCTCCTAGAACAACAAAAGCCCTAACAAGCGCCAATGTCAGAACTGTGGGAGGACTTGCCAGAAAAAAGGAAGTTGATATTCTGGATATTGAAGGCCTAGGCTCCAAGGGAATACAGGAGATCAAGAAAGTTCTGGCCCAATACGGCATCATGTTAAAGTAATATATGAGACATCATTCAAACAAAAGAAAATTTGGATTGGAGAAAGATCAGAGGAATGCTCTTATGCGCTCTTTGGCTAGGAATCTTATAAATGAAAATAGGATTACAACCACTTTGCCGAAAGCCAAGGAACTTCGTCCTTATGTAGAAAAGCTTGTGACTAAAGCCAAGACCGGCACTCTGGCCTCACGCAGGCTGGTTATTTCCAAAATCGGCGGTGAAAAAGAAACCAAAACTCTTTTCAGCATTATTGCGCCGAAATATAAAGAAAGAAAAGGGGGTTATACCAGGATAATAAAGCTAAATAGGAGAACTCTGGACTCTGCTCCTATGGCTTTGATAGAATTTATATAAATATTATGCACACTATAGACGCGCAAAATAAAAAAATGGGAAGAGTGGCTAGCGAAGCGGCAACTTTTCTTATGGGCAAGAGAACTACCACCTTTGCAAGAAATAAAGTTTCTGGTGTAAAAGTAAAGATAGTTAATACTAGCAAGGCCGACTTTGATGTAAAGAAGCTCAAGGGCAAGGAATATGTGACATTTACAGGCTTTAGAGGAGGACTCAATACAGAAACTCTGGAGCATCTGATCGCTCGCAAGGGGACAAAAGAGGCTTTTACCAGAGCAGTTTATAGAATGTTGCCTTCCAACAGTCTCCGCAAACAGATTATGAAAAATTTAACCATCACAGAATAAATATGAAAACCACTGACAAATATATAGAAACAATAGGACGAAGAAAAACTGCCGGAGCGCGCGTACGCATAACTCCCGCGAGCAAAATGTCATATGAAATAAACGGTAAAAGCGTAGAAGCGTATTTTCCTACAAAAGAACTTCAAGCTATCGCCACAGATTCATTCAAAGAATCGAAGCTGACCGAAACCAAGTTTAAAATAACCGCGATTGTAAAAGGAGGAGGCATAAGCGGCCAAGCTGACGCTGTGAGACATGGCATCGCCCGAGCATTGGTGGATTATGATAAAGAGCTTCGCGGAAAGCTCAAGAAAGCCGGTTATCTAAAGAGAGATCCGAGGGCAAAAGAAAGAAGGAAGTTCGGTCTAAAGAAGGCTAGAAAGAGTCCACAATGGTCAAAGAGATAGAAGATAATGATATAACAGTTGAACCAGAAGAGTCGTCCGGGGAAGAAACAGTGAAAAATCTTAGGGAGAAACTGAAAAAGGCTCTTGCAGAGAAGCAGGAGTATCTAAACGCTTGGCAGAGAGATAAAGCAGATTTTATAAATGCCAGAAAGAGAGATCAAGAAGCACAAAAGGATTTTGCCAGATTTTCAAATGAAAGTTTGATATCTGAACTTATACCAGTCCTGGACAGCTTCAATATGGCTATGGGAAATAAAGAGGTATGGGAAAAGGCCGATAAAAGCTGGAGAATGGGGGTGGAATATATTGCCAATCAATTAAAAAAAGTTTTAGAGGAGTTTGGACTAAAGGAAATAGATCCTCTGGGCAAAAAATTTGATCCCATGAGAGATGAAGCGATAGAGGATGGAAAGCAGGGTGATATCGTAACCACTGTTATACAAAAGGGTTATGAGCTCAATGGCAAGGTGCTCAAAGCGCCGAAGGTGAAGGTAGGCGAAAACAAAAATCTTTGATAAGATACAAACATGTTAAATAGTATTTTTGAAAGAATAATAAAAGACAAAAACGGAGTTCAAGTCCGTGTGCGCTTTACTGTGGTGGATGGCATGGGTCAGATAGTGTCTATGGAGCCAATAGTAAAGTCCGAAATACTTGCATTGCCATTTGAAAAAACTGACCGAATTTTGGTCACAAATACAGTTTTACCATTTTTAAATATTATATCCCCATATTTTTCATTAGACTTTCTCATGAGCCAACCTACTCGCGCTCCAGCTCTTGCATACTAGTTTGCTGTGAGTTTTATTAACTATCTAATTATTATATTTAACTTATTTAAATTTAACCATGTCTAAAATAATAGGAATCGATCTAGGAACAACAAACAGCGCGGTGGCAGTGATGGAAGCTGGTACACCAAAAATACTAGAGAATGCAGAAGGTGCTAGGACAACACCCTCTATTGTTGCTATATCTAAAAACGGAGAGAGAACGGTAGGACTGCTAGCAAAGAGGCAAGGAGTAACAAATCCAAAAAATACAATATATCAAATAAAAAGATTTATCGGCCATAACTTCGACGATCCAGCAGTTCAGAAAGACCGAGCTTCTGTGCCTTTTGAAATGCAAAAATCGGCAACAGGCGGAATAGAAGTAAAGATGGGGGATAAGTGGTACAGATCGGAAGAAATATCGGCTATGATATTGCAGAAACTAAAGTCAGACGCAGAAGCTAGACTAGGACAGACAGTGACAGAGGCGGTTATAACGGTACCGGCATATTTTAACGATGCCCAAAGACAAGCCACAAAAGATGCAGGAAAAATAGCCGGACTGGATGTAAAGAGGATAATAAATGAGCCGACAGCGGCGGCATTAGCTTATGGATTTAACAAAAAGAAAGATGAGAAAATAGTAGTCTTTGACTTTGGGGGCGGAACATTCGATATTTCTGTTCTGGAAGTCGGAGATGATGTAGTAGAGGTAAAGTCTACAGATGGAGACGCGCATCTCGGAGGAAAAGACATAGATCAGAAAATCATAAACTGGCTTGCCGAGGAGTTTAAAAAACAAGAAGGGATAGATGTCATAAAAGACACTCTAGCTCTACAGAGGCTAGATGAAGCGGCGGAGAAAGCCAAGATAGAGCTTTCAACATCGGTTCAGACAGAGATTAATATACCTTTTATCACTTCTGGAGTTGATGGTCCAAAGCATTTACTTATCACTATAACTCGCGCAAAGTTGGAAGAACTCACTAGAGAGTTTATAGATCAGGCTATGACTATTACAAAAAGGGCTATGGCGGCTTCACCTTTCAAGATCGGGGATATAAATGAGATAATACTTGTCGGTGGACAGACTCGCATGCCAGCTATGCAAAAAGCTGTGAAGGATTTCTTCGGAAAGGAACTACACATGGGTGTAAATCCAGACGAAGTGGTTGCGGTAGGCGCTGCTATACAGGGAGGTATTCTGGCGGGAGATGTTAAAGATGTT
>Ga0209542_10008882_pt1 | contig 18618 bp, 23 predicted proteins | sample RifCSPhighO2_01_FD_184028 | JGI IMG/M metagenome (GOLD analysis project Ga0209542, IMG submission 184028) | Soil microbial communities from Rifle, Colorado - Rifle CSP2_plank highO2_0.1 (SPAdes) (version 2) | ecosystem: Environmental > Terrestrial > Deep subsurface > Rock core/Sediment ...
CTGGAGTTTAAATTCTCTGGAGAATTTTCGTTTGGTTCCAGACATAAATGTTCACCTCCTTGGGCCCAAGCCTCTAGTCTAAAGGCTAGGCGAAATTATGTCTGTACCAATATTGGGGAGCAGTCCAGTTTGTTGCCTAACAAGTTTTGTCCGGTTTGGTATTTAATCTTGCTTTCCCACGAGGTCAAAGAGAGATCCTTTATGTTTTTGGCTAACCGCCAGTAAGTAAATCTCTCTTCAATCTAATTGGCTTTCTGACCGAGATGATCGTATCAAGAAAAAAAGGGGTTAGCTTGAGCACAACCTAGAATTTGCCTAGATATTTAGGCTGGAGAAACCTGAGGAATCTGACTTTACGTCGTGGCAGGGATAGCTTCTTCGGTGGGCATACTCCCCCAAATACCTACTACCTTATCTAGAATTTGTGGTGTTCCGATTAACGTGAGTAGAGCGTCTGGATCGATCGAATTTAAGTCTCCTCGGAAATCAGACGAGTGTTCAAGTATGGGGGCAAGCCAAATAACCGCGTTGTTAGGAAGTCGTCTCATCAATTCTATAGTCCCTTTATGGAGGCTACTGATATCCCTCAAGTCCTGTCTCTGTAACATCAATATGTGCCCTAATGAATCTAGGAACTCCACGCCTTCAGTTTCATGGAGATAGGAGTCTGTGCCTACTAGTCTTATAAAACAAGCTTTCACTCCTCTTCGGCCCAGATTTTCCATATATCCCCGGATTCTGGTCGCGGTGGAGCCATATTGGTCATCCGGGGGGCAGAATAATATATTTTCTTTATGACGCAGGGCTTCTGTCAACATGCCACGTCTCATCTCAAGCTGTCCTACTTCATAACCTCCTGCTTTTAAGCGGGCGTCCATGTCTTTTTCAAGGTCCAATTTACTGGGGTTTTTATCGTTGGGAGCGACTAGAACCCAAATTTTTCCTTTGAAACTAGGGGGTAAGATGCCTGCGTGGATTAGCTCTTCCCCATTTAAATCAGCCGCCTCGAGAGCAGATTCTACGTGTGCGTATGTAGGCAGACTAAATTCCCCGGTGTATACAATTACAGCATCTCCGTCTTGGACCATTTCTAAACCCGCAGCTTTTCTTTCCAACAACCGCTTAACCTCATTCTCGTGTCTTTGGAAGAGCCCATCGGAAAAACCTAGAGTTCTGTAGTCTTCAGCACTCCATTTAAAATCGGACAGACCTTGAAGTCTCATTTGCAACAAAAGGTCTGGGGCAAGAGCTTTAATCTGGTTTTCTATTCTTTCGGCTTGGAATCCATCTCCGGCGAATGCGCGAGCTGCTTTTAGCACGTCTCCTATATAGTGCTGAGGCCCAACCGGGGTTCGATCAATGGTTCCGATTTCGCATTGGCTGATTTTGTTTGCGCTTACTGCCTCCTTAGGAAGAAAAGCGGCTAGAAAACCTAAGACATTGGCTCTAAAAACTCCAAGTCTTCTTCTGCGGAAAATATGGACTAAGTCATTGATTATATTTTGCCCCTCTTGGTAGGTCAGCGTGTGACCTAGCAGCCTTTCTCCCAAAGCGAATCCAATTAGTGGAATGACATCACTGAAAGCATTCGGCCGAACGACTTCTGTGGGGGCGTATTTAGATTCCCTCAAAAGATTCAAAAAGGTGGCACTTTCTCTGGCTGCTTGGGCAATTGATAAAAGCTTAGGGCCTATCTCCTGCATGTCTTGTCTTTCTGACTCAGACTTAAGCCTCTTAGCCGTGAGTGAACAAAATTCCTCAAACAATCCTAAGGCGGCTACTCCATGAGGCTGGGAACCTTCTGTTTCCTTTTCACTCAGGGGTTTGTTCTTTCGGGCTATAGCGGTGGTCTCCAGATCTATTAGTTCTACCCTATTTAACTCCTGCTTGATTCTCCTTCGCTTTGTACCTCTCATCTTTACGATCTCACTAACCGTCTCCTTGGGAGACATTATTTTCAAAAGGATTATCTGGTCAAGACATAGCAAGTCAGTCACGGCTCTGAACCAGTTGGCTACGTTTATACCTTGTCTAGCCCATTGTATGGCCTCGTCGGTGAAATCCTTGACATCGAATTTTTTGCTATAGCTAAACTCTAAGGTAAAGTGAGTTATTGATGTGAGTAATAATTGGAATTGCAAGACTTCTGTTGGAGAAGAAAATCTTAAGGAACTGCTTATTATCTTTAACTTATTGAGGGGCCTGTCGAAATCAGGTTCAATTCTTGGTTCCGTATAAGGGACCCCCGGGGGGCGGGTAATGAGATGATGAGCAAGTATGTGTTTCAGCCAGTTAGGTCGAGAATCCTCTGGTTTGAGTCTTAGAGCTGCTCCCTGACGCCTATAGCCCGGGTTCATGGGAACAGTCAATTGTTCCTCCAGATCATGAATATTGAGTTGTGCCTCTTGCTCTACGGTGGGTTTCATATGCGGCAGCTCTGGGCTGGAATTTTGGTCAGTAACTTTAGCAGATTTATGAAGAAGCTGTGATGAATTTGTAACCTTTCCCTCTGACTGTCGTCAGGTTATCCCTGACACCCAATGCGGCCAGTTTTCTGCGTAGTTTGCTCATGAGTTGATCGATCGCCCATTCAGAATACTTTTCGTAGGATTCTTTTCCCCATAAGGCTTCTCCGATGTCATCGCGGGTGCAGAGATGATTGGCTTTTTGAAGAAACATCGTTAATATTGCGTATTCTTGATGGGTAAATTTTTCTTCCACGGTCTGTCCGTTCATTAAAACTGCTCCGGTTTCGTCCTCAATTTTCAAGCCCTGGTGATCTTGCCGAGCATGTTCGTGACCCTCACTGAAGCCCGCAATTGTCTGGCCAAAAAGTTTGCCAAACAGCTTATATTGCCCGTTGTCTGTTGGGATTATGAGACGCAATTTGCTGAGAAAATCAATGCTCCACTTATCGGATTCTGTTAAGGGTTTACCCCTAGCCACTTTTCGAATGACGGCCTTTGTTTCATCAGAGTGGACCTCAAAAATACCTTGAGATACGGATTGTAACTCATAGTGATCTGAAAGTAGTTTCTCCAGCTCAGAAGGACTGAGTTTCTGTCCGTCGAGTTTAGTTATAACCTTTAGACACACTTTTAACATATAAGGGTGGCCACCACAAAGTTCCTCAATTACCTTTTTGTACTCGGGTTCGGCGGTGATTCCAAATTCCATGGTTATTCTATCGAAGGAGTAGTTGAAGTCAGGTGAATCTAAAAGAGGAATATAAACGATATTTTGGAGAAGGACTTCACTAAAATCACCCCAAAGGGTTATTTTTTCTTTTTTGGTAACTTCTTCCCGCATTAAAAAAATATAGTGCAGACTTGAAGAAAAACTGCCCCACAAACTTCTTAAGTTGTTATAAAAAATAGCGGTGGCGAAGTTTAATTCGTCAAATTCGCCCAGGAAAAGCACCAGCTCAAAGCCAGAATCAACAATTTTCTTTAAATAGGCTTTTAAGGTGTCCAGGAGTTTTGTGTAGGAGGCTGTTTCATCATCAAAAATAGAAACGTTGAGGCTGGATCCATCTATTTTTTGACTGTTAGTGTGTTCTCTGCAAGCAGATAGGATACTCTTCCCCATCAGGCGCAGATAGCCGGAAAAACTTTCTTCTGTGAGATCGAGGGGTTCAATATAAGCAAAAATGTATTTTGGGAATTCAGGTAGCTCCGTTTCAAACAGGTCTATATTTTCGATCAAGAACTTGTTCCACATTCTTCGCCCCGCCATGGGAACCCAGACAGTGGTAACACACTCTCCCCTTCGAAGCGGGGAAAACACGGAGGCGGCATAATTGTGTAGAGTTTGAGGTGTTACAGGATAATAATATTTGTCGTTTTTATTGAGTGTCATATTAGTTTATCTGAGCTTACTTAGTCAGTTTAGTCAGATTTTAGTCAGGAAAGAAGATGATGTCAAGGGGAAGAGGGGGGAGCGGAAGCGGTCGTTTGACTGTTGATCTTCTTCCCAAAACCACGGTATAGTTAATAAAAGGGGGTGAGAATATGGATTTCGTGACTGTGGTGTATAACGCCATGAACCAGATGGTGATTGATCTTATTAATGTGGTTCCAACGCTTATCGTGGCTCTTGTCATTTGGCTTTTGGGGATATATCTTTTGGACTTGGGAGTGGGGCTTTTAAAGAAAGTGGACTTTAAAGGGACAGATTTGGATAACAAAGCGATCAACACGTTGACTCAGGTGGTGGGCATGGCCGGAAGAGTGATTCTGGTCTTGATCGTTCTGGACTATTTAGGAATTGCCAGAAATGTCGTCGGGGCGGTGGCTAACGGGATCACCTTTGCCGTGGCCATTGCTTTGGGCCTGTCTTTTGGGAAAGCTCTGGAAAGAGATGCGGACGGCGTGGTGGCAACGGTTCGAAGGATGCTGGGAAGGAAGTAGACGAGGTGAAGAACAGACTTTTTTTGGTGGGAATTTTGGTTGCGGGAATTACACTCCTAATGCCTGGGGTGGTTTTGGCAGGGCCGACTGAGAGCTTGGATCGGACAGGCAGAGTCTTTGGTCCGCTGAATGAGATGGTTGGCCCAAGGTTGCCGGGAAGTTTTCTGGCGGGAAGACAAAAAAATAGCTGGGCGGGAGAGAGCGGCTGGAAAGACATTTCCCTTTTGGGAGAGAGCGGGGAAACCCCAGAGGCGAAAATTCAAGTGCCGGTTCTCATGTATCACTATATTAGAGTTAATCCGGACCCGAAAGACAAAGTCGGGTTTGACCTGTCAGTTACGCCAGATAAATTTGAGGAACAGATGATTTGGCTACGGGATAACAGATACGAAACTCTTAGCCTAGACGAGTTTTACCGGGGAGTATTAAAAGGCGAAACATTGCCAGAACGTCCGGTAGTTATCACGTTGGATGACGGGTATGCAGACTCCTACTGGCACGCTTATCCGATTCTGCGCCGCTTGGGTCTTAAGGCGGCTAATTTTATAATTACCGGTTTTATCGGAGCGCCAAAATATTTGAGTCTTTGGCAAATGAGGGAAATGGCGGAAAGTGGGGTATTTTCCTTTGGCGCCCATACGGTTTCGCATCTGATTTTGACACCTCTATCGGAGGGCGAAGTCCGGGAGGAAATCAGAAAAAGTAAGGTGATGCTGGAGCAGAGGTTGGGAGCAAGAATTGACTGGTTTGCCTATCCATATGGCAGGATTAATGCGAAGGTGGCGAAGATTGTCCAAGAGGCAGGCTACTTCGGGGCTTTCGGGACAAATGACGGCGCGTCAGAAACGAGCAAAAACGTGTTTACTCTGCCACGGATCCGGGTTTCGGGGGGAGAGTCTTTAAAGACATTTGCGGCAAAGTTAGAAAGTGTCAGCGTTAAAGAAGAGTAGTTTAGCCTGTTTCGGTCTTACGAGATTATTACTTCTTTGAGATTCAATTACGAAAGCAGGTGGTTAAAGTGGGTTGTTGTGAGCACAGGAAGAACGCTGACACTGGTGCTCGTGGTGAGGGGGTGAAAACTATGCAATTCATTTTGTGGGCAATATTCGGAGGAATCGCGGGATGGCTGGCATCAATTTTCATGAAGACAAACGCCTCCCAGGGAATGCTGATGGACGTGATTTTGGGAGTGGTGGGAGGATTGGTTGGCGGGTTAATCATGAATTTGTTCGGGTTCTCCGGGGTGACGGGATTTAATCTTTACAGCATGTTCGTGTCAGTTCTCGGGGCTGTCGTTCTCATTGCTTTGGGCAGAGCGCTAACACAGAGTGCTGTTTAAGAGGAAGTGAAAGGCAAGCGCCGCTCATCGCGGCGCTTTGGGTTCAAAGTGTATAATGGTGATTCTATGACAAGATCCGTGCTCGTAGTGGAAGACGACCCGGGGGTGCAGAAATACTTACGGGAGCTTCTGCTGGATAACGGCTTTTCTGTTCGATTGGCGGCTGACGGAGTGACCGCTCTTAGTGGTGTGGCGGAGCTGCCGCCGGATCTGGTGGTTTTGGACCTGGGGCTGCCGAACATGAGTGGGGAAACTGTCTGCCAAGAACTCAAGAAGAAGTACTCGGATTTACCGATCATCATTTTAACGGCGAAGGATACGACGGAAAACATTGTTGAAGGGCTGAGGATCGGGGCCGATGATTACATGACGAAACCGTTCGTCGGCGAAGAACTGCTAGCGCGGATTCGAGCCAGGTTGCGATCAAGTGGTGGTGACGATGCCACTCTCAAGGTGGCAGATTTGACACTTAATCCGAGGACTTTAGAAGTGAAGAGAGGAAAAAAACTAATTAAATTGACACCGCAAGAATTTAAACTTCTTCAGTATCTCATGGCAAATCCTGGCCAGGTGCTCACGCGGGAGATGATTCTCAATCGTGTCTGGCTCTACTCCCCGGAGGTGGAAAGCCGAGTGGTGGATATTTATATTGGGTATCTGCGAAAAAAGATTGATCGGGGTTTTAAGAAACAACTCATTCAATCAGCACGCGGCTTTGGTTACACCATTAAAAGCTAGCTTAGATGACAGGGGATTGGAAGAGGATGAGAAGGTCACCCAGAATGGTTCGGCGGAGAAAATCTCGGGCTTTGTCTAGGAAAAGTGTCACAGCAGTGAACATAGAAATAGTTAGTGCCAAACAATTCTAGTGCTAAGCAAAAGCAAACCAGCAACGATCCAAGGGGAGATTTCATCGAGAATGTTCATAAGGAGGGATTATATGGCTAGGGAGGCTGTGAAAAGACAGAGGAAAGTAAGGATTAGGAAAGAGTGAGGATTAGTCTTTGAGAGCCTCAATCATGCGCTCTTGTGAGGTCTTGATCTTCGCAAAGATTTCTTCTTTGGTGGGCACGTGGCCATATTTGGCGATCAATTCTTGCTCCAGTTTTTTGGAAATTTTTTTGGGTTTGGCGGATTTTTTAGGCTTGTCCATAGATGTATAATGTACCTATATGCAGAAAAAAATGAAACTCATAGATTTGAGCAAAATTCTTCGCCCATTTAAAAGCGGTTGGGTCGCCTTGTCGATGGATTATAAAAAGGTTCTTGGGTGGGGAAAAACACTGCAAGCGGCGAGAAAGCGGGCAGAGAAAACCGGAGAGGAGTTCAGTTTTTATAAAATCGAGTCCGCCCCGACGATTCACGTTCCTTATACCCTCATCAAGTGATAGTCTCCTACAAAAAGGTTTACATTCCCAGCTATAACTTGAGTGTCCTACGACCAATTGTTCGTGTGGCCATTGCTGGACCAAAACAACAATGGATTGGAGAGGCACTTCTTGATACTGGAGCGGACAGGTCGCTTTTTGACATCGAGGTTGCGAGGGATGTGGGGTTGGACTTGTCGAACGCATCAAGGCAGCGGTTTGGCGGAATTGGCAAGGATCAAGTGCAAGTCTATACAATTGATGTGGGGTTAGGAATAATTGGGATGAAAGAGAAAGTGAAAATTCCGATTGGGTTTATGGAAAATGCCAACATCCGGGCACTCTTGGGGCAAGAGGGTTTTTTTGACGCGTTTAAGATTACTTTTGACCGCAGGCGGGATAGTATTGAAATTAAATAACGAGACTTGCCCTGGGTTCAAAAACAGGTATAATCGGGTTATGAAAATTGCCGTTTTTACCGATAAATCTAGCTTTACTCCAGACCAGCAGAGAAGATTGGCAACTTTGGGAAAAGTGGTGTATTCAAATTCTAGTGAAAATCTTTCAGATGATAAGCTCGTTGAAATTGCTTCTGATTCCGAGATAATTGCGCCTGACCCGGATAATTTTGGCGGTTTTGAAACAGCCCGGCCAAAGTTAACCAGAGTGATGAAGTCGTTGCCAAATCTTCAGGCAGTGTGTTTGTCCACCACCTCCTTTGGTTGGGTTGATTTGGAATACTGCAGAAAAAGGGAAATTAAGGTGTCGAATGTTCCGGGATATTCAAGGGAATCGGTGGCAGAACATACTTTGGCAATGTTATTGTGTCTGGCAAAACAGATTATTCTGACTGACAGGAGAACACAGCAGGGCAAATATAAATTAGAAATGGGGACAGAACTCAAAGGAAAAACGCTGGGAATTATTGGACTGGGAAATATTGGCAGCCGGGTGGCAGAACTGGGTCTGGGGATGGGAATGAATGTGGTGGCCTTTAACCGCTCGCCGAAAAAACAAACCGGAGTGGAAATGGTTTCGCTTGATGAACTGCTAAAGCAGGCCGACGCAATTTCGCTGCACACAACTCATGAGGATGGTAATAAGAATCTTTTGGACAAGAGGAAGATCGCAAAAATGAAGAAGGGTGTCTTGATTGTGAACACGGTGGACCGAGAGTTAATTGATGAAACAGAATTGGCAAGGGCGCTTAGGTCTGGCCAGGTAGGTGGTTACGCGTATGAGGCTGAGGATCTGAAAAAAACCCCTTTGGCAAATCTGGAAAATGTTGTGGACCTTCGAGGTTTTGGATGGTACACAAAAGAGGCATTAGCCAATCTTTATGAGATTTGGGCAGAAAATATTGTTGCAGCAACTTCGGGAAAACCACGAAATCTAATTAAGTAGACTTCATCAGGAATCGTTTTCCAAGGATTGCAGTGTCGTTTGTTTTTCTGGTTGGTGTGGTGGTTGTTGACGGGGAATAATTTTTGTATAGTGGAGGGGTGACTTCTGAGGACGGCCAGACCTTACGAGGGGTTCATTAACAGGCAAACTGCATATGGAGTTGAATTTTAATTCTGAGCAATCCAAAGGGCTGGCGAATTTCTTTTTTGATATTAGCTTCGTTTCACTGGCAATAGTCGTTATTCTGATGTTAGCCAGCCTTTATATTACTTTTGTTCTAACCCCACGGCTTAACAAGAGAAAGGGTTAACAACTCAGGTGTTCATCCTTCGTGGCTGGGTCGATTATTGTTGGGTGAGTGATAAAATTAGGTCGTGATTAAAAGACTGTTGGTTTTTGTCTGCGTCTTGGCCGTTTTTGCCCTGCTCCCCTACCCTGTTTTTGCCAAGAGCTTTTATTTCCCCTGGGTGGAGATTACGGCACAGATTAACGCTGACCGGTCGGTGGATTTTGTAGAGGAGAGGACGTTTGCTTTTGACGGGAGTTTTACGCAGATTTATTGGGACATTCCCCTTGAGACTTGTCAGACGTATCAGGCTAGTCAGACTTGTCAGACAATAAGTGAAGTTTCGGTCTCAGAAATTAGTCCAGGTGGTCAAGAGATCCCATACGAAGAAATCGGATACGTCGATCCGGGGCGGCCGGCGCACAAGTTTGCGGCCGTGCGGCAGGGAGAGAGCGAACATATCGAGGCTTGGCACCTCTCCGGCGACGAGACAAAAACTTTCGTCCTTAACTATCACTTAACCAACGCTGTAAGCAAACATCCGGACGTGGCGGAGTTTTACTGGAAAGTGATCGGGGACTCATGGGGAGCAAGGACAGACCAAGCAGAAATCACGGTCAAATTACTAGTGGATGTTGGGAGAGAAAACATTCAAATATGGGGACATGGACCGCTTAATGGTCAGGCGGAAATTGTTGACGGAAAAACAACCAGATTCACAGTGGCCAACGTGCCGACTAAGCAGTTCGTAGAGATTCGAGAAACTTTTCCCCAGACAGTGGTGAGTGGAGAAGTTACAGATAATAAAACGTTCGAACAAATCCGCGCCGAAGAAGAAAGTTTTCAACAACAAACAATCTGGGGAGAAAGATTACGTCTGGGGATCGTGCTAGGAATTATTTTAGGAGTTGCCGGATGGATTTTCTATTGGTATCGAAAGTGGGTAAAGTTCGGGAAAGAGTACACGGTGGAGGCGTCAAAATATGTCCACTTTCCCCCGTCAAAGCGCCCGCCGGCTCTTGTCGAAGCGCTTGTCAATCAGGAACAGACGGTGACGGTGAATTCTTTTACAGCGACGCTTCTGGATTTGGCCCGGAGAAAGTTTGTCAAAATCGAAGCCCGGGAGTCATATTCGAAAGGAATTCTGGGGATTGGATCGAAAAAAGAGTATGCCTACATCCTTCACCGAATGAAGCGGGCTGAAGAAGGAAGTTTGCTTCCGTTTGAACGAAAATTGTTAGATTTTATTTTTGAGTTGGCTCCCGACGAAAAGATAATTCCTTTTGAAGTGGTGAAGAAACACATGAAAAACAGTCCGATGAAAACGAAAGAGTTTTTTAATGACTGGAAAAAGAGAGTGATCGAGCAAGCGGATAAGGAAGATTATGTGGAAGACGAGAGTAAAACATGGCGTGCCGCGTTTATAACTGGAAATAGCATACTGGTGCTCGGCGGAATATTCATTCTCTTTTATATTTTTGAATCTTGGGAGTTTCCTTTAATAATTATTGCCGCATTTGGATCTTTTGTTCTTTCTGCGGGAATGGGAAATATATTTCTACGATGGAAAAGGAGTGCAGGAATGGAGGCGAAACAGTGGCAGGGGTTTAAAAATTTTCTGAATGATTTTTCGCACTTTAAAGATGAGCTGCCCCAAGCTCTGATCATTTGGGAAGAAATTCTGGTTTACGGGACGGCTTTGGGGGTGGCAGCCAAGGTGAGCAGGTATCTGCCTTTGATTTTGGGGCAAGAAGGGGCCAGAAACTATTACCCTACTTGGTACTTTGTCACGGGCTCATCGGGGGGAAATATTTCAGCTGATTTCTCGACGGGCTTAGACTTGAACTTCACCACCAGTTTGACGGAGTCGATGAGTTCAATGACGACGGCAGTGCATTCGTCAATGAGCACCGGGTCAGGAGGAGGGTTTTCCGGAGGTGGAGGTGGAGGTGGCGGAGGTGGCGGGGGCGGGGCGAGTTAAATTTACAGGATTTTCCAAGACCCTTGAGTGCCATTAATAGAGATCCTGGAGCCGTTAGGGATCATGGCGGCGTTCTGGTCAAGAACGGCCGGAATGCCAAATTCCCGAGCCACAATGGCGCCGTGGGAAGTTTGGCCACCGGCGAGGAAGACAATGCCGGCACACTGGGGATACTGCATGGTGAATTCAGGGGTGGCGTTGGGAAAGATGCCAATGACGCCCTGGGGGATATTTGACGTGGTACTGGTGATTAGTTTTGCCTGGCCTTCGACTTCGCCAGGAGAAATTGGCAGACCTTTGCCCCCGGGGACAGACTTGACCGGGCGCGGGGAGACAATGGGTATCGTTGAAGAAACCGAATCGGGGGTTATTTTGTCATCACCCAGGAGGGCGGCGCGGGTTAGCTCGCTGATGGTTTCCTCAGAACCAGCTTGGGCAATAATGGCTTGACGCAGCTTATTAATGTAGAAAAGAGTTTTCTTTCGAGCCTCAGAGCGCATGATCTGGAGTTCGATGAGGGCAGAAATAGCGGGAGAGGGATTGGGCAAATCGGGGATGACGGGAAGGGAATCGGAACGAAAATGAGTCAGCGTGATGCGCTCTTCAATGAAGGCGGGAATTTCCTGCCAGCGGGGGCTATTGAGCTCGTAGTCATTGTCGGCCCGCAAGCCATATTCTTCGAAGTATTTCTCCAGAGTCATCTCCTTCTTTTTGACGAGCGATTGGGCGGCAAGAGATTTGAAGAACCAATCACGTTTGGCCACTTGAGAACTGATTTGATTCCAAAAGAGATCGGTGCTGCTTTGATCTTTAGTTAGATAGCGGTGGAAAAATTCGGCCAGGAAGCCAATGGCAATCACGTTTGGCCAAACTTCATTGGTCAGGATCTGGTCAATAGCGGAGACGTCGCCTTGATGATCGAAGTGAGGAATAGTGTCGACGAGATCCTGAGCAACAGAAATGACATTTTTTGGTTGAGCAATCCATCCAGACTGAGTGGTAATGTGTTTGAAGGTGCCGAGAAGGCAAGTGGGAGAAAGGAATTTTTTTAAGTTGGTTTTTAAGACCGGTTCGGCGTTGAGATCTTTTTGGGGAGCGTAGGAAAAAACAGTTTGGGAGTAGAGGGTTTTTTCTTCGGTGTCAAGACTAATGAGAAGTTGGTCATCCACGAGTTCAAGAATGGGTTGGGTGATTTTTTGGCAGGGCAAGTGAAGAAGGCCCATGGCTTGGCCAAAGGAAGTGGCGCCAGTGAACCAGTGGGCAAAGAAGGAATAGGTCAAAGGGGTGGGGTGAGAAACAAGCTCGGCAAGACCACCTGAGTAGAAATTCATGAAATCATTTTAGGTTATTTTTAATGGGTTGTGCAATTGCTGATAGTTGGCTAAAATTGGCGAACAGATTGGGGGTGATTAGACTATGGATGACAAAGTGAAGGTGGCTGTGGACCATGTTAAAACCCACGTGACCTACCCGGCAACAACGGAACAATTGATGGCGGCTTGTGAGAGCTGGTCAGATGTGGATCCGGTGCTTGTCGAGGAGGGAAAAATGAAAATGCAAGCTCAGCCTGGCAAAACTTGGAGTTCTGCCGAAGAAGTTCTGGCGACGCTCGGTTGGCCAGCAGCGTAGATCTCATGGCAAACGACACTATTTCTTATGTAGCGGTGGGGGATTCTTATACCGTGGGGGAGGGTGTGGACCGGGAAGAAACGTGGCCGAGTTTGCTGACAAAACATCTACAGGAAGAAGGTCTTGAGATTGAGCTGACGGCGAATGTTGCCCGGACGGGGTGGTTGACACAGCACGTTCTGGAGTTGCAGATGCCGCTTTTCGAAAAGTATCAACCGACCTTTGCCACGCTTCTTATTGGGGCTAATGACTGGGTGCAGGAAGTTTCCCCGGAACAATTTCGGACAAACTTTTTGGCGATTGTTTTTCGGATGCAGGCGGTTTTGCCAGACAAGAAGAAAATGGTTGCTCTCACGATTCCCGATTTTTCCGTGACCCGCATCGGTGAGATTTTTGGAACCGGACGGGAGGTGACAACAGGAATTAAAGAATATAACCAAGTCCTTACTGAGGTTTGCCTCGAAAATTCCGTTTCGGTGGTGGACATTTTTCCTCTGTCGCAGGGAATGAAAAACGATCCAGATCTTGTCGGGTTAGATGGTCTGCATCCGTCAGCCAAAGAATATCAGTTGTGGGAGAAGGAAATTTTCCCAGTGGCCCTAGAGCTTCTTAAAGAAATTTGAAAGTGGAGAGGATTTGGTCGAAAAGCTTTTTACCTTCTTCTGTTTTTGAGCCGTCTCGGGGAGTGTCCAGTTCAAGAATGTAAAAAGCACCGTTTAACAGGGTAATCTGAAAATCACCTTCTCTCCCTGCCCGGGGGAGGGTTTGAACAGCGTCAAATCCGCTCACTTTTACAGTGGGGAGTTTATAAGGGAACTTAAGAAATTCATAAATGTCTTTGTACGGCTGCCCGGTTTCCTGATTATAATTTGCTTCTTCACGAAACGAAAAGGTGTAGATATTAGCGGGATCAGTGATTTCCACTGTGGAGCTCATTCCCCCGATTTGTGCTGGTTGCACATTCCAGTCAGCTGGATAATTGAAAATAATGGTGTTGTCCGAATAGGTTTTCCAGTTGGCTGTTTTGTCTTGAGTTTTGGCTTGGGGAAAAGCGGTGTTTGTGTTGCTTGACTCTTGATTCTGGGTACTTGATTCTTTTTGGAGCTGCTTGTCCCGAGTCGAAACGAGGGATTGGGTTTGGAGGAAGAAATAGCCGGCGGTGGCGAGAGAGAGGACGAGGCCGGCGGCAAGAAAGATTACCAGGATGTTCCCTTTTCGAGCAGTCATAAAGTCATGCTAGAGCAGTTTAAGAAAATCTTCAATGGACAAATTAATGGGCCTAAGAATCCCACTGCGCAGGGTGCCTTTTTTGAGCACCTTATGAGCGGGCACGATGACCGTTTGTTTGCCTGTTGGTAAGACTCTGGCTAGTTTTATATGACTTCCTTCCTGGCTGACGAGTTGGAAACCGACTTTTTGAAGGGCTTTAATGGTTTCTTTGCCGGAAACCTGCGGCAGTTTGGGCATTAAAGAGAAACAGATACAGGAACCATGAATTGGGAGTTAATGTCTGGCGTTTCTTCCTTTTTCTCGTCTCGAAGATAGAGAGCGATTGCCTCCTTGATGTTTGCCAGAGCTTCCTCAAAGGTTTCTCCCTGAGAGGCACAACCGGGCAGAAGCGGCACCCAGACAGAATAGCCACCTTCGACTTCTTTTTGAAAAATGACATTATAGTTCAAAACTTTTCTCCTCATGGCGATATTTTATCACAATCGGGAAGGAAATTTTCCCGGTGGCCCTGAAGCTTCTTAAGTGTTAGTTCTAACTACTATAGTCTATTGAATAGAGAAATCAGAATCGCTGGTATCGCTGGCATAGATTGTATAATCTTCGTCTCCGGGAGTATCACGGTATATTTTTCCATTTTGGAATTTGTCGTAACCATCAGTGAAGATATCGACCGGCCATTCAGGGTAGCCGGTATGATCAACTTTTTCCCGCGCGATGAGCAGAATTCTGTATTGACCGGGGTCAGGAGGGCTTAAAGTTACATCAAGCCCACCCCAATGGACTAATTCCTGAGGTTTCCAAGAAAAATTGTTCGAGTTAAGGTCCACTTCTCCAATATTGCCCTCGATAATTCCATTCGGGCGCAAAAGATATAACTCGACAATGTCTTTCGAAGTTAACCTTTTAATGAGGTCTTTGCTTAATGAAAATTTGATGACGGTTTTATTATTTAACTTGATTGTTTCTCCTCCGTTGGGATAAATTATTTTTAGTTCTTCATTGTTCTGTTTTTCAGTGCTTTCAAGAAATTTGAAAGTGGAGAGGATTTGGTCAAATTCTTGCAGATTAAGATAGGGTGAGTTGTTTTGTAGGACCAGGGCAATGCCTTTGTATTTTGGACCAGTTAAATTCACCAGAGTGACGGTCTGATCTGGACCGGGGTTACTGCAAGAGTATTCTCCATATTGTTCCCTTTCAATATCCCGCTTTGTCCCTTTAATTCTTAACATTTCCACGCCATTTTTATTCGTGGTCTTGCGAATAGAGGCACTTTTGTCGATTGATTGGAGATGGTCGACAAAGGTGCAATAGAATTCACCTTTTTTCTCAACGTAACCTTGAGTGTCTGTGATCATTCCTCCTCTGCCGGCTGAGAAATCTGACGTTACTCCCCCAATTTGAAGAACAGGATTTTTGTCGTTGGAAATTAAAGAAATTCTAAACTTATAGCCGGTTGATGTTTCACTGGGACCAGACTCGCTTTCAACAATTGAAAAATCGGGTGGGTATTTAAATTCAAATCCAATTTGGTTGTTTTTGTAGGTTTTCCAGTTGGCTGTTTCGTCTTGAGTTTGGGTTTGGGGAAAAGAAGTGTTTGTATTGTTGCTTGATTCTTGATTCTTAATGCCTGATCCTTGTTGAAATTGCTGATTTTGGAGGAAGAAATAGCCGGCGGCGGCGAGAGAGAGGACGAGGCCGGCGGCAAGAAAGATTACCAGAATGTTACCTTTTCGAGCAGTCATCCTTTCATGCTAGAGCAGTCTAAGAAAATATTCAATAGATTAAAATCAACCACTTGGCCTGATCTTGAGGAATAATTCCTCGCTTAATTTTAGAAAAAACTTTTCTAACTCTTCTTGAGTGAGTGGAACCAGCATTTCTGGAAGGGTGGTAACATTTTGGATATCGCTTAAAGCTCCAGCCAGATAGAATTCAGACAACCCAAGATCTTTTTTCTTGGCTTTCTCAACTAAATTGTAAAGGTCATATTTTTTTCTTTTGAGAAGGAAATACAGATCAACAAAATCTTTGGGGGCAGAACGCCCAAAGACAGCAGTAATTTTATTAACCGCAATGTTTTCGATTGAATCAACTCTAACTTTCCCAAAAAGTTCATGTTTGCCAAATTGCACAGGGACCTCAGAAACAAAATCAACTTTAACGGATTCATTTGCTGTTTTGACTACTAAACTAAGGAAGGAGTTTTTTGAAGCGTTAAGAATCTGATGTTCTCCGTTGTTTTCTTTGGCCAGAGCCGCAATTGTACTCTCCAGGGCGAGCGGGTCTAATGGTATATGTGTAAACAGATCTAAATCCACACTTTTTCGGTGAAACAGGTAGAAGCCAGCAAGAGCAGTCCCACCGGTTAGGAAATAATCTTTGGACAGGTTTTGATCAAAGAAATCAGTTAAGAGCTTGAGTTGAAGTGGAGTGAGAATTTTATTAGTTTGCTTTGGAAGAGTTTTCATATTTACCCCACACTTTTAAAGCCTGTGCCCAAACTTCTTTCATCTGCGAACGAAATTTTAAATTAGGAAATAGTTCTCGCACTTGCTTTAAAGTCAAGAATTTCCATACCTGTGCGAAAGGGGCTCGTTCCAGGATACGGCTGGCCACAAAGCGTTTCTCCCAATCCGTGCCGGATTTGAGCATCCGGCGCATTTTGGCGTCGGTCATGTCATAGTCCCAGAAAATTTGTTTTGCTAAGTCTGCCACGGCTGGAATATTTTACTACTTCTATACGAGGCGGACAAATTGCTGATGTTCTAGAGAAATTTGCTTGCAGTGAGTCAGTCGAATTTGAAGGTGGAGAGGATTTGCTGAACTGGTTTCTCGTTCTCGCCTGTTTGATCTCCGTAGATCGAAATGAAATAGACCTGACGGTATTCTTTCTCAATAAAATAACTTGTAACTTCTCCGCTTGGGGCCTCCTGAACGACTTTTAGGGCGGGCTTTGAATCTACTGTTGTCTTCTCATTCGTTTTTGGAACCACCCCTTCAAGACTTAGTGATTCTTCCACCCCAGACAGGTCATAAGCATTCTGCTGTTTTCCAAGTTCAAGTTTTACCTGGCCTTTTTCAAACTCTTCTTTACCTGGACTTTTAATAAGCGATGTGTCGTAGGATTCAATCTGGTCGATACTGCCTAATCTGTTTGACGAAGCGAGAGAGGCAAACCAGGAAGGCGGATATTTTACGGTGTAGCCATAAATACTATTTAAATCTTTCCAATTAGTTGTCTCGCCCACGGGCTGGCTTTTAGGGAAGGTCGTATTAGTGTTGTTAGAGTTACTTGATCCTTGGCTCTCGATACTTGGTTCTTTCTGTAGTTGCCGGGCTTGGAGGAAGAAATAGCCGGCGGCGAGGACGGCCACAACCGCCACGGCGGAGATTAGAGGGAGAAGGATATTGCCTTCGCGGGCAGACTTGGACATCTTATCTGGCAAAGCCTATTGATTTTTGACTAAAATCGGTTTTCCCGGGTACAAAAGACTTGATATTTTCTTTGGCTGCCAAGATTTCGATACCTAAAATTTTTCCTTTTTTATCATAATCCACTAAAATATCATCGGAGATCTTCTTGCTCCGATCGTAATTACCCTTGGCTAACTCTAAGAATAAAGAGTCTGATTTAGGATCGTAATTTATTTTCATAAAGGTAATAAGCTGTTATTATAACTAGTCTGCTTTCTTCTGGAACTGTTACGACTTCCAGCTTCCTCTTGTCAAAATCTTTTTGGTACGTTTTTCTATTTTTGAAACTTGCGTTTTGTTTTCTTGTCTTGACTGTCTCGAGTATTCTTTTTCTAGATATTTTTCGTCTCTTAATTTGAGCTCTTGCGTGCCGCGAAAATTCAATTTTCACCGGTTATATTCTAGTTCAAACTAGAGAAATTTGAAAGTGGAGAGGATTTGGTTTTGATAGTTGGTTTTTTCTGAAGTTCCGTAAAATATGACTACGTAACGTCGGCCGTTGGCTTCGCTTTGATAGGCAATGAATGGTTTACCTGCCTCGCCCCCATCTCCGTATCCCTGAGGGAAAGCGAGCACTGCCCACTTTATAGAATTATGAACTACTTCCCCACTGGGCTCACCACCCAGATAATATTTGGGCGAATCTTCAGTCACTCTGGCATACATATCCACCGTAAAATCTTGTTCGCTTTGAATGTTCGTATTTTTAGTTAAAGTGACTACAAACTGATCAAAATTTGGCTGTTTGTTATCGACAATCTTGGAAGTCAGATCACGGGGGTATTGAAATGAGATTGACCAGGCAGAGTTCGAATAGGTTTTCCAGTTGGCTGTTTTGTCTTGAGTTTTGGCTTGGGGAAAAGCGGTGTTTGTGTTGCTTGACTCTTGATTCTGGGTACTTGATTCTTTTTGGAGCTGCTTGTCCCGAGTCGAAACGAGGGATTGGGTTTGGAGGAAGAAATAGCCGGCGGTGGCGAGAGAGAGGACGAGGCCGGCGGCAAGAAAGATTACCAGGATGTTCCCTTTTCGAGCAGTCATAAAGTCATGCTAGAGCAGTTTAAGAAAATCTTCAATGGACAAATTAATGGGCCTAAGAATCCCACTGCGCAGGGTGCCTTTTTTGAGCACCTTATGAGCGGGCACGATGACCGTTTGTTTGCCTGTTGGTAAGACTCTGGCTAGTTTTATATGACTTCCTTCCTGGCTGACGAGTTGGAAACCGACTTTTTGAAGGGCTTTAATGGTTTCTTTGCCGGAAACCTGCGGCAGTTTGGGCATTAAAGAGAAACAGATACAGGAACCATGAATTGGGAGTTAATGTCTGGCGTTTCTTCCTTTTTCTCGTCTCGAAGATAGAGAGCGATTGCCTCCTTGATGTTTGCCAGAGCTTCCTCAAAGGTTTCTCCCTGAGAGGCACAACCGGGCAGAAGCGGCACCCAGACAGAATAGCCACCTTCGACTTCTTTTTGAAAAATGACATTATAGTTCAAAACTTTTCT
>Ga0209542_10008883_pt1 | contig 18617 bp, 23 predicted proteins | sample RifCSPhighO2_01_FD_184028 | JGI IMG/M metagenome (GOLD analysis project Ga0209542, IMG submission 184028) | Soil microbial communities from Rifle, Colorado - Rifle CSP2_plank highO2_0.1 (SPAdes) (version 2) | ecosystem: Environmental > Terrestrial > Deep subsurface > Rock core/Sediment ...
CTCTAGCCCAGCAACATCAGCAGAGCATTTTAAAATTCTTAAATATTCCGGAAAAGGAAATTGCAATAATGACAGGAACAACAGCAGCACAGATTAGAAGAGCTGAATTTGACAGCGCAAGGGTGATATCGGCAACGCCACAGAGCATACAAAATGATTTAGTGTCCGGGGAAATTTCACTTCGCGATTTTGGGCTTGTTATTTTTGATGAGAGCCACCGCGCGGTTGGAGATTATAGTTACGTTTTTATTGCGCAGCGCTACCTAAAAGAGTGCCAAAACCCACTAATACTAGCGCTCACTGCTTCCCCCGGGGGCGAAGAGGAAAAAATCCAAACAGTTTGCGAGAACCTTTTTATAAAAAATGTCGAAATCAAAACCCACGAAGATGAGGATGTAAAAGAATATATAAATGAAGTGAAAGTGCAGTGGCTACGCGTTGATCTTCCGCCTAAATTTTTGGAAATTAAAGTAAATTTGGAAAAATTCCAAAAAGAACAAATCGAAGCCCTCAAAAAATTGGGTTTTGGGCTTGGGAGAAAATATTTATCACGAAAAGATATGCTTGCAATGCAAATCCAAATCCGCCGCGAGCTAATTACAAGGGGAAGAACAGCCCCTTCGCTCTATTCTGCTTCTTCAAGGGTTGCCGCGCTTCTAAAAGTTGCGCACGCGCTAACACTACTTGAAACGCAGGGGACATATGCTCTCAATGAGTATATGCAAAAAATGGCATCTGAGAGCGAGAAGAGCGGCTCTAGTAAAGCAGTAAAGCAAATAATAGCAAATGAAGACATAGGCAAGGCTGCAAAATTATCAAGTGAACTAGTAAAACAAAAAGTTGTCCACCCAAAGCTTGAAAAATTAAAAGAAATCCTAATAGAGCAATTTGGAAAAAACCCTCAGAGTAAAGTGATTGTATTCAACCACTACCGAGACAACATCCGCTCAATTGAGCACTATTTGCAAGATGAAAAGCAAATACGTGCAAGCAGATTTGTTGGCCAGGCAACAAAAGGAGAGGATAAGGGCCTATCACAAAAAGAACAGGGGCAAATAATAGCTGATTTAAAGAGCGGAAAATACAACTGCCTTCTAGCTTCAAGCGTAGCAGAAGAAGGCCTTGACATCCCGCAAGTTGATTTGGTGGTATTTTATGAACCCGTGCCATCTGAAATCCGAATGATCCAGAGAAGAGGGCGAACGGGAAGAAAAAGTGAGGGGCGGGCAATAATTTTAATGGCACGCAACACACGCGATGAGGCTTTTTATTATGCAAGCCTTGCAAAAGAGAGGCAAATGCATGCTACCTTGCGTGAGATGCAAAGCTACTCATCCTCTTCTTCGCGCGACAATAATTCATTGCAAGATGAACAAATAACAAATAATACAATTCAAGACGACTATGCCGGCACTTTAGGGACTCAAAGCCAAGGACTTGAGGGTATGGATTTGATTGCATCAGATTCCGGAAAAAAACTAAATTTGCAAACAACGCTTCTAAAATTTACTCCCGGAGCGCAAGAAAAGGTTGTGATTTATGTTGATTCACGCGAGCAGGCATCGAGCGCGGTTGTAAAACTAAAAGCTTACGATGATGCAATTATTCAAGTAAAGCAGCTCGAAGTCGGGGACTATGTTCTAAGTGATGATGTTGTAGTTGAGCGCAAGACAATTGAGGATTTTTTGGGTTCAATTATAGATGGTAGACTTTTTGGGCAATTAACTTCAATGTCAACTAATTACTCCTCTCCGCTACTAATTCTGGAAGGGGCGCATGATGAGATTTTTACAACGCGAAACATCCACGAAAATGCAATCCGCGGAGTGCTAGCTTCAATTGCCCTCAACTATAGGGTTCCAATACTCTACTCAAGCGGAATTGAGGAGAGCGCAAAATACATCTACCAAATAGCAAAGCGCGAGCAGCTTGGAAAGAATAGTGAAATCCGCCTTCGCATGGGAAGAAAGGGCCTTACCACAAAAGAGCAGCAACAATTTGTGCTCGAAGGCTTTCCATTAGTTGGTCCCTCACTAGCAAAAGCGCTTTTGAAAAAATTCGGGAGCATCAGGGCAATTGTGAACGCAACTGTAAAGGAGATGCAGGAAGTTGAAAAAATGGGGCCGATCAAAGCCAAAAAAATACACGAAGTTCTGAATGCGTACTATAATGAGCAAGAATAAAAATTGAAGCCCTAGGATAGTTTTAAGATAAGTTTTGGATGTATGAAATTTATGGAAAGCAAAAAAACAATGCCGGTTTCACTTCCGATTGTTACAAGTAGAGAAGGCAAATGGTTTATTGCAGTCTGCCCGCTTCTCGATATTGCAACACAGGGCAAAACAGAAAAGGAAGTCCGGGAAAACATGGAAGAACTCATTATAGAATATTTTGAAGACCCTGATACTCCAAAACCCTCTTTTAACGACATGATGTCTACATCTGTTTCTGTAATAAACATGCCTGTTAATGTGAGGGTTTTACGTGGGAAAGTTACGACAGTTAAAACAGAATGAAGTAATAAAAATACTTGAATCAAATGGCTTTGTTCAAACACGATCGAGTAAGCATATAACTTTCAAGAAGACCGAATCTAGTGGAAACGTCCTCACAACCTGGGTTCCACATCATAAAGAAGTAAGTATATTTGTAATCCAGCATATCATTAAGCAAACAGGAAAGCCACGGGAAGAATTTTACTAAAATTATAACCTAGCTAATTTTGCAGCGCAACAAATGAGATTTTTTCAATTACTAGTTCTTCGAGCGCATTTTTCTTATCAGAGAGAGTCCCAAGTTCTTCTTTTCCGATTCCATAAAACTGCATTAATTCTTTTTTTTGCCCCTGCAGGTTCATTTTTTCGCTTTTGTTCTCTTCAAATCCCAAATTTTGCAAAATTTTCTTATGTTCTTTTTCTTTTGCATCCGTAATTGCAATTAAGTCCTCTCCCTGTTCAAATTTTGCATCTTCAAAGACTTGATCCAATTGCCTCTTTCCAAAAAAGTGCACCAGAAATTCAAGGAGAAGATTTTTTGTAATTGCTTGGTTGCTTTGGAGCGCCGAAGTAGCGTGCTCGAGGGCGATTAGGAAATGGTTTTTGCCGGCGCAAAACCTTTGCGGGACGATTTGGACAAAATTCCCCCTTTGGGCAACAGTTAGCTTTTTAATGGTCGCGCTGTAAGAATCATTATTGATTTTGCCGCAGGATATGGCAAAGAATTGGTCCCCTATTTTTGCGCAAATCATGGTTTTAAAATTGTATATTTGTGGTTAAGAGGTTATTGCTAATGACACAGTGGCATATGAAAGGCGGGACAAAGATCTCAGGCGGCAGAAGAACAACATTTAGACGCTCTGATAAAAGGCTTGCCTGGAAAGGGTCAGATCCAACCCATACAACAATTGCCCAAGATGATGAAGGAATTCAAAACCAGAGCGTAGCTGGGCTTGGGAATACCACAAAAGTGAAGTTGCGTCTTGGCAAATATGTCCTTACAACCGACGGAGGCAAAAATAAGGCCCGCAAGCTAGAAATATTATCAGTTGTAGACAACGCAGCGGATGAACAATTTGCAAGAAGAAATATCATCACTAAAGGGGCTGTGCTAAAGGTTAACGATGGAAGTTCTGAGGGGTTTGTAAAAGTCACTTCAAGGCCCGGCCAGAACGGGATTATCAGCGGTATTATTCTTAAAGATTTCCATAAAGAGCGCGAAGAGAAAGTGAAGGCAAAAAAAGAATCAAAGAAGGCCAAATCGCCTCAGAAAGCCCATAAACCGAGAGAAAAAGAAGAAAAGAAATAGCCCTGATTTTTAGGCCCATACCACAAAGTTTATAAATGATGTGGGTAGCAAGTATATTAGTTCTCATACGCGTTCTCTTTATAGAACTTTGCGGTATTGAGGCAGGCTTTAGCTGTGGGGGCAAAAAGCCAAAACCTAGGATGGAGCGTGGTTTAATGACAGAGGTCAAATGTCCGGAATGTGGCAGCAATAAGGTGAGCAGGGATGATGAAAAAGGCGAAATTGTCTGCAATAATTGTGGCCTTATAATCTCTGAAGACGAGGTTGATTTCGGCAAGGAATGGAGGAGTTTTGACTCTGACCAAATGGAAGAGAGGGCAAGAACTGGTTCTCCAATGAAATATGTAAAGCTCAACAAAGGGCTTGTAACAATGATCGATAGACGCGGAACTGATCTTCGCGGCAATAAGCTCTCCAGTAAATCAAGGGCGCAAATGTATAGGCTCATAAAATGGCACAAAAGGGCATCAATTAGCTCTTCAATGCAAAGAAACTTATCAATTGCATTAACTGAACTTAGAAGGATAGCAAGCTATCTTAATACTCCGGAGCAATTAATTGAAGCAGCAGCACTTCTTTACAGAAAGACAGTAAAAAAAGGCCTCATTAGAGGAAGGCTCATTGAAGCAGTGGTTGCAGCAGTACTCTATACTGTTTGCAGGAACTACAATGTCCCAAGAACACTAAATGAAATGGCAGAAGCTTCAGGCCTTACAAAAAAAGAAATCGGAAGGACCTATAGGTTTTTGGTGCGCGAACTAAAACTCGACATACCACTAACAAACCCAATCCACTACATCCCAAGGTTTGCCTCAGAATTAAACCTTTCAGGTGAAGTGCAAGAAGAGGGACGCAAAATACTCGAAGAGGCAATCAAAAACGGTCTTATTTCAGGAAGGGGTCCAACAGGGGTTGCCGCAGCTGCAGTATACATTGCAGGTCTTTTGAAGGGCGAGAGAAGGACCCAAAAAGAAGTTGCAAATGTTGCAGGAGTAACAGAAGTTACAATAAGAAACAGGTATAGGGAGCTCAAAAAGAGGCTCAACATAGAAGTGGTTGCCTAAAAGGCGACCCTTCAATTACTTTTTTTAAATTTCAAGGCAAGCAAATAAATATTTGGCAAGCTAATTCTATTAGGTTTGTAAATGGGTAAATATTCAAGAGCGGATTATTTTTGCTTTGAAATAAAGCCGGCTTCAGAACCAGATTATATAGGGGCGGCAGCTGATGTAATGACCTTGCGCGAGCTTAGTTTTCAACTTTATCTCACAAAACATTCCCTTGTTGGAAAAGGCAGCATTGAAATTAAATTGGACAAAGATTTGGCAAAATTGGCCCCGCGAAATTTTGAAAAGCCAATATTTGCCGGCATTATGGTCTACCATGTAGCACACAATTTTATTTCAGTAAGACAACGCGAATCAGAACTTCTTAAAAAAATGCACTTAAATGAATATCCGCCTAGATTGCAAGCTATTGTGGAAAATAAGATCCTCAGACAGCTGAAAAAGAAATATGGGCACTTTCTTTTTGATAATCACTCCTTTTCCTTTGTACGTAAAGTTGGTTTGAAAATAAGGGTTCCTTTCAGTGTAGCGCAAGCCCATTCTGTTCTTTCGCGCCACATTGCAAAAACAAAAGGTGCTAAAATGCAGCCACGAAGAATTGCACCTTGAAATTGTTTAAGTGCCACTCTTAAATACTTCTTTTTTCTACTTCTCTAATGCGCTCGCATGATTATTGCATAAAACTCGAGCCGGTAGACTATGGCAGTAAAATAATTTTCAATTTAATAGTCACAAAAAGAAGCGCTGCAAAAAATTATCCCGCAAGGCTTCTTATTACCTCTCCAGAACTTGAATTGCGCATCCATCTTCCTGCACATAAAGCAACTTTAGAATATGTGAATTCTCAAGGGTCATATACATTTGGGCAAATAGTATATACAATTGATAAAAATGCCAGATACCTAAGTGTTGGCTACCCAACTACAGCTCCAGATATAGTACACAAATCAGGAATAGGGCGCATGATCCTTCTCAAAAGTGCAAAGCACATGATCTTGAATGGGTTTGGGAAATACCACTGTTCAGTGATCGGGGCTAAGTATTCTAACTTAGAAGAGTATTATTCAGAAGTGCGCAAATTGGCAGTGAAAGAAGGTCGGCAATTTGCAGCAGAAAAAAAATCAATTTACAAACATTTCACACGGCAAAATAAACCAAAAAAATCCGCTATATCGGAAAAGATCCGTCGACGGCTCAAATAACCAATGGTATATGTTGCAGCGGTCCTCGAATCCTTTTAAATATTTGATTTTACTACTAGGTTAGCATGCAAATGCCACTGCTTGCCATACTATTTTCAGTCATTTTCCTTTTTCCGCCAGCAAGTGCTGATATCACTAGTGGGCTTGTTGGGTATTGGAAGTTGGATGAGAATTCTGGGACAATTGTTGCGGATTCTAGTGGTAGGGGGAATACTGGCACGAATGTTGGTGGAACTTGGTTAGACAGCTATACAAATAGTGGCATTTCTTTTGATGGTAGTTCAGACAAATATGTTACTACAAGTGATTCCAATTCACTTGATATAAATGGAACCGCAATTACAATGTCTGCATGGGTAAAACCTACATCTACAAATTACGGGCAAATAATAACAAAGTTAAATATAGTATCAACCAACATGCCATGGGATATACAATTATATACAAATGACTATTTTTATACAGCCATAAAAACGGATAGCAATGGTTTTGCGGAAATTCGAAGTGCCAATACCGCTTCATTCGGCCAATGGCAACATTTAGTTACTGTCTATAATGGTACAAATATAATTTTTTATGTAAATGGAGTACAATCGTCAATCGGTAGCCAAAGTGGGAACATAGTCACTAATGACCAAAACCTTTATTTGGGCGGAATTGCTGGTGGCGAAGTTTTTCTTGGAAGCATTGATGAAATACGTATATACAATCGCGCTCTTAGCGCCGGCGATGTCAACCAACTTTATTTTTGCCAGCCACCAAGTGCTTCGGGAACTGATTGGATAATTGATGGCAACACTACCTGCGAACTCGGAACCAACTATGACCAAAATCTTGTTGGGCAGTGGAAATTTGACGAAGGCAGAGGAAACGTAGCAAAAGATTTTAGTGGGAATGGAAATGCAGGAACAATCAACGGAGCAACACACCAAACAGGCAAATTTGGTGGAGATTTGAATTTTGACGGGGTGAATGATTATGTGAATGTCCCATATCAGTCATCTCTAGATATTACTGGTAATTTAACTATTAGCGCATGGGTAAAAAGTAGTAGTATTGCAACAGAACAAATAATTGTTTCAAAAATATCTGGCGATAATCCTGATTATTTGTTAGAATTTTATAGATCAAGATTAAATTTCCAGGTTGGTGCATATCAAGGGGATGGTCAAGAAAGTTCAACCGCCCTTAGTAGTAACACTTGGTACCATGTCGTTGTCGTGCATAATGCCGGCGGAACAGGCACGTACTATGTGAATGGTGTTGCGGACGGGACAACTAATGAAACAGACCCAAACAGCGGGTCTAATCCGGTACAAATTGGAATATACACAGTTTCATCCAATCTTTTGTTACCTTTTTCAGGCCAACTCGACGACGTGCGCATCTATAACCGCGCGCTCACCGCAACCGATGTCAATAATTTGTACAAAGACACAATGGTTGCACGGGTTGGAAACAATTTTGATTTACGCAACGGCTCACTAACAATTCTTTCAAGCAGCGGAGTAGAATTGCAACCCACAAAAAAAGCAATCCTACGAATAAAAGCCACAAACCGCCACCAACTAATAATCCAAAAACTAGGAAGACTAATAATAAGGAAAAATTAAACTGCAAAAACCACTAACCCGGTATTGTTTAAATGCCTCTTTTTAAATCTTTAAGGGCGTTTTTGTGCCCGAATGCTTAAATACCAGCTCATACTTCCATCCTATTATGTATTCAGATGAGCTTGATGATCTAAATTCGCGCGAGGACTTTTTGAGAAAGGAAATCCACAAAAATTGCCTTCTTTGCATGGGCAGATCAAGACTGCACACTAATAGGGCTGAAAAAAACCCGGAAAAAGGCGTTGTGCTAAACTCATTGCAGGACCTTTATGGAACTTACCAGGAAAAATATGAACTTTTGCGCAAATTAAATTCCACTGCAGAGAAAATCCAGAATGCAGCAACAAACAAGAGATTTGTTCTTGATGTAATTGATGGCTGCAAGAGTTGTGGCAGGGAAACTGATTTTGCAAATAGGTCGCTAGCGCAGCTCAAATGAATTCAATTTCACAAAATCTCACTCAGACCTCAAAGATATTTTTGAATTGACATGAGGCAGTGGAATAAATAAGGCCTCATTGTTTTTTGGAATTTGAAAGTTTAAAGTTTTAATTTTCAATAAATTTCTTTTTAATATCCTCGCCTCTTTTTCAGTAATGCTGATTGCAGGTATTGATGAAGCAGGAAGAGGGCCTTGTATGGGGCCACTTGTAATGGCAATTACCCTAATTGATAAAAAAGATGAGCAAAAGCTAATTGAACTTGGGGTAAAAGACTCAAAAATGCTCTCGGTAAAAGAGCGCGAGCGCCAGGAGCCTCAAATAAAAAAAATAGTAAAAGAGTACAAGAGCGTGCATATAGGCGCTGAGCAAATTGACGAACTCATGAAAAGAAAAAGCCTCAATGAAATAGAGGCAATGCACGCAGCAGACCTTCTGAACGCGCTTTCTACAAAGCCGGATGTAGTATATGTGGATTCGCCGGATACAGTAGCGATCGAATTTGCAAAAAGAATTGAAAAATACATCTCATTTAAAACAAAAATAGTCTCAGAACACAAGGCAGATGTGAATTACCCAATCGTATCCGCCGCTTCAGTGATTGCAAAAGTTGAAAGAGATGGTGAAATAAAAAAAATTTCAGCACAATTTGGTCAAATTGGCTCAGGATACCCGGCAGATGAAATCACAATTAAGTTTTTAAAGAATTATTTGCTACAGAATAATGATTTGCCAAAATTTGTCAGGAAATCGTGGCAAACAATAAGCGACTTGCAAGAAGAAAAGTTCCAGAAAAAATTATTCTAAAAGAGTTGGGTGAAATGACCGGGTGGAAAAAGAGAAAGTCTGCAGATTACTCAATAGATTTTGAGACACTTGAAGATATATTTTCAGAAATGCTCGAAGAATTTGAAAAGGATGGGGTGGATTTTACAAAACCGGTAAAATTAGGCTTTTCACTCTCACTTGGAACTGATGGATGCATCCGCGTTGATGAATTTGGCATGCTAAGTGAGTCAAATCTTGAAGACAACAAAAAAGATGAGCCATTAGTTGAAGTAATCGACCTTGGAAAGGAGCTTTTGGTTGTTGTTGAGACTACAAGCCTACCTGAGAGCGATATTGATGTTAAAGTGCTTGAAAGTTCAATGATAGTAACAAACCACAATTCAAAAAAATTCCTAAAAAAAGTCCACTTCCCATGTAAAGTGCACGGGAATGCGGTAAATACGAATTTTAACAACGGGGTGCTAGAAATTAGGCTCCCTAAAAATAATCCTATTACGGATTTAGAAACCCACAAATAAATTCAAAATTTTTTTCACTCTTCTACTTGGCCAAGTTGCTGCGGCTTTTCAACTTTTTCATCTACTTTTTGTGCTACGGGTTGTGAATTTGCCCCCTGCGCGCCTTTGCCAAAATACTCCCTAAATTTTGCAGTAGTATAGAGAACATACGTGATCCCTTTCTTTTCCTTTTTCACAAAACCCTTTTCGCGAAGTATTTTGATGTGCTCGTAGGCCTTGCTATTTCTAAAATTAATGACTTCAGATTGGCGCACCGGCTGCTTATATGCAATATATGCAAGGGTTTTCATAATTCCCTTATGAAGTTCCGGGGCAGCTGCCATGTGAGAAACAAAATCCTCATATTTTGCCTTTACAGTCATTCTAATGCCGGTTGCCTCATCCCGGATTTCAAGGGCAGTATCCTTTGCCTCATAATCATGGATCAATTCGCTAACAAGCACTCTTGTTTGCGCAACATTTACATTCACAATTGTTGCAAGCTCCCGAATAGATACATTCCCGGGAGATGTAAACAGCGCTGCCTCTATTACCCTTTTTGCTTCTTTATTGTCCATAATGGTGCAAAATAGAAGTTAAAAACAATTAATATAAATTACTGTGCATGCGCATTTGCTCAATCGCAAAAAGTAACACCGAAATACTGCATTTTCTTGGGCAGGATGAAAAAATAGTGGGCGCAACCTCATATGACACTAAAATGCTACCCGGAGTTGCAGTAGTTGGCTCCTATACTGATATTGATGTAGAAATGGCGGTTTCCTTGCAGCCCGATATTGTTTTCAGCTCCACTTTTTTGCAGCAAAAATACGTAGAGCAATTTGAAGAACAAGGAATTGAAGTAGTGCACTTTGACCCGATCTGCGTTGATGATATAATCCAAAATATACTCTCCTGCGGTAGAGTAATTGGAGAGTGGGATAAGGCTAGTAAACTTGCACAAACAATGCAAAATGAAATAGCCGCAATTCAAAAAAGCGTGCAAGATTTGCCAAAAGTAAAAGTGTATGTTGAAGAGTGGCCACGTCCTCCAATGGCTGCCGGAAACTGGGTTGTACAAATGATTGAACTAGCAGGTGGCATTGGCATTCTAACACAAGGTGAGCGCAGCAGGGAAGTAACACTAACTGAAGTTGAAAAATTCAACCCTGAAAAGATAATCTTGAATTGGTGTGGGATTGGGAAAAATGCCGATATCTCGCTTCTCAAAAAAAGGGATGGCTGGAGTATTATTGCTGCAATTGCGCAAGACAAAATATTTGCAATAGATGATTCCTATTTTAACACTCCGAGCCAAAATATAGTTCCCGGGATTGAACTAATTGCAAAAATATTGCATGGAACCCCAAAAGTTGAGACAAATTCGTAAATGCTTGCCTATTAGTTATACCTACAAAAATCGTATTTTTGTAAAATTGTAGGGATAACTTTTTTTGTATTTAGCCATATTTTTCGGTTTTGATTTTATCTTTTACAATCCCGTTTTCGAGCAAAAGCTTTTCAGTGTCAGCAACCATTGTAGGCGGGCCGCAGATAAAATAAAATGCATCAGCACCGGCTTGTTTTGAAATTATTTTTTTTATAAGAGCATCATCAACCCTTCCGACTTGGTAGCCATCCTTTTGCTCTCGCGAGAGTGTTAGTGTCAAATCAAGCCCGTTTATTTGCTTTGCAAATTCCAAAATATCATCCTTGCAAATTATGTCCTCTTCGGTTTTGTTGCTGTAGACAAATGTAATTTTCGTATCAAGTTTTTTGTCGATTATATATTGGCAAAAGCACCTAAATGGGGCAATGCCGGAGCCTGCTCCAATTAGAACAATTTGTTTCATTTTTGTTTCATCAAATACAAAATGCCCCCAAGGTCCATCTAGCATAAATTCTTCGCCTGGCTCTGCTTCATTTAAAAGTTTTGAAATCCACCCTTCAGGCATTTGTTTTACAGTAAGTTCTAGAATTCCTTTTCTTGTAGGTGAAGACGAAACAGAATAGGAGCGCTTTGGGATTTTTTGTTCGCGCAAAAATTCAATCATGAAAAATTGCCCCGGCTTAAAATCAGGGCGCTCCTCGCTACTATAAGTGAGCGTGCAGGTGTCATGTGTTTCGCATTTTTTTTGCGTAAGTTTCATTTTCACTTTCATAGAATTCACAAGTGCTGCTTAGGATTTTTAAAGCGTTGCAGCGCCCCTTCTCTTGCTGTCATATTTTAGCTTTAGAGCAATAATTGCAACCCATACAAGAAGCGTTAAAATGTTTGAAAAAATGAGTGGCAGATCTTCTGATAAAATCCCATAAATAAGCCACAGCGACAGCCCGCAAAATAAAAAAATCGCCATTCCCATTGATATGTCATCGGTTGATTTTGTCCTGTATGCTTTTAGAAGCTGCGGAACTGAAGCCAGAGTTGTTAGCGCGCCTGCCACCATTCCAATAATTAAATAGTCCATTTTTCCACCTAAATCGCAGCCTCGGTAATTATGTTTTTGAAAATTTCAAAAATTTCCTTATCTTCAAAAACCACCGGCACTCCCTTATCTGAAAGCTCTCTTATTTTTTTATTTAGGGGAATTGAACCCAAATAAATCTTTTCAATTTCCTGTGCGCACTTCTCTGCCCCTCCAGAACCAAAAATATCGCCGGACATATTTTCAACAATCCCAATCACAGGAACATTTAACCTACCTGCCATATCCGCTGATTTTTTTGCATCAACTAGCGCAACTTCTTGGGGCTGCGTTACAATTAGCATTCCGTACAAAGGGGCAATTTGCATAATTGTAAGTGGGTTGTCCCCGGTTCCCGGAGGAAGGTCAATTATCAAATAATCAAGTTTTCCCCAATTTGTTTTGTAGAGCATTTCACTAATCAATTTGAACATTATTGGCCCGCGCATTATATTTGCAAGGTTTTCACTTTCTACCATATTCCCGACAGAGAGCAATTTTATTCCATGAGGATTGAGAGGGACAAGCCGCTCATCTTTTCCTGCAAATACTCGCTCAGTACTCCCTAGCATTTTATGGCAAGTTGGGCAATCAACATCAGCATCTAAAAGCCCAACACTAAAACCCAATTTTGAAAGGGTTGCCGCAAGGTTTACTGAAAATGTGCTCTTCCCAACCCCGCCTTTGCCAGAGTGCACTGCAATTACTTTTCCGACTTCCTTTAAATTTTCTTCAGAAAGTTTCCTTTGAACTTCAAATGGATTTTGATTTTGCGGCGCCGGCCTTGGGGTTTTTGAAACCGGAATTATTGGAGTTAGCTCTATTGGCATAAAAACCATTCAAAATTTGCCTAAAAAATAAGTGGCTGCAATTTTAGTGGAAAGATTTTCCGCATCCGCAGCTACCGTGCGCATTTGGGTTTGAAATCTTAAAACCGGACCCTTGCAAGCCATCAGTGAAGTCAATGCGAACTCCCTTTACCATTGAGAGAACTGATTTATCCACAAATATCTTCATGCCTTTTTCAGTGACCACTTGTTCAGATTCTTCCGGTTTTTGTGCAAAATCCATTACATAGCTAAATCCGGAGCATCCGCCGGGTTCAACTGAGAATTTGAGGCCCCAACCTGCTTTTCCTTCTTTTTCCATTAATTCTGCAAACTTTTTTATCGCTGAATCAGAAAGTGCAATATCCTTATCTTCGTGGCTTTCAACTGCTTCATTCATTTCTTTTACAAGCTGCTCGACTGTTTCTTTGCTCATCCCATGCCCGTATGCCCCACCCTCTATGCTCTCATAAGGGTTTACATGGCAACCGATGCAATGAAGCCCATAGCCTAGCATGATTTCTGCTGTCTCCGGCCATTTTGCCACTACTTCTCCAATCGTCATGTCCTTTGTAATAGTAGCTGAACTAGTTGAAGTGTGCTCGACTTTTTGCTCTTTTTTTACAGTTGTTTCCACGTTTTCACCAAATAATAAGATATCTAATTAACACCTGTTAAGGTATTTAAAGGGTTCTTAATCGTCAATTGCAGTTATTTTTGGAGCGTTTTTTGCCTCAATTGCACAATAAGAAAGCCACAAAAGACCTAAAATCCCGGCTTGTCTTTGCGACTACAAATCAACCAGACGCCATGAAGGCCCACAAGACAAAAAGACGTCATTTTTCGGAGTATTGAATTGATGTATTTTTTACAACAAATGCGCTAGGGCACAGCTTATTGAGTTCGCACCCTTCACAATTTGGCGATCTTGCAAAGCACACCCTCCTCCCATGCCAAATAAGAGCGTTTGATAAAAACCACCACTCCTGCGATGGGGCTAATTCCATTAGCTCGCGCTCTATAACTTGTGGGTTTTGGCTCTTTGTAAACCCTAAGCGGTTTGATAACCTTTTTACATGCGTATCAACCGCGATTCCCTCAATTATTCCATAGCCTTCACTTAAAATTATATTTGCTGTCTTTCTGCCAATTCCAGGTAGCGCAATTAGCTCATCCATTTTTTTAGGAACTACTCCGCCATACTTTTCAACTACAATTCTTGCAAGGCCTTTGATGTTTTTTGCCTTTGCGCGATAAAATCCCGTGCTATAGATCAATTTCTCGAGTTTTTTTTGTGGAATTTGCACAAAATCTTGCGGCCTCTTGTATTTTTTGAACAATTCTTTGGTAACCATATTCACGCGAACATCAGTGCACTGTGCAGAAAGTATAACTGCCACCGAGAGCTGGAAAATAGAACCAAATTTTAGTGCAGTCCCATCATTTGGATAGAGAACTTTTAATTTAGCAAGAACCTCTCTCATTTTTTGCTCGCCTATGTTATCTTGTGGCATATGCGACTATTTTAGGATATGAAAACCTTAAAATGAGTTAAGCACTAGAATTATTTTGCAAATTTAGCAATCATAGTGAGGACACCTATATGGAAGAAAAAAGTGTAATAGAAATGATTGAATGCATTGGTGAAGACCCAGAGCGTGAAGGCCTCAAAAAAACACCACAGCGCTTTATCAAATCCTGGACCCATATGGCTTCAGGATACAAAAAAGACCTCAAGGCAATTGTCAATGACGCCTTATTTAGCGCAGAGGATAGCAACATGATAATTGTAAAAGACATTGATTTTTTCTCAACCTGCGAGCACCACCTCTTGCCTTTTTTTGGAAAAGTGCACGTTGCCTATATCCCGAATAAAAAAATAATCGGCCTTTCAAAAATCCCACGCATAGTTGAAATGTACGCGCGCAGGCTACAGGTGCAGGAGAGGATGTGCTCCCAGATTGCAAATGCAATAAATAAGGTGCTAAAACCAAAAGGAGTGGCAGTTGTTGCAGAAGGAATACATAGCTGCATGATAATTCGCGGAGTTCAAAAAGTCAACTCCAAAACAATTACTTCAACAATGCTCGGGGCATTTAAAGACAGGGCGCAAACCCGCAACGAATTGCTCTCGCTTCTCAAGTAGAACAAATATTGGGATTTTTGGGTGAAATGAATGCAAAAACTAAACACTGCATTCATCTCAGTTGGCTCTAATATAGAAAGGGAAAAAAATATCATTGGCGCAGTTGCTCTTTTGAAAAATAAATTCCCAAAAATAAAAGTTTCCCCAATTTACAATACTCCATTTTTTGGAAAAGGCCACCAACCAGATTATTTGAATTTCTGCGCAAAAATAACAACAACAAAAACAGCTCCGCAGCTGAAAAAACTTTTTCGCACAATTGAGGCTTTTTTTGGGCGGCAAAGAAGTGGTAGAAAAGATTCACAAAGAACCCTAGATATTGACCTTTTGCTCTTCAACGATCTTGTTGATAAAAATCTAAATCTGCCATACAAGGATTTTGAAAAAAAAGCCTATGTGCTAGTCCCACTTGCCTCTATTGCTCCAAGGCTATTCATAAAACCTCTTGGCAAAAGCCTCACTTCGCTTCTTGGCAAACTTTCATTTTCGCAAAAAAATTCAATAACAAAAGTTTTATTACAAAGGAAAAACAAATACATTGCAATGAAGCCTCATTATTTTGCAGTTGTTGCAACAACAATTGATGGGTTTATTGCGCGCAATAGAAGCCATCGCTCAACTTGGACAAGTAAAGAGGATAAAAAGCACCTTTTTGCAATGATTGATTTAGCCGATGCGATAATTCTAACACGAAGTGGATATTCACATGCAGACCGCTCCCGCAAAAAACACTGCATTGTAATAACACGCAGCGTAAAATCAATAAAAGAGAAAAACCCAAAACTGACATTTCTAAATGTTAAAAACTCCAGCATTGACCGGTATGTTAGATCGCGCGGCTTTAGGGAAGTGTGCATTCTTGGCGGCACATTTGTATATGGGCACATGCTTCAAAAAGGACTAATAGATGATCTCTATCTAACAATTGAACCTCTTGCTTTTGGTTCCGGGCTTTCAATATTTGGAAAAAGCGTTCCTACTAAAAACTTTAAATTAATCCAGGCAAAAAAACTAAATAAGCAGAGCATCCTATTACATTACAAATATTTAAGAAAAAGGGTGGCAAAATGAAATATGAATTAGACCCCAAATGGACGCAAACCGCGCACACAATTGCAACTTCACTAGGGTATAAATGGGTAAACCCGGAGCGCCTCACTGTTGTGCGATCCTGGGGCTCGAAAACGCGCAGGACAATTGCACGCATACACTGTATTGGTAAAGTGATGATGCTTGGGATGGGCCATAAAAAGAGCTTTTATGTAATAGAATTGATTTCAGAAAAATTTGATAAACAGCCAATGCGAGACCAAGTTGAAACAATAATACATGAACTAATGCACATCCCAAAAACATTTGGGGGCGGATTTCGCCACCACGACCATGTGTGCTCGCGAAATGTTAAAATTGAACTTGAACGCTATTTGAACCAAACGCGGGTTGAGATATAATGCGCGGGTTTGCAAAAATATCGCCTAAGGCCAAATCATTTGTTGCAAAGATGCGCAGAATACCTGCTAATATAAAATTTGCCGCTTCCAAAAAACCGATTGTCACAAATGAAATGGTAACAAGACTCCAAACCGCCATGGCAAAAAAGCCAACTATTAATCAAATAGAAGAACTCATTCAAGAGTGGTCCGGGGCCAGAAATCTCTTACTGTCTAGAACCCTAATTCATGCAAAACCCCAGAGGTATTTGCCGTATGTAAAAATATTGCTCAGAAGGCTCAGGTACTTAAAAAAATTGATTGAAAAATCTGAAAATGCTGAAATAGAAACACAGCGTGAAAGCCTCAGAAGGGTCTTGGAAAAACTTAACAGAGAATTGAGTAAAAGCGGCTCGCCAAGAAATCAATGACATTTCAAAACTAAATCAAAATTGGAAATATAATTTATACTTCTCTTTTTCTAAAATACCCTAATTTGCATTCATATTCTGCAGAAGGGACAAGCTTTACTTTGAGGCCAAATTTTGGCAACTGCCCAAAGAGGGAAAAATAATGTTCAAGCGATGAACCATTTATTTCTTTTGCCCTAAAACCCTCGATCTGTTTAATGAGTTTTTTGAGCTCTTCAGAGCTTTCAAGATTTTCCTTGAATTTTTTTGTAGCAAATACAGTAGTTGATCCCATTACCTTGCCTTTTGTATCTACCGGTATTACGTGCATAAATTTGATATTAGAGCTTTTTGGTTTTTTTATAAAATGCAAAATATCGGTTGATGAAGGGTAAGAAACCCATTTCAGTGCGTTTTTAGTTGAAACATTGGGTTCGGAAAGAGCCGTTCGCAACGGATGTGTGTGGATTTCGGATTTGTACTCAGGAAGTACAATGTGAAGAGATGTTCTATCCGGATATCGTTTCAGAGAACCTACCTTCAAATGTCCCGGCATTGTCTTGTCCTTGTAAAACCCTATCTCTAGGTTTGAAACATCGGGATAATTTTCAATTGCTTTTTTCACTTCGCCTCTTCTACCGCCTGTTTTTATAAGTGGCTGTGACCAAATAATATTTCTATCTGCTTTTACCATATTGTGGAATATTTTCAAAATTGCAGCGCCGCTCAATATTGTAGCTCCCCCTAGCAAAAAATCGCGTCGCGTAGTTGTTTTTCTAGGCTTCATATTAGTGGTATTGATTTGTAAAATATAAGCCTTGCCCACCTGCTGGTTATTAAACATTTAATTCCATATATATTTACCACTTTTTAGGAGGGGAATAATGCCATTTGAAGTACCAAAGTTAAAGTATGATTACAATTCACTAGAACCATATATTGATGAGCAGACAATGAGGACTCATCACGACAGGCACCACCAAGCTTATGTAGACAAAGTAAATACTGCGCTTGATGGAAATACAGAACATCGCAGCAAAACAATTGAGGCCTTGCTCTCTAATCTCAATTCTGTTCCCGAGCCAATTAGAATGGCTGTTCGAAACAATGGCGGAGGCCACTACAATCACTCACTCTTTTGGGAAATGATCGGCCCTAAATCCGGAGGAAAACCAACCGGAGAAATTGCAACTGCAATTGACAAGGACTTTGGCTCGTTTGAATCGTTTAAGGAAAAACTCAAAACCGCAGGGTTAAACCTATTTGGTTCGGGCTGGGTTTGGCTTATTGTAAATAACGGCAAGCTTGAAGTGATAGCGCTTCCAAACCAAGATAACCCGATTTCGCAGGGTAAAACCCCAATACTCGGAGTTGATGTTTGGGAACATGCATATTATTTGAAATACCAAAACAAGAGGGCAGAATACCTTGACCAGTTCTTCAATATAATCAATTGGAAAAAAGTCGAGGAACTCTACTCAAAGGCGAAGAAGTAATTCTTTGCCGCTTATTTTAATATTCCGCCGGCGGGCGCTGTTACTGGGTAAACCCTATCACTTTTTGGACGCCCTCTATTAAATTTAATCACTTCTTGCACAACTGTTGCTCTTGCACTATTCCACATCTTTTTTGGCGGACGTATTCTATTGAGAATTTTTAGAACATCCAATTTACCGCCATTTTTAAGTGCGCGATCGCACTCAGTTCTTACCATGATGGTTTGCATACCTGCCAGGGAAAATCTTGGTCCACCTCTAAAGTGAGTTTCTTCAGGGATCAAACCTTTTCTAATAAGAGTTCTTCGTGTATGAGTAATCAAAGTCTTTAACGTCCCTTCAGCATAATTGCTAAGAAACATTAACTCGCCCAAGGGGGCTATATGGGGCGGGCGCAAAATAGATTTTTCTACTTCTGAAATTAATAATTT
>Ga0209542_10008886_pt1 | contig 18611 bp, 14 predicted proteins | sample RifCSPhighO2_01_FD_184028 | JGI IMG/M metagenome (GOLD analysis project Ga0209542, IMG submission 184028) | Soil microbial communities from Rifle, Colorado - Rifle CSP2_plank highO2_0.1 (SPAdes) (version 2) | ecosystem: Environmental > Terrestrial > Deep subsurface > Rock core/Sediment ...
TTCTCCGGAACTCTCGCTGCTATGAGTTTTACTCGAATCGGATCACCAAGCGCGAGCTGTGTCTTGGTGCGCTCGCCGATAAGACGGTACCTTTTCTCATCATGGGTAAAGTAGTCGTTGCCAATATCGCGCATGCGGACCATGCCTTCAGCACGCGTCTCGTTGAGCTCGACGTAGAGGCCGCGATCGGAGACTCCAGAGATTACAGCGTCAAACTCTTCACCAACACGACCTTCAAGATACTCAACTTGCTTCATCTTAATAGAGTCGCGCTCAGCTTCGGTAGCGGCGATCTCGCGTTCACTTGCATGAAGGGCTAATTCGTCGAACTCAGCGAACTCTTCGGGACGCATGGGCATAGTGCCTGCGAAGTGCTTCACGAGGCGATGGATGAGGAGGTCTGGATACCGGCGGATGGGGGAGGTGAAGTGAGTGTAGAATTCAAAGGCGAGACCGTAGTGGCCGATGTTCTTGGTGGTGTAAATCGCCTTTGACATAGAACGAAGCGTCGCCATCTTGATCAGGTATTCCTCCGGCTTTCCCTTGACCTGGGCAAGGAGGGCATTGATGTCGGCGCCTTTAACCTTTCCTGCGTGGGTTTCGAGATGATAGCCGAGCACTTTCAAGAACTCGGAAAGGTTGGCGATACGGTCAGCGTCAGGCAAATCGTGCACGCGATAGATGGAGTCGTACTTTCCTTCTTTGCCTATCTTCTCCGAGAGATACTCAGCGACGTTCTCGTTGGCGAGAAGCATGAAGTCTTCGATGAGAAGATTCGTTGCCATACGTTCCTTGAGATGCACGGCTATGGGTTTGCCGCTCTCATCAAGCTCGATCTGCACTTCTGGCGTATCAAAGGCGATGGCTCCGGCCTGTTCACGGCGGATGCGAAGCTTTCCGGCAAGCGTGTTCAAAGTATTCAGCTCCTCAAGGAATTCACCCTCTTGTTTATCGAGCACTTCCTGCGCGTTCTCGTATGTAAAGCGCTTGTCGGAGTGCATCACTGTCTCGCCGTACCATGCTTCAACGATATTCGCCTCCTTATCAAGCATAAACACGGCAGACATGGAAAGCCGGTCCTCGTTGGGGTTCAAGGAACAGAGGTCGGTTGAGAGGACCTCTGGAAGCATTGGGATGGTGCGGTCGACCATGTACACGCTTGTCGCGCGCGCTTGCGCCTCATCGTCTATGCTTGTGCCCGGCCGCACGAAGAACGAGACGTCGGCGATATGTATGCCCACTTCAGTGTTGCCGTTCTCAAGTGTTCGGATGGACAGAGCGTCGTCGAAGTCCTTCGCCGTGAAAGGATCGATGGTAAAGGTAGTGACGCCTCGGAAGTCCTTCCTGCGTCCTGCGGCAATGCTCTCTGCAACCTCTGAGTTCAGCATTTCGAGTCCGTGCTCCTCAAGATGCTTGGCCTCGGTGACAACGCCGGGAGGGAAGTCACTGCGGAAGCCTGATCCTAGGGCAAGCGCACGCATCTCAGTCTCGTGCACTCCCGCAGGACCGATGATTTCTTCCAAGGAGGCGGTGGGGAAGTTGTGGCTTGGCTCCCAGCCTATGAGACGCACCACCACCTTTTGTCCCAAAGGAAGCGACTCTCCGCGCACGAGGAAAGGAACATACATCTTCTTCCAATCAGGAAGGAGATACACCTCGGCTGGATTCTGATTTATCACATCGCCCTTCACCAGCTTTCCCACGAAGGTCGTGCGGTTCCTGCGTACGATCTTAACTACCTTGCCCTGCAGGCGCGCTTGCCGCGTGCGAGGGTCGGGAGCGGACATGCCCGCTTCTTCGACCTTCACGATGTCGCCGGGGAAGGCGCCCCCGAGATTCTCTCCGGGAATGAAGAGATCGTCCTTCTCCGGATCTACCGTGAAGAAGCCCTTGCCAGTGCGTGTGATAACGATAGGCCCTTCGTACGGGCCGTTATTTGGATTCATAAAGCAACTTTACCAGAGAATACCTTTGATGCTATGGTGTCCCTATCCCGCATAGGAGCGCGTGCGGGAGCCTGGGCGCGGTTCGGCTCCAAGAACAGTGCGAGCTAGCCTGCTGCCGGGCGGGGGACGACGGTTGGATTGCCCCCCAACACCGTCGTCCCCTAATTCTCCGAATAATTTGAATGTCCTTTGCCGGCGACCTCAGAGAGGTCGCCATAACTTTTTTGACCAAAGCCAACCATTCTGGTACGCTCTCACACATTATGTTGATGATTCGATTTCAGCGCATTGGCCGCAAGAACGACCCGGCCTTTCGCATTGTCGTCCTTGAGAAGACCTCAGGCCCGAGAGCGGGCAAGTACGTTGACCTCGTGGGCACGTACAACCCCAAGACCAAGGCCATGACCCTTAAACCGGAGAGCATTCGTGACTGGATGAACAAAGGCGCCCAGGTATCCCCGAGCCTCCATAATCTCCTCGTGAAGCAGGGAGTACTTGAAGGGAAGAAGATTCCTGTAGTTTCAAAGAAGAATCTTGAAAAGAACAAGGCTAAGCAGGAGGCAGCAGCTGCAGCTCCCGCACCTGAAGAGTCTGCATCCGAAGCACCAGCTGCAGCGGAGGCTGCTTCGGACGAAGTAACCGTTGAGGCACCTGCTGAGATGGAGGCTGCCGTTGAGGCCGAGGCAGAACCCGCTCCTGAGGAGTCTGCAGCTGAAGAAGCTCCTACTGAGGAGGAAAAGGCTGCGTAAGCGGTCTTCACGCTTCCCACAAGAAGCATCTGTATTCTGTATTCTGAAACGCTCTTACTTCTTTAACTCTGACACGCTATGGACCAGGACCACGCATTCCTCGAATACACCGTTAAAGCGCTCGTAGATAGTCCCGATGCTGTAGTCATCAGCCGTTCGGTAGACGAAATGGGTGTTCTCCTCACTCTCACCGTTGCCCCAGACGACATGGGCAAGATAATCGGCCGTGACGGCAATATCGCCAAAGCTCTCCGTACGCTCTTACGAGTCGTCGGCATGAAGCATAATGCTCGCGTGAACCTGAAGATAAACGAGCCGGTCGGCGGCAAGCGCGTACGGGACGACAAGTCTCTGGATGATGCTCTCGGAGGTGTTGAGTAGGTGCGATCAGTCGCGCATAAAGTGCGCACTGAGCTCCCTTTACAAAGCTTATTAAGCCTGCTCTCATAGAGCCATATGGAGCAATTTCCTAAGGCGAACTATTCACCTGAGACCCAAGCCGCGAACAAGCAGTTTGAGGATCAGGCGAATGCTCGAAATGCACGTCGATCTTTCCTAGACAAGCTTACAGGAAAAAATAAAGTACCTGGTTTTGAGATTCTGAAGGAGAAGGCAACTCAGGCTAATGCTCTTGTTGATAAGAGACGCGAGGAAGAGTCGGCGTATGGCATGCCAATGACCTCTCATCAGGATGCAGCTGACGAGATACTGCGCGGTGAAGAGTTTAGTCGTTCACCAAACGACACTAACTTCGAGGAAATGCTGCAGGTGAAATATCCCCTTATCGCGCAAAGCATCAAAGAAAATATATTTAATTCGGCTGTCCGTCAGACACGTGAAGCTTCCAATAATATGGGCAGCGCGGAAGCGGAAACGTTTGAAGAAGGAGTCCATAAACTCATGCGGGGAAGAATTGATTCAATGATCCGCGCGAATGACATCACCGGCATGAGAATGCTCCTTGAGTCTAATGAACCGAAAATGCTTGCTGATATGGGGATTGCACCGTTCCTGCTCCGGATGCCCCGGGAATTGATATTCAGTCAGGCTTATCTCTTGTCAGCCATTAACATTGCTCACTACGCACTCGAAGATGGCATACACACAGGAAACAACAAAGAAATCGAAGAGTACTTAAAACTTAAAGAATTCCTCACCCAGATGAAAGAAGCTCAAGGTTCCCATAAGGCCTGAGGGAGATGTTACGTTTTCATCTTATTACTCTTTTCCCCGAAGCCTGCGAGGCGTATCTTTCTGCGTCCATACTCGGTCGCGCCCGTACCAATAAAAAGATATCCGTCGACTACCAGTCTCCCCGCGACTATGTCACTAATCGCTGGGGCAAGGTGGACGAACGCCCGTACGGAGGAGGACCCGGCATGGTCATGACCGCACTTCCAATTGCGAAAGCTGTGAAGAAAGCTCTTTCGCGAAGGAAAGGGAAGATCGCACTTGTCTGGTTCCTGCCTAACAGCAAGGAATTCACGAACAAGGATGCCGACTCGCTCTCGAAGTTTGATGACGTCGTGCTTGTCTGCGGCAGATACGAAGGCATTGATGAACGTGCGCTCAAGATCCTGAAGACTTTCGGGACAGTAAAGAAGTTTGCGGTGGGGAAGGCGACATACACGGGAGGGGAGGTGCCGGCTATGGCGATTGTTGATGCGGTCACCCGGCGCATTCCCGGAGTGCTGGGAAAGGACGAGTCTGTGGAAGAGCGGAGAATGGCGTCACGCGAGGTGTACACGCGTCCGGAAGTGATCGAGTGGGAAGGGAAGAAGTACAAAGTGCCTGCAGTGCTTAAGACGGGGCATCATAAGAATATCGATACATGGAAAGCAGAGAAGCCTTCTCGCAAGAGTTCTTGATTTCCTATACTAAAGTCGTATAAAGGTAACGGAACTTGGCGTTGAGTGCGCCAAGACAGTAAAACAAAAGGGAAGGGAGATAAGCGATGTGGAAGTTGTCCGGCTTCCTAGCAGTGTGGACACTGCTCTGTTGGGGCGCGTACGTGGGAGCCGTGAGCTTCAAAGGCGAAGACCCTGCCGAAATACTCGCAGTGATTGGCTGGGTGAGCATCGTTTTCGGCACTATACAGTTCTGCTTTTCGGTTCAGCACGGGCTTCCAGGCGGATCTGAGCTCTATTCGGCGGGCGCCATGCTCCTGGTCGGTTTTGGCTTGGGGGTCCACCCTGCGTATCCCTTGTGGGTGCATATTCCCCTTCTTCTCCCGCCTGCGTACTTCGTGGCGAGCGTTATGGGGTCGTATGGATTGCCCTCTATACAACGTATTGGGATATGGCCCACTGGCGCATACTGGTCGATGATGATGGCTGCCACCTACGGCTTCCAAGGGGTGGGGTACGCAGGAGGCGAGGACCTTACGGAGAGTCTAATCGTTACCGCCGCGCTCTGCGTACTTACGATCCCTCTCGGTCGTTCCCGACACCACTTGCCGTGACACTGAGATATCATTCCGATCAGTAATGGTCGAAAAGGGCGGCCTTATCCGTAGGGCCGCCTTTCGCTTTATCTCCCCAGTAGCTCTTGACGCGCATTCCAGGAGGTATAGACTAGAATTAACCAGAACAGATTGAGTGGCGAGGGCAGTCTGGAGGGCAACATTTAGAGGGGAATCAAAACTTTTAGTAGCGTCTCGGAAAAGAGGGACGCGGCTCCTGCGTGTGTGGAGCCCTTTTCGTGTTTCTTCACCTTTTCTCGAGAAATATTTCATCTGTAACCACATGCCTAAGACCAAAGCGCTTGTACAGAAAACCTTCGCGGCATATCAGGCTCCGCGCGTTGAGTTTCCGGACCTGGTAGGACACCAGCGTGATTCGTTCAAATGGCTCCTTAAGGAGGGCTTGGGGGATCTGTTTAAAGAGTTCTCTCCGATCTCCGACTATTCCGGCAAGAAGTTTGAACTTCGCATCGATGGGTTCGAAGTAGGAGAGCCCAAAATGACCGAGGAGGAAGCGCGCGAGAACATGCGCACTTTCGAAGCACCTGTTAAGGCTTCCATCACCCTTCTTAATAAGACCTTCGGATCTGAGAAGACCCAGGAGATCTTTCTCACTGACATCCCCATGATGACTCCGCACGGCTCGTTCATCGTCTCGGGAGTCGAACGTACCATCGTTCCTCAGCTCGCACGTTCCTTCGGCGCCTTCTTCATCGCAGAAGAGGTGAAGGGCAAGCAACTATTCGGCGCGAAGATCATCCCATCCCGCGGCGTATGGATAGAGATTGAGTCCGATGCCGACGGTTCCATATACGTAAAGATCGACCGCAAGAGGAAGTTTCCAGTCACCAACCTTCTCACCATCTTTGGCGGAGGGGTAGGGGAGGAACTTCTTTCCAAGTTCGGTACCAATCCCGCAGCTGTCGACGCCGTGCGCGCAACGCTTGCCCACGACACTGCAGGCTCCATCGAGGAGGCGTTCGTCGAAATACACCGCCGCATGCGCGACGGTGATCTCGCTACTCCTGAGAACGCCAAGGCATACGTGAACACCCTCTTCACTGCCGACCGCTATGACTTGAACAAGGTTGGACGCCATCGCCTCAACGCCCGCTTCGGCCTCCCGACTGATAAGAAGGCCCTCGACAGTCGCACCCTCTCGCTTGAAGACCTCGTCCGTATCGTCGGAGAGATTGCCCGACTGAACCAGGACCCTGAGGCGCAGCCTGACGACATTGACGATCTCGCCTTCCGGCGCGTGCGCTTCGTCGGCGAGCTTCTCCAGGCACGCATGCGCGTTGGTATGTCCCGAATGAAGCGCAACATCCAGGACCGCATGTCCACCATTGAATCGGAAACAAGCCTTCCGATGGCTTTCGTGAACCCGCGCCCGTACCAGGCGAGCATCCGCGAGTTCTTCACTGCAAACCAGCTCTCGCAGTTCATGGACCAGCAGAACATTCTTGCTGAGCTCGAGCACATGCGTACTCTCTCGGCGCTGGGCCCTGGTGGACTTACTCGTGAGCGCGCAGGCTTCGAAGTCCGCGACGTCCACCCTTCCCACTATGGTCGTCTTTGCCCGATTCATACCCCTGAAGGACAGAACATCGGTCTCATCCTCCGCCTCGCACTTCATGCTCGCACCAACGAGTTTGGCATCATCGAGACACCGTACGCGAAGGTTTCCAAAGGAAAAGTGACCGACGAGATCGTATACCTGAACGCTCTTGAGGAAGAGGACCAGGTCATCGCGCATGGCGCAACGCCGGTCGATAAGAATGGCCGTATCGTTCCCGACACCATCGAAGCCCGCAAGGGAGGAGAGCCGGCAGTCGTGGCACGCGACGAGATCGACCTCATCGATACCTCGACCTTCCAGATGTTCTCCGCAGCAACCGCCATGATTCCCTTTGTGGACCACGACGACTCCAACCGTGCGCTCATGGGTTCGAACATGCAGAAGCAGGCGACTCCGTGCCTCATTCCTGAGATACCACTTGTGGCAACCGGTATCGAAGGTCATGCAGCCAAGAACACCGGCCGCCTCGTGATGGCCGAAGAAGCAGGAACCATCTCGTACGTAGACGCTCGCACTGTCGTCGTCGAAGGGAAGGAAGGAAAGCCGAAGTCGTACAAGCTCCAGTCTCTCACCCAGACCAACCAGAACTCCGCTTTCAGCCAGCGCCCATCAGTCATGATCGGCGATACGGTGAAGAAGGGAGACGTGCTCGCTGATGCATCTTCTTCAGATCAGGGCCAGATGGCTCTCGGTCAGAACGTGCGCGTCGCCTTCATGTCATGGGGCGGTGCTAACTACGAGGATGCCATCATCGTCTCCGAACGCCTTGTTGAGGACGCGAAGTTCACCACCGTGCACATTGAAGACTTTGATGCAGCCGTGCGTGATACCAAGCTTGGACCAGAAGTGACCACGCACGACATTCCGAACGTCGGAGAAATGCGCCTCAAGAATCTCGATGAGGAAGGAGTCATCCGCATCGGTGCTGAAGTGCGCCCGGGAGACATTCTCGTCGGAAAGGTGACGCCTAAGGGAGAGACCCAGCTCACTCCTGAGGAGCGTCTTCTCCGTTCTATCTTTGGCGACAAGGCCAAGGACGTGAAGGACACCTCGCTCCGCATGGAAGGAGGGAAGCGCGGCCGCGTCATTGGCGTGCGCGTCTTCTCACGTGAGAAGGGCGACCAACTCGAGACCGGCATCATCAAGAAGATCGTCGTGACCGTTGCGCAGGTGCGTAACGTGTCGGTGGGCGACAAGCTCGCCGGACGCCACGGTAACAAGGGCGTCATCTCACGTGTGCTTCCGGTAGAGGACATGCCGTATGACGATGAGGGTAATCCGGTGGATGTCATTCTGACTCCTCTTGGTGTGCCGTCCCGCATGAACCTCGGACAGATCCTCGAGCTTCACCTAGGACTCGCAGCCAACACCCTCGGATACCAGGCGATCGTGCCTCCGTTTGCAGGAGCTTCCGCAGATGAGATTCGCGCTGAACTTGTGGAAGCAGGCTTCGATAAGAGCGGTAAAATGAGACTCTTCGACGGCCGTTCGGGCGAAACCTTCGCACAGGCCGTATCAGTCGGATACATGTACATCCTCAAACTCCATCACATGGTGGAGGACAAGATCCACATGCGTTCCATCGGTCCGTACAGCCTCATCACCCAGCAGCCGCTCGGTGGAAAGGCTCAGAACGGAGGCCAACGCTTCGGCGAGATGGAAGTGTGGGCGCTCCTTGGGTACGGCTCTGCCTATACCCTCCGTGAGATGCTCACCATCAAGTCCGACGACATCACGGGACGCTCAGCGACCTTCGATGCGATCGTGAAGAACGAGCCGGTGTCCCACTCCGGCACACCGGCGTCCTTCGGCGTCCTTACCAACCAGATCCGCGGCCTTGCGCTCAATATCGAGCCGGTCGAGCTACCCGACGCTGAATAATCCGCTCTCAACTATGGCATTCAACAACACAAACACGGGCGGAAAGAGGTTCGGCACGCGAGGACCAAGTAGATCCGCCGACTGGAACGCGCTTCGTCTTTCAGTGGCGTCTCCCGAGCGCATCCTTGAATGGAGTCGCGGTGAGATCACCAAGCCCGAGACCATCAACTACCGCACGCAGCGCTCCGAGAAGCACGGGCTCTTCGACGAGAAGATATTCGGTCCTGAGCGCGACTACGAGTGCTATTGCGGCAAGTACAAGGGCATCCGGTACAAGGGCATCATCTGCGACAAGTGTGGGGTTGAGATCACCCGCAGCATCGTGCGCCGCGAGCGCATGGGCCACATTGAGCTCGTTACTCCGGTTGCTCACATCTGGTTCCTCCGCTCCATGCCGTCGCGTATGGCGACTGTCATGGGCATACCGTCCGCAGACCTCGAGAAGGTCGTGTACTTCGCCGGATACATTGTCACCAAGGTGAACGAGGAGACCAAGAAGCGCCTTCTCGCGGAGCTTGAGAGTGAATACAAGTCCAAGCACAAGGAACTGAAGGACACTAAGACGCAGGACGCTCTTAAGGAGCGTATGACTCTCGCCAAGAGCGAGATCGACTCGGTTGCGGTAGGTCACGTCTTTGACGAGATCAGCTACCACCGCTTCTCAGTGAAGTACGGAACGCTCTTTGAGGCCAAGATTGGTGCCGAGGCTATTTACGACATATTCAAGAACCTCGACCTCGCAAAGCTGAAGGCCACTCTCGAGGAGCGATATCCGAAGGCAGGTGCAGCTGAGCGTGAGAAGCTTGCAAAGCGCATCTCGCTCATCTCGAACATGCTTGCTGCAGGAACCCGTCCCGAGTGGATGTTCCTCACCAAGATCCCGGTCATCCCTCCGGCACTCCGCCCTATGGTCGCCCTTGAAGGAGGACGTCACGCAACGTCTGACTTGAACGACCTCTATCGTCGCGTCATCAACCGCAACAACCGCTTGAAGAAACTCCTTGATATCAAGGCGCCTGAGGTGATCCTTAGGAACGAGAAGCGCATTCTTCAGGAAGCTGTGGACGCATTGCTTGATAACTCCATCAGGAAGAGTGGTGCGTCAGGTGGTGCACTCACTCCTGCACAGCGCCGTCCCCTTAAGTCTCTCGCAGACTATCTCAAGGGAAAGCAGGGATACTTCCGCCAGAACCTTCTTGGAAAGCGCGTTGACTACTCCGGCCGTTCCGTGATCGTTGTCGGTCCTGATCTTGAACTTGATGAGTGCGGTATCCCGAAGCACATGGCTCTCGAGCTCTTCCGCCCATTTGTGATCGCAGGACTCCTTGATCGCGAACTCGCCTTCAACATCCGCGGTGCAGGTCGTCTCATCGAAGACGGCGTACCAGAGGTATGGGAGATCCTCGAAGAAGCGATCGAAGGGAAGTACGTGCTCTTGAACCGCGCACCGACCCTTCACCGTCAGGGTATCCAGGCATTCCGCCCGACCCTTATCGAAGGCGACGCTATCCAGCTGCACCCGCTCGTGTGTCCGGCCTTCAACGCCGACTTCGACGGAGACCAAATGGCCATCCACGTGCCTCTTTCAGAGGAGGCTCAGTGGGAGGCTAAGAACATCATGTCCGCGAACAAGAACATTCTGAAGCCAGGCTCCGGTCTTCCGGTCATCGCGACTTCGCACGACATTGCACTTGGCTGCTACTGGCTCACCCGCATCGTTGAGGGAGCCAAGGGAGAAGGGAAGTACTTCGCAAACCCGAACGCCGCCATCCTCGCCTATGACTATGACGTTGTCGACCTGCGTGCGAAGGTGCACATAAAGCCGACGGATGAGAAGAAGGCTAAGTACGAAGGATTCGAAGGCAAGATCTTCGAGACCACCGTTGGTCGCCTTCTCTTCAACACCGTCCTTCCGTCCGACTACGGTTTCGTGAACGACGCGATCACCAAGAGTGTGTTCCGCGATATCATCAACGACTGCATCGTGAAGTATGGGTTGGATAAGATCCCGGACATCGTGAACAAGATCAAGCGCTTCGGCTTCGAGTACGCGACCAAGTCAGGAATCACCTGGTCCCTCGAGGATGTTACGGTTCCGAAAGAAAAGGGAGCAGTCGTTGCTGAGGCACGCGCCCAGGTCGCAAAGCTCGAGGAGAGCTTCCAGAACGGTCTTCTTTCAGAAGAGGAAAAGCGCCGCATGGTCATCGAGATCTGGCACGGCACGAAGAACAAGGTGGAGGAACTCGTCGAGAAGAACATGGACCCGAACTCTTCCGTGCATGACATCATCAAGTCAGGTGCCCGCGGCACTATTGGTAACCTCACGCAGATGGCCGGTATGAAGGGACTCATTCAGAATACGGCCGGGGAGACCATCGAAGTTCCGATCGTCTCCTCTATGGTGGAGGGAATGAATCCAGTGGAGTACTTCATGAGTACCCACGGTGCCCGCAAGGGTCTCACTGACACAGCGCTCGGTACGGCTCGCGCCGGATACCTCACGCGCCGTCTTTTCGACGTAGCACAGGACTCGATCATCACGGAAAAGGACTGTTCCACTAAGCGCGGTATCACCATCAACCGCATTTCAGCGTCTGGCATCCAGATTGACTTCTCCGCAGCCATCCGGGGCCGCACGCTTTCCATTGAGACCGTTGCAGGAGGCGCTACCTTCAAGAAAAATCGTTATCTCTCTGCAGAAGACGCACGCATCATTAATGCAGATGCGGCATTGACGAACGTCTCCGTACGCTCTCCGATGTCCTGCGAGACTCGGTATGGCATCTGCGTTGCCTGCTATGGCATGGACCTAACCAGCCAGGAGCCTATCGATCTCGGCGAGGCCGTCGGTACCGTTGCCGCTCAGGCTATCGGCGAGCCGGGAACCCAGCTCACCATGCGTACCTTCCACGCCGGAGGTACGGCGTCTGTCGGCGGTGACATCACCATGGGTCTTCCTCGCGTTGAGGAAGTCTTCGAGAAGCGCTCGCCGAAGAACGCCGCTACGATATCCAAGTTCGACGGCATGGTCACGGAAATCCGCGAGGAGGGACGCGACCGCACCATTGTCTTGCAGCCAGAAGTGGGCCAAGGCAAGAAGGACGGCTCGGCAACCGAGTTCACTGTTGTCTTCCCGCGCCAGGTACTCGTGAACGAGGGAGATAAGGTCGTGAAGGGCCAGTTCCTTACGGACGGTTCCGCAGACCTCGACGACCTCTTCGAGTTCGCAGGCCGTGCAGCAGTACAGGAGTACATCATCGCCGAAACCTCGAAGATCTATGAACTTCAGGGCGCATCCGTGTCCCGCAAACACCTCGAAGTGATCGTGAAGCAGATGTTCTCCTTCGTGAAGATCGTAGATACCGGTGACTCTGAATACTCAGTCGGTGATGTTGTGGAGCACCTCGACTTTGGCGAGATCGTGAAGAACATGGAAGCGGAAGGGAAACTGCCTCCGAAGGCGCGCGAGATGGTGCTTGGTATCAAGACCTCCGCACTCTCACGCCGCTCCTTCCTCTCGGCTGCATCCTTCGAGCAGACCACGAAGATTCTCATTGATGCCTCTCTCCGAGGTGCAGTGGACACACTCCGCGGTCTCAAAGAGAACGTGATCCTCGGCCGCCTCATCCCGGCTGGTACGGGCTTCGCAGAGTCGAAGAAGGGAATGGCTATTGCCAAGATCCAAGCAGCCCGCCGTGCCCATCAGCAGGAGGCGATGGAACGCATCGAGGAAGAGACGAAGGCAGGAGCAGTGGTGGATACCACTGCGTAAAGATTTAGCACTTAGTACAAAACCGCTCCGGGAACGGAGCGGTTTTGTCATACTTGAGAAGTCATGTATATTCAGTCTAGGTAATTGTTCCCAATCGCGTAGGAGGCCTCTCATGGCTACTGTTCTTAGGAAAAGGGACGAGGAATCGCAGCACGAGTCCTTGGGAGGGAAGGAGCCTGCCGTCACTCGGATCTTCGATTCGGAAGCCAACAGTTTCGTAGAGCTCGGAACTCTTGAAGTGCTTGTAAAGGCAAGGAAGCTGCATCTTGAAGGTGGCTTGAGCCGGCTTCAAATTGCGAGCCGGTTCAAAGTATCCATAACTACGATTAAGAGCCTTGAAAAGCTCGACCTGCTCGTTCCGGAAGTATTGCAGCTGTTATCCACGGAACGTGTTCCGAGTTGCCGGCTCAGTTTCGCGGCTGCAACTCTTATTTCCAGTCTTCGTGACGACCTGCAGCAGGAAGTTGCGGAGAAGCATCTCGCCGGCAGGTGCTCGATGGAGAAGATCCGAGAACTGCTCAAGAAACAGATCAACTGGCAGTCGAGCGGGAAGAGTAGCTGTTGGAGACAAAATCGGCCAGTGAATCGTAATCCGCATGAACCAATTGTGAAGTTCGAGATCCAGGCAAAAGGGGTTGCCGCGGCTATCCTCAAACTCACTACGACGTTTGAGAACCTTAAGGAGTTCGGCGTCCTTCCTAATTCGATGGCACAGTCCCTCGAGAAGGACGCCAACACACTCAACCTCTCACTTGAAACCCTCACGACGATAGTCGAGGAAATACGCAAGAAGTGACAACGGGGCCGATGCGACGCGTCGGCCCCCTTCGTTTAAATATCCTTTGGTCTTAACCCGGTGCATTTTGCTATACGCGCCAGCATACGAGGACCGACCTCCTCACGATTATGAGAGGCAAACGTATAGTCGGGATACCCCGACTTCATAAGTACGTAATGAGAACCTCGTTTTCTCTTAATCTGCCAGCCTGTCTTGAGTAGTGCGTTAAGTAGTTTAGGAGCCTTAACGGCTCGCCAAACCATAGTTCACGAAATCTGATACAGGACGCTCACTGTGTTCAACTAAGTCGGCGATTATCCGAAGAGCTAGTGCTGATACGCGCTGTTCCACCTCTTGCTTCGTATGTCCATACGCGAGCGCTCCGGGAAATTGAGGGATTTCAGCGATCCAGCGCCCGTCCGTTTCGCGTTCAAATTCAACCTGAAAAGAAGACGCAACTTTCATGAGGAGGAGTATACCACTCGTAGATGATGCGTATATAAACAAACTCTAAAGAGTTTCTGAAGTGTAAAAGCCCTAAAGTGAGCTGAAGTGTAGAATAGGGTTAATGACCGAAGAAGAGGCTCTTATAGAAGAAAACGCGTTCAACTACATAAAAGCAAACAGTAAACTGCTCATTCAGCAATTTGCTCCGGCAGGCTCATGCCACGGCGTAGCCAATCCCGTATCCCTATTCATGGCTGGCTCCCCAGGGGCGGGGAAGACAGAGGTCTCTCAGAGCTTTGCTAAGCAATTCAGGGACATGCCCATCCGCATTGATGCAGACGACATTAGGCCGATGTGCGACGGATACGTCGGAGCTAACGCGCACGTGTTTCAGAAAGCGGCGAACAAAGGCGTAAACATCCTATATGACTACGCGCTCGAGAACGGAATCAACTGCATTATGGACGGAACATTCGCATACGGAAATGCGTCAGAGAACATCCATAGGTCCATGAAAAGAAAGAGACTTGTGCAAATTTGGTTCGTATACCAGGATCCAATCAAGGCTTGGGAGCTTACGAAAGTGCGTGAACAGAAGGAGTTACGACGTGTATCAAAAGATGTCTTCATACGAGCTTTCACTAAAGCTCGAGAGAATGTAGTTGCGGTCAAGACGGAGTTTGGTGTGAGCGTGGGGCTCAACCTTTTGGTGAAGGACTATACTGATGATACAGAAGAGCTTCACCTCAACATTACCGGTGATGAACTTGACCGGCGTACTCGAGGGGTATACCCTATAGAAGAACTAGATAAGATACTCGTATGACTGACTTCATTAAGGGTTTCTTTAGCTCCTCCAGCTCTCGAAGCAGCAACAACCATAGCGACTTCTCAGACTTCTTTACTAAGAAGTCATCGGGAGATCAGGCAAAGATTGTCCGTCAGGCACTTCGAGAAGCAAATAAAGAGCAAAAGAAACTCATGAGCGACTCTCGCTAGCAAAACCCCTAAAGGGGTTTTGTCTATGATGTTTACCTGCAAAGTTTCTAAAGCTTTTCTGAAAGAGGAAAAGCGGCAAAACGAACGGGCGTGTAGAATGAGCACATGGCGACCGATACCGTAGACAAGGTCAAAGCGAAGCTCTCTATCCTCGAGGTGGTGCAGCCCTATGTAAAGCTCCAGAAGGCTGGTCGGTACTGGCGCGGCCTCACACCCTTCGGGAAGGAAAAGACCCCTTCCTTTTATGTAAACCCAGAGCGCGGTACCTACTACTGCTTCTCCACCTCCCAAGGAGGAGACCACTTCACCTTTATCGAGAAGATGGAAGGAGTCGATTTCAAGGGAGCACTCAAGATCCTTGCTGAGAAGGCGGGAGTAGAGATAGAGCGAGTTGGAGCAAGAAGTAGGACCGTAGAACAAAGTGACAGACTACGTGAAGCCATGCGCGAAGCAGAGAACTTCTTTGCGCGCACTCTCACCGACAACTCCACTGCTTTTACATACGCAACATCCCGGGGCCTTACCGAAGAAACCATACGTGCCTGGAATCTCGGCCTTGCTCCTGACGGGTGGAGAGGACTCCTTGAAGCGCTTAGTGCTCTTGGGTATTCAGCCAAGGAACTTACAGCTGCAGGACTCGTTAAGGAAGCGGACGAGAAGCCAGGCACGTTGTACGACAGGTTCCGCAACCGCCTTATGTTCCCGATACGGGATGCCGCAGGAAGAACGGTGGCGTTCACTGGTAGGGCGCTTGATCCAAATGACCAGGCCAAGTACCTCAACAGTCCAGAGACCGATCTCTTTAAGAAGTCGGAGGTCCTCTTCGGCATGGACCGTGCCAAGGACGCCATACGTCAGCGGGGATTCGCCATTCTTGTCGAAGGGCAGTTCGACCTTCTTCTTCTGCACCAGGCAGGATTCCAGAACACCATCGCACTTTCAGGAACAGCGCTCTCGGACGTGCACCTCTCACTCATTAAAAGGTACGCTGACAACCTCATGCTCTGTCTTGATGCTGATAGGGCAGGACTAGCCTCAAGCAGGAGAAGCGCTGAAGCAGCACTCAAAGCAGGCATGCGCGTGAAGGCTGTGCGCCTCCCGCCCGGGAAGGATCCGGCAGACGTCGTCAGTGATGACCCGAAGGCATTCACACAATTGGTAAAAGACTCCCAATCAATTGCCGAGTTCTTCCTGGCCGTGCTCTCGGCAGAAGAGAAGGACGAACTAAAACTTCTCCGACAAGTGGAAGAGACAGTTCTGCCGCTCATCACTGCAACCAAGAGCCCGCTTGAGCAGCAGCGTCTGGTAGACATTATTGCCCGAGCCCTCTCGACCACTCCTGAGGCCGTGCGGTCCGCACTTCCAAAAGCAGAGAGGCAAGCCCCTGAAAAGGGAAAGGGACCCCTTGAAAGCGCGTCTAAAGGAGTATCAAGCGTTAAAGGGAAACGGGATCTGGTGGTCGCCGCTATAGCCGGATATCCCGATTCCGAGCTTGCCGAACGCTTGATTTCGGAGTATTCTCGCATTATCGGCGCTCCGCCGCCTTCAGAGGGGGTAGATGAGCGTTTGCTTTTCGAGGCTGGACTCGCTTTCGGCGAGACGCCTGACAAAACCGCGGGAGATGATCTGATTAGGATGTTCGAACGTGCCGTGCTTACCGAGAACCTCCACCTAGCCACGGTGGAACTCCGGCGTGCGGAAGTGGCAGGGGACGAGAAAGCCATCAAGGAAACGGCAGAGACCTGCAGGGAGCTTTCTTCCCGTCTCTCCACCCTCAACTAAACCCATTCATTTGATATTCACTTATTAGTTGTTTTTGTAATTAGCTACTGCATATGGCCACCAAAAAGAAGGTAAAAAAGGTTGCAAAGAAAACCGTCAAGAAAGCGGTGCGCAAAGCTGTTAAGAAGATGGTGAAGAAGGCCGTCCGCAAGCCCGTGAAGAAGGCTGTTAAGAAAGTCGTAAAGAAGGCGGCGAAGAATGTTCGCGCCATGAACGTGGTACGTACTGCGGTTAAGGGAGTAAAGGCAAAGGCTGCAGCGCATCAGGCAGACGCAGCTGAGCGCCTTATCGACAAAGGCCGCATACGCGGATACATCACGTACAGCGAGATTCTCAGGGAGTTCCCGCACGTTGAGGACGACATCAACTTCCTTGATGAGCTGTATAGCCGATTCTCCATTGCAGGCATCGATGTCCTTGAAGGAGGAATGCTCGAGGACAATGCGGACGAATACCTCGCTACCAGGAACATTAAAGGTAGGGAATCGTCGGGATACGACTCCATTCAGATATATCTCCGTGAGATAGGACAGTACCCGCTTCTCACCGGAAACGAGGAGAAGGAACTTGCCAAGCGCATTGAGGCAGGGGATGAGGAGGCACGTAATATCCTTGCCCGCTCCAACCTCCGCCTCGTGGTCTCCATCGCCAAGAAGTACGTTGGCCGTTCTCCTGACCTCACACTTCTCGACCTCATTCAGGAAGGGAACCTGGGCCTTTTCAAGGCGGTTGATAAGTTCGACTGGAGCAAGGGCTTCAAGTTCTCAACGTACGCGACCTGGTGGATCCGCCAGGCTATCACCCGTGCTCTTGCAGACCAGTCCCGCACCATCCGCATCCCGGTCCACATGGTGGAAACAATTGCGAAGTATAAGCAGGTGTCCCGCCGCCTTGCACAGGCGCTTGGACGCGACCCACAGCCTGAGGAGATCGCCGTTGAGATGGGCGTTGAAGTAGAGAAGATCTACCAGATCGAGAAGATCAATCAGGACACGCTTTCTCTAGAGAACCCTATCGGTTCTGAGGATGATGAGCGCTCAACACTTGGAGACTTCATCGCAGACGACAAGATTCCTTCTCCAGTACAGGAATCCTCCGAGCGCATCCTTACGGAACAGGTCCGGGATATTCTTGACGACCTTTCACCTAAAGAGAGGAAGATCCTTGAGATGCGCCATGGTCTCCTAGACGGTGTGTACCACACCCTTGAGGAAGTGGGGAAGGAGTTCGGGGTGACCCGCGAGCGTATCCGTCAGATCGAGGCCAAGGCGCTTGAGAAGATAAGGACGCACGAAAAATCAAGAAGACTTAAGAGTTACTAAGCTTTTATCTTGCTACAAAGAATGGTGGCGAACTCAAAATAACGTTCTTTCTTCAGGGCATCCTTATCAAGTTTTGAGACCTGTTCAAAGTATGAGTGTCGCAGAATCTCCTTATCCTCATCTTTGTAGGGCTTGTGATTGTCGTGCAGGAACTTCTTCACCTGAGCGATAAGCGGCTTCTTCTCGTCGAGTTCAATATCGAGTTCATAGTGTTCAGATACTGCCTGAATCAGGTATTTCTTGTCGAATAGGTCCTCAAGAGTCGACTCCATCTTCGTATCGAGCACCTCGTTTATCTCGAAGGTATTATCTACCGTGTACCCAGGCTCCTTGAGAACGAGATTCTTCTGCTCCACACCGTCATCATCCGAATCTGTAAGTACATACCCCTTTACGGGAGCTAAGCCAGGAACAAGTACTGGTCTATAAAGATGGAAAGACTGGAAAGACAGCCGATTTCCTCCTAGAAAAAGATGGAAAGAAAATTGGTATTGAAGCCAATTTCTATACTGCATCTGGGTCCAAACCTACCGAAATCAAAAGAAGTTATGGTCATGTAAATGCTGAACTAGACGCCGTAGGGGCCGGTCTTATTTGGATCACCGACGGGGCGGGGTACTACAGTATGAAGAAAAGCCTTAAAGAGGCACGAGACATTCATAAGAATATATACAACCTTCAAATGGTCCGCACCCATCTTGAGGCCGATTTAGAGAAGATTTAACAGGCTCTTGGGGATCAGTTTTCGTCTTGTCTGCAAGATGATGAAATCCTGCAAAAATGCTAACCTTTCCCCAAGGCATTAGATCTCTCCGAGAGACAGCCGGTTATCCCTTTAACCGTTTGTACGTATGGAAAACCCAGATTCCCAAGCACGTCCCTGGTATAAGAAGAA
>Ga0209542_10008890_pt1 | contig 18605 bp, 30 predicted proteins | sample RifCSPhighO2_01_FD_184028 | JGI IMG/M metagenome (GOLD analysis project Ga0209542, IMG submission 184028) | Soil microbial communities from Rifle, Colorado - Rifle CSP2_plank highO2_0.1 (SPAdes) (version 2) | ecosystem: Environmental > Terrestrial > Deep subsurface > Rock core/Sediment ...
CGGAAGGTTTGGGGCGCATATAAGTTCATATGGATTAAATTTATGCCGACACTGCTTCAGAGAAATTGCTGAAGAAATCGGCTTTAAAAAATACAGCTAAAATGGAAAATAAATTTGGAGAAATAAAAAATGTCGCATGATGTTGTAGCTGATGCATTGAATATGATAAAAAATGCTAAAACAGCAGGAAAAGAAGAAATAAAAATAAACAGGATATCTAATTTATTAATTGAAATTTTGAAAATAATGAAGCAGGAAGGAGCAATTAAAAAATACAGGATAGATGCAGAAGAAAAATCCATACATCTCACGATTGGCGATTTATTTGAATGCAGAGCAATTAAGCCAAGATTTACTCTTAAGAAAAAAGACCTTGAAAAATACAGGAGAAGATATCTTCCTTCAACAAATCTTGGAACCTTAATTATATCTACAAATAAAGGATTAATCACGCATGAAGAAGCTGAAAAAGAAAAAATCGGGGGATGCTTAATCGCATATTTTTATTAAAATGACGGAACAAAAAATAGGAAATTTTTTGACAAACTCGCCCAAGCGTGGTCGAGTTAAAGAAAAAATCGGGGGATGCTTAATCGCATATTTTTATTAAAATGAAATTTAAATTTTCCATATTAATCTGGAGGGAATGCAAAAATGAATAAAGAAATTGAAATTCCGGAAAAAGTTGAAGCAGAGATAAATCAAAATAAAATAATTTTAAGCGGAAAAGAAGGAAAAAATTCTAGGGAATTTAATCTTGGAAAAATTAACTTAGAAAAAAAAGACAACAAAATAATTCTTAGCTGTGAAAAAGGAACAAAAAGAGAAAAAAGAATAATGAACTCCTGCCTTGCCCATATTAAAAATATGATTCAAGGAATTCAAAAAAAATTTGAGTATAAATTAAAAATATGCTCAAGCCACTTCCCGATGACTGTAAAAATTGATGGAAATAAGGCCATAATCAAAAATTTTCTTGGAGAAAAAGTCGATAGAAAAGTTGAGCTTCCGAAAGATATCGAAGTTAAAATAGAAAAAGAAATAATCACAATCTTCTCAAAAGACAAGGAAACCTGCGGGCAGGCCGCAGCAAACCTGGAAAAAGTAACAAAAATAAGGGGCCGAGATAGAAGAATCTTTCAAGATGGAATTTATATTATAAATAAAGCAGGAAAGGAAATTTAAAATGACAGAACAAAAAATATACCCCAAGGAGGGGCATAAATACCCTAAGGAAGGGCATAAAGGAAATTTTTTGACAAACTCGCCGAAGGGGAATGAAAAAGCAAACAGGAAGTTTTCATTCGCTTTCCTAAGACATAAAGCGAAACGGGAAGTTTTTCAACAAATTTATCTTCAGGAAAAAGACAAATTAAAGCGTGGTCGAGTTAAAGAGGAACAAAAAATAGGAAATTTTTTGACAAACTCGCCCAAGCGTGGTCGAGTTAAAGGAAATTTAAAATGGTAAAATTTTTAAGGCGAACTTGGAGCAGATATTCCAAATTAGGAAAAGGGCGAAAGAAAAAACAAGTGTGGAGAAAACCTACTGGAAGGCACAACAAAATGAGAGAACAGACAAAGGGCGCAGCCGCAATTGTCAGCATTGGTTATGGTTCAGACAAAAATTCAAGGGGAAAATTAATGAAAAAAAATCCCGTAAGAATATGCAACATAAAAGATTTAGAAAAGATGAAAAAAGATGATATCGCAATAATTGGAAGTGTTGGAAAAAAGAAAAAAATTGAAATTGCAAAAAAAGCAAAAGAGATGAAAATTGAAATTTACAACCTTAATCCTGAAAAATTTTTAAAATTAAATACAAATCCTGAAATAAAAATGGAAGCAAAAATAACACAATGAACCTGCGAAGCAAAAAAGAATTAGCATCGAGAACCTTAAAAGTAGGCAAAGGAAGAATTGTCTTTATAGATTCAAGAAAAAGCGAAATAAAAGAAGCAATCACAAAACAGGACATTAGGGATTTGGCTGTGAGCGGCGCAATAATTATTAAAAATATTAAAGGAAGGAAAAAAATTGCAGGAAGAAAAAGAAGAGGTGTTGGAGGGATAAGACAAAAAGTTAATGAAAGAAAAAAAAGATATGTCATAATTACAAGAAAACTGAGAAATTACTTAAAAGGTTCATCTGCTCATCTAAGCAAAGAAGACATTAAAAAAATAAGAAAAAAAATAAAAAATCGCGAGTTTAAAAATAAATTAGACATTAAAAAATATATTGAAAACAAAGAAAAAACAGAAAATAAGGAGTTAAACGAAAAATGAAAACTTTGAAACGCAGAAGAAAAGAATTTAAAACAGATTATAAAAAAAGATTTTCCTTGCTAAAAAGCGGACTGCCAAGAGTCGTGTTTAGGAAAACTAATAGGTATTTTATCGTCCAGTATGTTGAAAGCAGGAACGCAAGAGATAAGATTATTTTTGGGCTTGATTCGAGGGAATTGTTAAAGCATGGCTGGCCTGAAAAAGAAAGCATAAAATCTCTTTCTGCGGCTTATTTAACAGGCTACTTGATCGGCAAAAAAATTTTATTAAAAAAATTAGAAAAACCTATTGTAGATATTGGAATGATAAGGGCAATTCATAAGTCAAAAGTTTTCGCGTTTATAAAAGGCTTAATAGACTCCGGGCTTAAAATAGAATGCAATAAAGAAGCATTTCCAGGAGAGGAAAGAATAAAGGGCGAACACCTTAAAAATAAAATTCCATTCAGTGAAATTAAATTAAAAATAGAAAAGATAGACAAATAAAATGGCAGAACTAAAAACAGAATCTATTAAGGATGAATATGCTGAGAAGCCGGAAGAAATTTTAAATGAAAAAGATTTAAATGAATTAAAAATAATAGAAAAAGAAATCAAAGTTCCTGCTGAAACTAAAACTTATAAAAAACCCTGGGAAAAAGAAGTATTTTCAATGGAAGCCTGGAATCCAAAAACAAAACTGGGAAAAAGAGTTAAAGATGGAAAAATAAAAAGTATAGATGAAATTCTGGATAAAAATGAAAAAATTCTTGAGCACGAGATTGTTGATTCTTTGTTGAGCCTTAAAAAAGATTTGATTTTAATTGGGCAGGCAAAGGGAAAATTCGGAGGGGGAAAAAGACGCGCCTGGAAACAAACTCAGAGAAAAACTGAAGAAGGAAATGTCTTGAAATTTTCTGCAATGTCGGTGGTTGGAGATGAAAAAGGTCATGTCGGAATTGGACGGGGAAATTCAATTGAGACTCTTCCTGCAAGGGCTAAAGCTGAAATTAATGCCAAACTAAATATTTTTAAAATAACAAGAAAATGTTCAGCATTTGAATGTGAATGTTCAGAACCACATACAATTCCTTTTAAAGTCAGCGGCAAATCGGGAAGTGTTGGAATAAAATTAATTCCTGCTCCGCAGGGAACGGGATTGGTGGTAGCAAATGAATTAAAAAAAGTTTTAATGCTTGCAGGAATTAAAGATATTTATAGCAAAACCTCTGGAAAAACAAAAACCACTATGAATTTGGTTAAAGCTTGCATTGATGCGCTAAAAAAAACAAATAGGAGTCTGAAACAAAAATGATATGCTTAATTAGAATTGCCGGCAAAACTGGCATCAACGGCAAAGTAAAAGAAACATTAAACAGGCTTAGGCTAAGAAAAAAATATAGTTGTGTTGTTATTGAAAATCCAAATGAATCGCAATTAGGCATGATAAAAATTGCAAGGGATTTTGTAGCTTTTGGAGAAATTAGCGACGAAACTTATAAAAAATTAAAAGAAGCAAGAGGAAAGAAAGTTGCGGGAAAATTAAAACCTTTTTTCAGATTGCATCCTCCAAGAAAAGGAATTGATTCAAAAAAACATTTCGGTGAAACGAAAAAAGGAGTTTTAGGAAATAATAAAGAAAAAATAAATGAGTTAGTATTGAGGATGTTATAAAATGTCATTTAAAAAAACTAAAAAAAGAAAAAAATCATCAAGATACCACGGAAGAAACATGGGAACTTGCGGAACAGGCGCAAGAAAAAAAAGCAAAGGTTCTGGACACAGGGGCGGTTACGGAATGGCAGGAAGCGGGAAAAGAGCAGACCAAAAAAAAACTTTAGTCCTTAAATTATATGGACATGGATATTTTGGAAAACAGGGAATTACAAGCAAAGGAACAAAAAGAGACAAGAGAGATAAAATAAATATCGGCGAAATTCAGGAAAAATACAAACCAGGAGAAATTAATTTATCAAGCTATAAAATTCTTGGAGAAGGGGAAATAAAAAATAAATTTATCATAACTGCAAAAGAGGCTTCAAATTCAGCGATAGAGAAAGTTGAAAAAGCCGGCGGAAAGATTATTCTGATTGGGAACAAGAAAAAGAAGAAAGAAGAGGGGAAGGAAAAATAAAAGTAAGAAAGAAATTGAGAAGAGAGGTAAATGATTAATTTTGTTGCGAATTATATAAAGTTCTAGGATAAAGAAAAGATATATAAATACCTTATTCTTAGTAGAATAAATACTAAAATTTAGGTATTTTGTAGGCAAAAAATGTAATTTATACTAAAAATATGGTAAAACATAAAATAAATGATTATTTGAGAACCGGAAAAATCAGCAAAATATTCAGAGAAGAAAGGGAAAGATATCTGAATTTTTTTTCAAATTCTTATAAAGAAAATTTAGAACATTGTAAAAACAATTTAGAAAAATTTCCAAGATGGGCGATTATATCCGGATATTATGCAATGCATGATATTACTAAATTATTTTTGGCTGACAATTTCAATCTAAAAATTAATTTTAATGTCCACCAAACAACTATAGAAGTTTTTGAAGAATTGATTAATAATAAAGAAATTGTAAAAATGCTGAATTTAGGATATAAAGAGCTGTTAAAAATGATGAATGATTTAGTTTCTGCTAAAAAAGAGAGAACAAAAGCCCAATATTACACTGGAACAAAATTTATGAAAGAAAAATATCAAAAAGAAGCCTTAGAATTTCTGACAAATCTGGTTTTGCCATTTATTAACGAAATAAAGGGGATTAAAAATGATAAATCTAATTAATCCAAATATCCTAAAATTATTAATTTTTTTTTCAGACAGTCCAGGAAGAAAATATTTAAGAAACGAAATAAAATCGGCAACGGGATTTAATAATGTGGTTTTAGATGATTCACTAACCATATTAGTTCATTCCAAATTTCTTTTAATAGAAAAAAAATTGTATTCTCTTAGTTTAGAAAATGAGGAATTAAAATTCTTTTTAAAAGAAATTAAAAAAACTTTTTTAAAATTGCCTTTAGAAATAAGCTTTTTAATTATTGATTTTATCAATAGAATTCAAAAATTTAGAGAGGTTAAACAAGGCTTTATTTTTGGAAGCTATGCCAAACTCATTTATCACAAAGATTCGGATGTTGATATCGCTATAATTATTGATAAGGGAACAAATCCAAAAATAAAAAAAACAATTTCAATTATGGCGGAGAAAATTTCAAAAAAATATAAAAAAGAAATACAAGAGCATTTTTTTACAATTGAAGATTTGAAAGAAAAAGGAGACCCTTTGATTAAAGATTTGCTAAGAAACAATATTGAAATTATCTAATCTTTTTGGTTCAGCCGAAAAAAGAAAAATTAAAGAATAATTACTTAAAAAAAACTCTTTTCTATAATCATTTCCAAGATGGTTGATTAATCAAATTAAAACCCCAGAAATTCAACATTGAAAAAGCTGTTACGACAGCAATTTTTTCTAAATCCGAGCCGAGCGACTTCACGGAAGGTAAATCATTTTTTATCAATTACTGAGTGGGGTCGCGAGTAGACTCGTTGCGAGCAATTTTAGCGTTCAGGAAAAACCAAAAATAACTAAATTTAAAAGCTAATTTTTATTTAATATAAAATGGATTTAACTAAAATATTTAATTTAATTCCTGAAGTCAGAAAGCCGGAAGAAAAAAAATTAAGCTTTAATGTAAAATTAAAATGGACTTTAATAATCTTGGGCGCGTTTTTCGTCTTAGCGAATATTCCTTTATTTGGGCTTTCAAATAATGCGCTTGAAAGATTTGAATTCTTAGCTGTCCTGCTTGCTACTGATTTTGGAAGCATAATCTCTTTGGGAATTGGGCCGATTGTTATGGGCTCTATTATTTTACAATTGCTTGCAGGCTCTGGAATATTAAATATTGACACGGCAACGCCTGAAGGAAGAAAATTTTTTCAGGGAATTCAAAAAATTTTAGTTTTCTTTTTTATATTATTTGAATCAGTTATTTATGTCGCAATGAAAGGGTTGGAAGCTATGCCCGGGCTTGCAGGAGTTGTAATTTTTCAATTAATTCTAGGCGGCTTAGCTATTTTCTATATGAATGAAGTTTGCGAAAAGTGGGGGTTTGGCTCAGGAGTAAGTTTATTTATCGCTGCAGGAGTTTCATGGAGTTTATTTACAAGCGCATTTCAATTTATAAATCAGCAGGGAAAAAATTGCCTTATTGATTTCAGCAATACTCCGTGCTCTGGAAAAGTTTTTGTTTTAATTCAATCTATTATTAATAAATATCCTGTGGAAATACTTTCTGCGCTTGCTGCAATTCTGGCAACAATTTTAATTTTCTTAATAGTTGTCTGGGCTCAATCCCTAAAAGTTGAAATTCCATTGTCATTCGGAAGAATAAGAGGATATGGAGTTAAATGGCCATTGTCTTTTTTTTATGCGTCAGTAATTCCGGTTATTTTAACTGCGGCATTAGTTGCAAATATCCAGTTGTTCGGAGGATTAATAGAAAATTGGAGAGGAAGCCCTACATTTTTAGGGAGTTTTTCAGGGGGTCAGCCAGTTTCTGGTTTGGCTTTTTGGATAGGTTCAACTAATTTATTGGAATTAATTATAAGGGGCGGGTTTTTATGGAAATATTTACTTCAAGGATTAGTGCATATTTTATTTTATATGGGGCTGGCAACTTTATTCTCGGTATTTTGGGTTAAAACAGCAGGAATGGATGCAAGAAGCCAAGCTCAAAAAATTGCTTCATCGGGATTGCAAGTTTCAGGATTTAGGCAGGATATAAGAATTTTAGAAAGTATTTTAGAAAGATATATTATGCCTTTAACTGTGATGGGCGGGGCTGCAATTGGATTATTAGCTTCGTTTACAAATCTGCTCGGAGCTTTGGTCGGCGGAACTTCTATTTTGCTGGTAATTATGATTTTCCACCAGTTTTATCAGAGCATTGCACAGCAGCACATGACCGACATGAATCCTGCAATGAGAAAATTTATGGGGGGAGATTAAAAATGCATGAACAAATTGAAAAATTGCTGAAAGGAGGAAAAGCTTAAAAATTCGCTAAATCTTAAAATAAAATGGAAATTGAAATTTCAGGCCAGAGTGAAGACAAATTAAAAAAAATCTCAGAGGCTACGGGGTTTTCAATTAAAGATATTTTAGACAGGGCTTTAATTTTATTTTATTTAAGCGCTGTAAAAGATGATAGTGATCTAAAAAAAGAGTTGGATGCTTGGGATAAAGCAAGTAATGAAGATTTTGAAAACTTTGAAAACAGATTATGAAAAAAGGCGAGATAATTCTTTTGGAGCTTCCTTTAAGTAACGGACATGAACAATTTGGGTTGAGACCTGCCATTCTTTTATCAAGAGAGATTAATAATATGGTTTTTATTGTTCCTCTAACGACAAAAAGGTCTGCTTTGAAGTATCATTTTACAATTAATGTTGAAAATTCTAAATTAAATGGGTTAAAAGAAAATTCCACGGCTTTAGTTTTTCAAATGCGCGCGCTTGATAAAAAAATAATAAAAAAGAAATTGGGAAAATTAGAAGAAGATTTATTAAGCAGGATAAATAAATTAATAACTGAAATATTTGAATTAAAATGACCGAAGAAAATAAAAAAATATCTCCGAAAGAATTTGAAAAAATGTCTGGTGAAGAAGTTGATAAAAAAATAACTGAAGAAATAAAAGATAAGGAAATTAGCGCCCCGCTAAAATTTAATCCCGGTGCCCAAAAATATGAACTAGATATGGAAAAAATTAATGAAAAAGTTAAAGAAATAAATAAAAAAATAGAATCAAAGAGTTCAGAAGAAAAAAAACATCCTGATTTAAAGAATAAAAAAGGAGAAGGAAGCTTCACACTAATTATTTTCATAATGCTGATTTCTTTATTAATTGTATCTTTATGGGAAAAAACTCCGGCAATAAAAAATTCTGTTCATTATGTTTTAAATCCAAGCGCAGGATTTTTGCTTGACTGGAATTTAAATATTGGAATGCTGGTTGTTGTTTTTGCAATTACTTTATTAACGACAATTGTCCAAAAATACGGGACAAATCAGGAAGCGTTAAAAGAATTGAAAAAAGAGCAAAAAGAAATTTCTCAGCAGATGAAAGAATTTAAAGCTCATCCTGAAAAATTAATTGAACTGCAAAAAAAGCAATTCAAATTAATTCCAAAACAAATGAAATTAAGCATGCGGGCCATCGCTTACACTGGAATTCCGTTTATTTTGTTTTTCAGATGGTTTGGAGATTATTTTCTTGAAGCTGGAAATCCAAAGTTGTGGCTTGGAATGAGCTGGTTTTTATTTTATATTTTATTTGCAATAGTTTTTGGAGCAATACTTAGAAAATGGTGGGATGTTGTTTGATTCTAAAAGATTTATTTGCTTCACAAAAAATTGAGCAACCTCAAAGCCGGCTTCTCTAGTCGATTTTTACATTTCGCTATCGCATATTTATTACTTGTGAAGTCGCTCTGCTCGCAACCTCACTCAGTGATTGATAAAAGATATTTTACCTTCCGTGAAATTGCTCGATCTTTGCTATAATAAATAAAAATAATTTAAGGTGATTGAGACATTTTAAACAAATTCATTCTTCATTAAAAATTACAGCCCAAAAATTCTCTTCCACCATGGTTTTTTTGTCTCAACGAGCTTTCCTTCTTTATCATATGCATGGTAATTTATTAATGGTTTTTCCTTAAAAATTGGAGCTTCTTTAGCCATCTCTTTTTGGGCATCGTTTAAAGCTTCTTCAACAATAACCCTTGAATAACTCTGGCTGATTAAAGCCCATTTAAGGCTGTCTGGAGTATATCCTTTTTTCAAATTTTTTTTAAAATATTCTGCAAGTTGTTCTTTAGAGCCTCTTCTGTTTGTCATAAAAAAAATAAAAATCCATCATTTAAATTCTTTGCTATATTCTACTTTATACTTATTATTTTATTTTTAGCGCAAAACCTAACTGCTGCACGAAGCCGAGATTTAGACTCTGAGTAAATTGTCAGTAGCTTTTCATTTTTCTTTATTTTATAATTTTTATGAATGTGCAAGTATGTTCCGGCAGATTTATCAGCGGGACAGCCCGCAACTCTTGCAAGCAGATTAATCGTTTTATTATTTATTTCTAAAACTTTTCCATTTTTATTTGATAAAATCTCGCGCTTAAATTTTCCAGGAATTAATTTTTTTATTGCGCCGCCCTGCGCTTCAATAATTTGCTTAAATTTTTTATATGCTTTTCCTGTCCTTAAAATTTCTTCGGCTTTTTTAATTCCCATTCCCTTTTTTGTTTTTCCAGTCATTTCTAAAAGCTTGCCTGCAAGAAAGACAGACTTTTTTTCCAAATCTTCAGGTCCTTTTTGTTTCGGATCAAGAATTTTTAAAACATCAATCATCTCCAAAACTGGACCAATTCCATTCCCAATAGGCTCATCGCCTTTAGTTAAAACAATTTCCAATTTTTTTTTAAAATATTTTCCTATTTTTTCAAATTTTTGTTTTAGTTTTATTGCCCTTGAAAAGCTGACTTTTGCATTTTTTCCGTATGGAATATCAATTAAAATATAGTTGCTTCCTACAGCAAGTTTTTTGGACATTATAGAAGCTAAAAGCAAAGGCTCAGAATCAAGAAGCATTTGCTTTTCAATTTTTATTATTTTCTCATCTGCAGGCACCATCCTCATCGCGCCGCCCCAGACTAAGCAGGCATTTGTTTTTTTTATTATTTTTTTAATTTCATTCACGGAAAAATCAACATTTGTCAGAGTTTCTATAACATCTGATGTTCCAGCCGCGCTTGTAATTGCTCTCGACGAGCTTTTTGGAAAAGTCAAGCCTGCAGCGGCGCATATTGAAACAACAATTGGCGTTGTTCTGTTGCCGGCAATTCCGCCGATCGAATGTTTGTCTGCGACTAACTTTCGGTTGAATTTCAATGTTTGCCCCTTAATTAAAAATGCCTCAATTAAATAAATTGTTTCTTGAAAACTCATTCCATTTTTATAAGTTGCAGAAATAAACATCGCAATTTCAGCATCAGAAAGAGAATTATTCAACAATTCTTTAATTATTTCATTAATCTGATTTTTAGAAAGCGGTTTTTTGTTTATTAATTTGTCTTTTATAAAATTCATGCTTTTTGGAGGCTGCGCAATTGAGGCTTCTAATTTATCCCTTGCTTTTAAATCTAACAGCTCTTTTACTTCAGAAGAGACTGCGATTTCATTTTCTTTTACTAAATTTCCAATCGTGTCTACAAGGATGATTGTTTCTTTTGAATCTTTTTTTATTAGAATTCTATCAAGGATATGCACGCCCATTTTTTCTGCGGTTTTTTCATTAAGCATGGCTACAGGAATTCCTGCAGACCATTTTAAGAATTTTATTTTTAGATGCATTTAACCTCTAATTTAACTGTTTAATGTGTTGCGGAGGCGTAATAAAAACCCCCGGAGTTTTTTTATCTCTATATATCTCTAATATTATTAGAAGATAAGCAAGAATCAAGGGTCCTAAAATTATTCCAAAAATCCCGAAGATAAATGTTCCGCCAACCATTCCAAGAAGTACGACTGCAGGATGTAAATTTATCCATTTAGAAAGGATTATTGGCTTGACAAAATTTTCAAGGCTTGATGAAACAATTCCAAACAAAGCAACGCCAATCGCCGGATAAAAACTCCCGGTTACAAAGAGGTATAATGTGATTGGGACCCAGATAAGGGTTGTTCCAAGAATCGGAAGAATTCCTGCAGCAGCCGCAAGGATTGTAAAAATAAATGCATTTGGAACATGGAAAATATAAAAGCCAATTCCTGCAATAATCCCGGAAACAATTCCCAAGATTATCTGACCATAAAATATTGAAGCAGTAATTTCTCTTGATGATTTAAATAATTTATTTTCTACTTCTTTTGAAAAGGGCAAGATGCTCCTTATATAATCTACAAATTTTTCTTGATCTTTTAAAACAACAAAAAATACAAAAAAAATCACAAAAAAATGCAACAATAAAATAGGAAAATTGCTGATTAGTTTTGCAAACGAATTCATGAGCAGATTGGAAATTTTTGTTATAAACGAAGAAATTGTTGATCCTATTTCCTGGGAAAATTGCTCGGAAGCAAAAATATCTGGAAAAATCTGCTTGAGGGGGGTTACAAGATCAAATTGTTGTGAAGCTAAATAAAAATTAAAAGATTGCTTAATAAGCAGAGGGGTTAAAAACCAGATTGGAAGAAAGACTATTAATGTAAGAAGAAAACACATTAAAAGAGCTGAAACATATTCCGCTTTTATCAGGCGGTTAACTCTTTGATATAAAGGATAAAAAAGATAACCGAGGATAATTGCAATAATTATTGATAAAAGAATCGGCTTTAACAAAAAAAATGAGAGCACCATCAAGATTATTATTAATCCTATTGAAGATAGATTTCTAAAATATTCTTTTTCCATTCTCTTTTTCCTCGTTATTTTTAAGGTATGTAAATTTATAAACCTAATCTTTTTTGGTTTCCCAAGCGCCCTCGCGACGGATTTCTTTTTTAGAAAAAGAGAAAAGTTGAAAAAAACAGGAAATTTTTCAACAAATTTTACAGGAAATAAAATTAAATAATCTCTAATGTAAGAAAAAATTTTTAACAAAATTGCTTAATAAATTTATTTCTTTAAAATTCCAAAAGCCTGGACAACTCCGATATCATTAAATCCCCCGTAAATATCAAACCTGCATTTTACATTAAGATCGCTGGCTGATGCGGACATCTTTATTTTTTCTTCAAGGACAAAATCATAACTATAGACTTTTGGAGAATGTTTATATTTTGAAGCAACTTCTGAAATTTTCTGCGTTCCTTCTTCGCCATATCTTGCAAGAATATATTTATTTTTTTCTAATTCTCTCCATGATTGCTCGCCAATTTTATATTTAAATGGAACAAATTTTACTAACGCGTCATTTTCTTTTAATCTTTTTATTAAAGAATTTTTATCCATAACTAATTTTCCTTTTTCAAATTTTAAATTTTGAGAATCTAAATCTAAAATCACTCCGTTATTAATCTCTTCGTTTGATTTTGGAAGATAAAAATTTCCGGTAAATTCCCAAAGCCAGTCAAATGCTATTTTTGAAGAAATTTCTGATTTCCAAGTTTCGTAAATTAGCGAAGCGGTTTCTGAAGAATTTGGTCTATTTAATTCTGCTTTATTTATTTGTTTTGCGACTTCTCCAAAAGCCCCTCTAAATGCAGGACACTGGAAAAAAATTTCTTTTCCTTCATGAAGAATTACGATCAAATTTTGTCTTCCAGAAATTATTTTCATGAAAAGAAGGAATATCTCCAGTTTATAAGAATAATTCTCATGCAAAATACTCTTTTAAGCGCGCATTAACTAAAATTAAAACTATTAATAACCTTCTAATTTATTGACTGACTTTACTGGAGGGAGCTCTTTGTGAATTTTAGCAAAAGAAGGTGTTGCAACGACAAGGTTTTCATGTCCTGCAATGCTGCCTCCAAGAGCATCAATTGTTTTTTTAATTTTTGAAACTGCTCTCTTTAATTCAACTGGATCTTTTTGCTTCAAAACTCTGAAATCAACAATTGCAATGGTATAACCATCTCTTAAAGCATTTAAAATAGGATTTACATCTTCATATTGGTTTAGGGTAAACAATTTAACAAGAATTTTTGCCTGCTTGTTTCCTTCCTGCTCCAAGTCAATTTCAAGATATTCGTCTTCTCCAGATTCTCCAAGAGCATTTGAAAAAACTCTTTTGATTTTGTCAATCACCATACAAAATTATGCTTAAGTATATTTATAAATATTTCGGGTTTAAGATATATATTATTTGTTTAATATTTGTTTCCGAAGCTGTTCAAGTTTTTCAGAAAAAGTTTTTTCCTGCTTTTCAAGCGCTTTTATCTTTAAATTTAAAAATTTCTCTTTTTCAGACAACTCTTCAGTTATTTTTGATTTCTGGACTTTAACCATCAATTGACCGATTAATTTGTAAGCATCTTCATCAGAATTTTCTATTTCTCTTAAAGCAGATTGCGTCTCTGTCAGCTCCATCTGAAAAGCCTGTTTTTGGAAAAAGATGTTTTGAAGAGTCTGTTCAAGGATTTGTATTTCTTGAATTTTTTTATTTTTATCGTCTGACATTTTTAAATTTCTTTTTTTAAAGATAAATTTTTTTATTTTTATAAACAAAATTCTATTCAGCCTTAATTTTTTTTACTTTTGTTCTTGGCTTATAAAATATCTTGCTTCCGCAGGCAGGACAGACGAATCTTTTTTTAAGATCTTCGTCTTTTAATTTGTTTTTGCACTTGAAACATTTATATATAACCATTTTTAATATTTACCTTATTTATTTAATTTAATTGCTTTTTTAATGTTGTTATTTTATTCTTTTAAATAAAACACTCCTGATGCAAATTTTTTTTTGCATTTAAAACATTGCCAAATTCCTTTTGAACTTCTTTTTGCGCCTAATTTTTTGCAAAACGGGCATTTTTGTTTTTTTCTTTGTTTTTTTTCAATTTTAACAAGCCGGGCTTTTGGAGTTTTTCCATATCTTGCGCCAAATCTTCCCGCTGAGCCTGATTTTTTTAATTTTACCATATTAGATATTATTAGATTAGAAATCTTGTTTTTAAAATGTTTGCCTTATTATAAATTTTCTACAAACAATTTTGATTAAGTTCAAATCATATTCTTATTAATTAAAATATTTTCAAATGGGGCTGCGCGGATTTGGGCTGAAAATCAAAGATTTTCGCCTCGTTCGTCCAAGCGTGGCCAAACGAAACCGCAAGCGTTCAAATCTTAATAGAATTTAAAATGGGGCTGCGCGGATTTGAACCGCGGTCGCGAGGTCCCAAACCTCGAATACTACCAGGCTATACTACAGCCCCATATTAAAATTTAACAAAGAATGTTTTTAATCTTTTCTGAATTTTAAAAATTAATAAGGAAAATAAAATTACAAAACTATTTTTTCTTTTTCTCTTCTTTTTTAGGGGCTTCTTTTTTAGCAGCTTCTGGAGCAGGAGCACTTGCAGCGGCAGTTGATGTTTTTGATGCGGCTTCACCTTCTTTAGGAGTTTCTCCAGGTTTGACTGCAGTTGTTCCTGCGGCTGCAGTTGCAGCAGCTTCAGCTGCTTCTTTAGCAGCTTGTTCCTGTTTAGCTATTTCTTCCTGCTGCTTCTTTACTTTTGCAAAATATTCATCAAGAGATTTTCTTTTTTCCAATGGAGTTTCTGTAATTCCTTTACTGATTTCATTATCAAATTTCCCTTCATCAATTTGGCTCCCAATTTCTGAAGCAAAATTGTTTTCAACAAGAATTCCAAGGCTGACACAGGTTCCGACTATTGTTTTAACAGACGATTTCAAATCTCTGCAAAGCAAATCTTTTTGCTTGGATTTTGCAATAGAAATGATCTGTTCAATTGAAGCATTTGCGATTTTCTGTTTTTTCTGAAGACCCGATCCTTTTTCAAGACCCAATTCTTTTTTTAATAATTCTGAAACAGATGGAGAAGAAACACTGACTTCAATTTTTTTTGTTGAGGGTTCTATAGAAATTTCAACTGGAACTTTTAATCCTTTAAAATCTTTTGTTGCATCATTTACTTGCTGAATTATCTGTCCGACATTTAATCCTAAAGGCCCTACTTTCTGGGCTAAAACTGGACCTGGTTGCATTGCTCCCCCCTCAACTAAAAGTTTAATTTGAACCATTTTTATTTTTCTCCTTCCTCTCTATAAAATTTAGATAAAAATTCTGTGAATCTTCCCCCTTCAATATTACGATAATATTCGGACAACCTTTTATAAATCATCTTTTTTTCTTCAGTACTTTTTATTTGATTTATTGGAATGATTATTTGATTAAAAGGTTCTTTAGAAAAGTAATAACTAGTTCCAATCTCATTCAACCTTGATAAAAAATTTATTTTATTAATTTCCGGATTCATTTTTCTCCTTCAGATTCCCTTCTTATAACTTTAACATTATCTAATTTAACTGTAACAGGCAGCGGAACAATTGCTCCAAGCAAACTTATTACAACTTCTTCTTTTTGTTTATCTATTCTTAAAACTTTTGCTTTTTCTTTTTTAAACGGCTCTGCAATTATCTCAACTAAATCCCCCTCTTGTATTGAAATATCTTCTACAGAAGGTTGTATCATATTTGAAATCTCCTCGTAATCAAGGGTTTTTCCAATTATCTCTTTAACATAAGGCAGATTAAACACCGCTTCCTCTGCTGACTCCCTGTCCTCTGCTTCTAAAAGGATATACCCTCTTAACCCGTGCGGCCTTGAAACAGAATACACCTTGATATTCTTTTTTTCTGCTCGCTCTGAAATAATGTCAAGAGCTCTTTCTTCTTTATTTGTTGTGACTTTTATAACGAATATCATTTTATTCTTTAATTATTTTTTTAAATTGTTTTTTATTTTGATTTAGTTCCATCTACCTCTTAATAATCTAAGAAGCAGATATTAATATCTAAAATCTATGGTTTATAAACTTTTACACAAAAATTTTCATAAGCAAAGCAACCAAAAATCCAAAAAGCCCAATGATTAAAATTCCAATTGCGGAAATTTTTGCAACTTTTTCAAATTCTTCTTTTGATGGTTTTTTTAAAGCGCGCCAAACGCGGACGCATTTTCCAAAAAAAGATTTTATTGATTCCATATTTTAATTAAGAAGAGAGAGTTTTTAAAATATTCGGAAAATTTAAAGAATTCTAATTAATAAATCTCCTCAACTTTTTTTAATAATTTTTTCTTTTTTTTCTTTAGTTTTTCTGTAGCATCTAAAAAATTTTCTTCGGAGACAATTCTCTCGCCAGATTTTAATTCAAGTTCTTTTCTTGCATTTCCTGCAACTTCTCCGCCTTGTTTAGCGGCAAATTTATTTTCATTAAAGCCTTTTGCGTCTTTAGTTTTTGCGATTTTTGCCGTCGAAGCTTCACCTAACATAGTAAAAATCAATTCCAAATCATCCATATGGTCTCGCAAGTTTTCTCTGCCTAATTTCTTTAATTTTTTATATTCTTCAATAGTTTTTCCAAATGTTGCCTGACTTATTTCATTTGTTAAAATCGCAAATTCAATTTCTTCTTTAATTCCCCTATTTTTCCATTCATCTGTTAATTCCTGCCTTACTGCAATTCCCCTTAATCTTTTTTCAATCCAATCTTTTGAATATCCTTTTTGTTCATATAATTGCTTCATTCTTTCCTGAGCTAATTCAGGATTTTCAATTTCCTGAACTCTTTCATAACCAATTTTTGCAAGCCATCTTTTAAAGGGCTCTGCTTTTTTTGAGGGAATTGATTGGATTATTCTGAAAATACCTTCTGTGTCTGCGCAATCTGTCTCATATTCTTTTCCATCTCCTGATTTAAGTTTCAGTTGGTTACAAAATGTAACCGCCTCGCTTCCTTCTTCATTTAACCTGTGCTTTAGAACTTTCCAATAATTGCGCGGGTCTTCGCTCTCAGTTAAAACACCGACAATATCAATAACAGAAAAAAACCATTTATCATCAACAAGTTTTCTTCTTATTGCTTTTCCTTTGAAAATTGCGATGTGGGTTTCATTTTTCTCCATGATAGACTAAAATAATAAGAGTTTAAAATTATATTGTTAAATTATTTAGTTTCTGATTTTATCCAATCTGCATATTCTTTATTATACTCAACATTTATCTTCATGATGCAAGGAATTTTGTATGGATGAATCTTCTTTATTTCTGATTTAACTTTTTCCCAATTTTCTTTTTTTGTTTTAAAAATTGAAATAATTTCGTTGCACTTAACAATTTTTCCAGTCCAGCACGAAGTTGCTTTAATTGGGAAATTATTTGCGCATGCGATTAGTCTTTTTTTAAGCAAATGCTGAACAGCCTTATTCGTTTCTTTAATATTCGGATAAGTTACATAAATTAGTATAAACCCCATATTTTAATTAAGAAGAGAGAATTTTTAAAATATTCGGGAGATTAGAATATTCAAATTAGCTTATAAAACTCTTCTTTTACTTTATCAAAAGTTTGTTCATTTAAAATTCCAATCTTAAAAACAATTTTATTTTTTTCAATCACAAATAATTTATCCAATTTAATTCTGCTTGATCTTATAAGTTTGCCTGAACTTAAATCTTTTTGTTCAATTAAAATAGAAAATGGTTCATCTTTAATAACTGAAGTTAATGGGGCTAAAAGACAATCTTTAGATTTATTGTTAAGAAAATTATTAGATATGACGAGCGCAGGTCTTACTTTCTTTTCTTCAAGATTAGAAAAAGGATAGGGAATTAAAACAATTTCTTTTTGGAGGGTTTTCATTTTAAATAGTTATTCCAAATTTCATCTTCTTTATTGTCCCAAACTTGTTTTAATGATTTTTCAGAATGAATTAACAAATCTTTAAAATCATCCTGCTTGATTTTTTTTAAAATAATTGAATCATTTGCCCTTGTTAAAATCAATTCATCTCCTTCTGAAATATTAAGAGAGCTTCTAATAACAACTGGAAGAGATATCTGGCCTTTATTTGTAACTTTAATTATTTTAGTTTCCATAGAAAAGTAAGAATTTCCTTACTTATAAATTTTTCTGTAAAAATGTTTTTAAAATTATTTAGTCTCTGATTTTATCCAATCTGCATATTCTTTATTAGACTCAACATTTATCTTCATGATGCAAGGAATTTTGTATGGATGAATCTTCTTTATTTCTGATTTAACTTTTTCCCAATTTTCTTTTTTTGTTTTAAAAATTGAAATAATTTCGCTGCACTCGGCAATTTTTCCAGTCCAGCCTGAAGTTGCTTTAATCGGAAAAGTATTTGCGCAGGCAATTAATCTTTTTTTAAGCAAATGCTGAACAGCTTTATTCGCTTCTTTTATATTCGGGTAAGTTACATAAATTAGTATAAATCCCATAATTTTATTAAAGAAAGAAGAGTTTTAAACATTGTGGGAAATTAAATTTATTTGTTTCTGAAATACCTGCTCGCTTTGCTCACAGAAATAATTTAAATTTTTCCAAACTTCGTTAAGGAAAAATTTTTAGGAAAATTATTGTCATTACGGCATTTTGATAAGAAGATTAATCCCTCAAAATTAATAATTAGTTAAACTGTTTTGGTAGAAAGCATAAATTAATCCAAGTCGCTCCGCGACGAGCAAATTCAGTTTCCTGAAAACAAAATCATTCAAAAAATTCAATTCCTAATTCTTCCTCAATTTCTTTATGTTTTAAAGATTCAGTAGAA